>ERZ791902.752-NODE-752-length-20522-cov-4.297210_pt1 | contig 20522 bp, 22 predicted proteins | sample MGYA00510149_ERZ791902 | MGnify/ENA primary metagenome ERZ791902 (study PRJEB30046, sample SAMN00792060) | human gut metagenome | study: EMG produced TPA metagenomics assembly of the A metagenome-wide association study of gut microbiota in type 2...
ATTTTCAATAAATTCATCACTTTTCTGCATTTTTTGTTTGACTTTTAAAAGAATAATTCTATATTTGTAAGCAAAATCGATGAAAAAACATTAGTATTAATCATTTAATAAAGTAAAATTATGAACAAGACAGAATTGATTGACAAGATTGCAGCAGGTGCTGGCATCAGCAAGGCTGATTCTAAGAAGGCTCTCGACGCCACAGTTAACGCACTTAAGGAAGCCCTCATCGCTGGCGACAAGATACAGTTGGTAGGTTTCGGTACATTCAGTGTTAACGAGCGTCCTGCTCGCGAGGGTATCAACCCTGCAACAAAGGAGAAGATCCAGATTGCTGCCAAGAAGGTTGCTAAATTCAAGGCTGGCGCTGAGCTTGCAGATGCTTTGAACAAGTAATTGTAAAAATTCTTGCAGATAAATAAAGGGCAGTCATTTTTGACTGCCCTTATTTTATAGTCTATGCCTACCTGTTTATTTTGGCTGCTTGCCGATATAAGCCAAGATACCACCATCCACATAGAGAATGTGTCCGTTTACTGCATTAGATGCCTCTGAAGCGAGGAACACCGCTGGACCCATCAACTCCTCTGGCTCCAACCAGCGGCCGGCAGGAGTCTTAGCACAAATAAAGCTGTCAAAAGGATGACGGCTGCCATCTGGCTGATGCTCACGAAGAGGTGCAGTCTGAGGAGTGGCAATATAACCAGGGCCTAAGCCATTGCACTGAATGTTGTGCTCACCAAACTCTGAACAGATATTACGTGTCAGCATCTTTAAGCCACCCTTGGCTGCAGCATAGGCAGAAACTGTCTCACGACCCAACTCACTCATCATAGAGCAGATGTTAATAATCTTGCCATGTCCCTTCTTTATCATACCAGGAAGTACTGCCTTTGAAACGATGAAAGGCGCAGTCAGGTCGATGTCTACCACCTGCTTGAAGTCCTCTACCGACATTTCCGTCATAGGAATACGCTTGATGATACCGGCATTATTCACCAAGATATCTATCACGCCGAGTTCCTTCTCGATATCGGCAACCATCTTCTTCACCTGCTCCTCGTCAGTAACATCACAGATGTATCCCTTGGCATCAATACCTTTTGCCTTGTAATCTGCCAAAGCCTGATCCATGTGATGCTGGCTACGACAGTTGAAAGCAATCTTTGCACCTGCCTTGGCATAAGCCTCAGCGATAGCGAAGCCGATTCCGTAAGCGGCTCCTGTTACAAGGGCTACCTTGCCCTCCAATGAAAATAATTTAGAAAAATCCATATCTCAATAGAATTATTGTTGTTATATCAAGTCTGTTATCTCAATTTTGTTTCTAAAGTCTGCTATTTCAATCAAGTCTGCTATTTCAGATCAGTTATCTCATAGAAATCCTGATCACCATAGTCAAGATTCTCGCCGCCCATTCCCCAAATGAATGTATAGTTGTGGGTAGCTGCCGCACTATGTATACTCCACTCTGGCGACAAGACTGCCTGATTGCCCTTCATCCAGATATGACGGGTTTCCTGTGGTTCTCCCATCAAGTGGCAAACTGCTTGCGACTCGGGAACTTCAAAATAGAAGTAGGCTTCCATTCTTCTGCTGTGGGTATGTGCTGGCATGGTATTCCATACGGAGCCTGGTGCCAATTCTGTCATTCCCATCTGCAACTGGCAGGTAGGAAGCACCTGGTTTACCAACATTTTATTAATATTACGCTCATTGCTCATTTCGAGTGAACCCATGTGGGCACAAATGGCATCCTGCTTGGTCACCTTACGGCAAGGATAACTGGTATGAGCACAGGTACTGTTGAAATAGAATTTGGCAGGATGCTGAGGGTCCTTGCTCTCAAACAGCACATCTCTGTCGCCACTGCCTATATAAAGTGCCTCCTTAAAACCTAAGGTGAAAGACTCTTCACCCACTTTAACCACACCTTCTCCCTCGCCTACATTGAAAACACCAATCTCGCGGCGAGTGGTAAAATAAGTAGCTTTGAGAGGATCTATTGCTTCCAGTCGAAGAGTCTCGGCTTTAGGCATAACACCTCCCACTATCATTCTGTCGTACATGGAATAAACCATATTAACCTCATCGTTCACAAAAAGCGTGTCTATCAAGAACTCTTTTCGCAAGCGCTGGGTATCATAATTTTTAGCATCCACAGGGTGAGACGCATAACGAAGTGAATAATTAGTTTTCATGAAATTTTAAGTCTCTAAGATTAGTTTGATGGCAAATTTACAAATTATTTTTCTAATTCCACCAAAAACACACGAAAGATTCTTTCTTTTTGCTTATTTTATTATTAGAAATAATGATAAGTGTAAATTAGATGCCATTTTATACTACTAAAAAAGAGGAAAGAAAAGAAAACAATAAACACCTCATGAAAAATGAGTCTGAAGACATAAAAAAACAACCCTCCAAGCCATAACAGCCTGAAGGGTTGTTTTTGAAAAGTTGTCCCAGGCGGATTCGAACCACCACTGACAGAACCAAAAACTGTAGTGCTACCATTACACCATAGGACAATCAAACCGGATGCAAAGGTAGCGGATTTTTTCTCCACTACCAAATTATTTTAATACTTTTTGCATTTTTATTATTGAAATACACTGAAATATACTATTTCACTGTAATCAGATAATAATTCTTCTTGCCCTTTTGAACCAAGAGGTATTTACCGTCGATAAGATCTTCAGCTGTTACCAGCTGATCGAAAGCAGAGAGCTTCTCCTTATTGAGTGACACACCACCGCCCTTGACAAGTTTGCGCATTTCACTCTTGCTTGGGAAAATCTGCATATCTTCCTGACAGAACAGGTCAACAGCACCACCACCCAGCAGACCCTTATCAAGGGTATAATGAGGCACATTGGCGAAGACATCATTCAAAGTAGCCTCGTCAAACTGGGCAAGATTTTCCTTGGTAGCTTTACCGAAGAGAATATTGCTGGCAGCAATAGCCATCTCCAAGTCCTCCTTGGAATGTACCATCACTGTTACCTCCTCTGCCAGACGCTTCTGAAGCACACGACGACCAGGGTCCTGCTTGTGCTCTTCTACAAGTGCATTAATGGTCTCCTGGTCCAAGTCGGTAAAGATCTTGATATACTTCTCAGCATCGTCATCGCTTACATTCAACCAGAACTGATAGAAAGCATAAGGAGTGGTACGGTTGCGATCCAGCCAGATATTGCCACTCTCAGTCTTACCAAACTTCTTGCCATCAGCCTTGGTGATCAACGGACAGGTAAGACAGAAGCATTCTGCATCATTGCCCAAAGTACGATGAATAAGTTCGGTACCAGTGGTCATGTTGCCCCACTGGTCATTACCACCAAGCTGCAGGCGAACGCCATACTTCTGATATTGATAAAGGAAGTCGTAACCCTGAAGCAACTGATAGGTAAACTCGGTGAAAGACAAGCCGTCACGAGCCTCACCATTCAAACGCTTCTGCACGCTATCCTTGGCCATCATATAGTTAACGGTGATATGCTTTCCCACCTCACGGGCAAAGTCGAGGAAGGTAAAATCCTTCATCCAGTCATAGTTGTTTACCAACTCTGCCTTGTTGGGCTGATCACCATCGAAGTCGAGGAATTTAGACACCTGCTTCTTAATTGCCTCCTGATTATGATAGAGAGTCTTTGAATCGAGAAGATTACGCTCCTGACTCTTGCCAGAAGGATCACCGATCATACCTGTAGCACCACCAACAAGGAGGTAAGGCTTATGACCACAACGCTGCAAGTGACGCAACATCATGATACCACACAAGTGACCAATGTGCAGGGAGTCTGCTGTAGGATCGGTTCCAAGGTAGGCAGACACCATATGGGTGTTGAGATATTCCTCTGTACCTGGCATTATCTGTGCCAGCATACCACGCCATTTCAATTCTTCAACAAAATTTTTTGCCATAGAATGATTTCTATTTATTATATATTATAATATGTATATGGGACCTGACAACTGCCAGAAACTTACGGAACGGGATCATAGCCCGAACCACCCCATGGGTTGCATCTTAATATGCGCCTGACAGCAAGCAGCATGCCCTTGAAGGGTCCATGCTTGAGTATAGCCTGACGGGCATACTCTGAGCACGTAGGCGTAAACCGACAAGAAGGAGGTGTGAAGGGAGTGATGCACTTCTGATAGAACAGGATAGGCCCAACCAGCAACTTGGTCAAGACCATTTTAAAGCCCTGCCATACCCACTTCATCATTTGCTTCAGGCTACACACCATTTCTTCCCTCCCAAAATATAGTGTCTACTTATCTTCCTTACTGCACGAAGGCAATCTGTCTTCCTCATGGAGCAGTTTGTCTGCCACACGTCGCAGAAGTATTTGTATCTTACTTTCCACTCTTGCCGTATCATGCAATTTGGCATCCTGCCATATCACCGCCAACAGCAATTTCTTGCCTGTTACTTTCTCCAAAGCTTCAGCAATCAAAGCCTTGTTCTTGCGATAAGCCTCACGAATCTGTCGTTTCACACGATTTCTCTTGACTGCACGCTTGAAATAACGCTTCGAAACACTTATCAACAACTCAGTACTGGCTGCCTTCTCGCTCTGGCAGTCATCAACAAGTAAGAACACACCTCTTATTGGCCAGGCTGAGAAAGAACAGGCTTTTCCGCTGAAGAGTTGGTCTATGAGCAACTTGCGACACAACCTCTCTTCCTTGCCAAAAGTATAGGTTCCTGTTGTTGATTCCATTTCCTATTTATTATGCTTCTGCAGATAATCCTTTAGCGCACCCGTCATGGATGGGAATTCCTTGGTTGGAGCACTGAGGTCTAAACGAAGTCCCTCCTCGTCTACCGTCTTGGCTGTTGCAGGGCCAAAAGCACCGACTGCGACCTTTCCTTGTTCGAAGTTAGGGAAGTTCTTCTTGAGAGCCTTCACTCCTGTTGGGCTAAAGAACACCATCATATCGTAATCAAATCCCTCGATTTCTTCTTCGGTGAAGTCATTGCTCACGGTACGATACATCACGCACTCGGTATGGTTGAGTTTCTTCTCATCAAGCAGATTCTTGATATCATCATTATGCACACAGCTCAATGGTACGAGATACTTCTCTGTTTTATGACGAGCCATCTGTGGTATCAATCCATCAATCTTTCCCGTTGTTCCGAAGAACACCTTGCGCTTGCGATATTGCACATATTTCTGGATATAAAGGGCGATGGTCTCAATCACACAGAAATATTTCATATCTTCTGGAATGGTGATTCGCATCTCTTTTGCCAGATTGAAATAGTTATCAACCGCATGGCGTGATGTGAAAACTACTGCAGTATAGTCGAGCAAGTTTATCTTCTGCTGACGAAACTCCTTTGCAGAAAGTCCCTCAACCTTGAAGAATGGACGGAACACACATTCTACACCATACTCCTTCTCTATATCATAGTAAGGCGATTTCTCACTTGCAGGTTTGGGTTGAGAAACTAAGATCTTTTTAATCATTTTGTCTTAAAAGTTTATTTTCAAATAATGGCTCATCAATACCAGTCCTCCACACAATGCAGAGAAAGGCACCGCTTCGAGGGCACAAAAGTACAAAAATATTTGCAAAAACGAGCCGTTTCCTCTAAAAAAGATGATATAACTCTTATAAAATGAGAGGATTTTAACTAATCCTACCACTATCAGAGCATAAATGATAGCTGCATCCAGCGACAAATTAAAGTATGTCAACAGCATAACTACAGGAAACAAAAGCACTCCTTCACATGAGAAGAGAAAGAGATAAGCTTTCATCCATTGTACGTTTTTTTTTCTATCAAAGAACACCCATCCCACAACAGAATAGAGCAATGCCTTGAACAGAAAATAAGAAGCCACAACTCCAGCATAGATTGCTATCACCTGATACTGCTCGATGGTAAATGTGTCGCTGATTGATGCTCGAGAATAAAGAAAGAATCCAATGGCTCCCAACAAACAGGTTTGCAGCACCAAGAAGAGTTGGAACCTCAATTCAGTAGAGGTCTCCGATATCTCGGTAGTACCAAAGCGAGGCGTATAAAAGAACTTTCGTAACTGCCGGAGGATAAACTCACGTGACTGAGCAAAAGCAACACATGCCAATACAAAGCATAGCAACAACAGCGATGTGACCAAGTTGTCGCCCGAAACCGAATATGGAACCGGGTCGCCCGAAACACCCATTCGACCGCCACGCAACTCGGGATGAAACAAAGAGTCCTTCGAAAAGAAAGACTCCCTATAATATTGCGGCAAGGAGACATCCCGAAAGCTCTTTCCTGCAGGATGACCCGGCAAATGAAGGGTGTCAGGCATCGTGCTCCATCTGATTTCACTGGGCTTGATATGAGCCCGAATCATGGAGTCCTGCTGAGCCGGTGTCGCATTGCGTGGCAACCAGCTCAGCACTTTCCGTGGCGTAAGTTCGCCTGTATGCACAACGGGGTTCTGAAGACTTTCTTCTTCAGCAGCCTCTACCTGTACAGAATCTGCCTGTAACACCATTGCTTAGAGTCCGAAAACTTTCTTGATTTCTTCTACCTTGTCCAACTTTTCCCAAGTAAACAACTCTACCGTCATCTTCTTGATTTCATGATAACGGCTGGGGAATATCTTTTTCACCACCTCGTTCTTGCGACCCATGTGTCCATAGGCAGCTGTCTCAAGGAACATAGGCTGACGCAATTTTAATTTACGCTCAATAGCCTTAGGGCGAAGGTCGAACATCTCCTTTATCTTTTTCGCAATCTCACCATCAGTCATATTGACATGGCTACGACCATAAGTATTGACATAAATGCTTACAGGCTCTGCCACGCCGATAGCGTAGCTTACCTGTACGAGCATCTCGTCTGCCACACCTGCAGCCACCATGTTCTTGGCTATATAACGAGTGGCATAAGCAGCCGAACGGTCTACCTTGCTGCTGTCCTTACCCGAGAAGGCTCCTCCACCATGAGCACCTTTGCCTCCATAGGTATCAACGATAATTTTACGACCGGTAAGACCAGTATCACCATGAGGACCACCTATCACGAACTTGCCTGTAGGATTGACATAATACTTGATGTCATCATTAAACAAGGCCAGCACCTTTTCACTCAACTGCTTCTTGACACGAGGAATCAGGATATTGATCACGTCCTCTCGGATTTTTGCCAGCATAGCCTCATCATCATCGTTACCATTAGCATCTTTTATAAAGTCATCATGCTGAGTTGAGACCACAATGGTATCTATGCGCTGAGGGATATTATCGTCAGAATATTCTATAGTAACCTGACTCTTAGAATCGGGACGAAGATATGTCATTTCCTTGCCTTCCTTACGGATATTGGCAAGCTCGCGCATGATAATCTGAGCCAAGTCGAGTGACACGGGCATGTAATTATCAGTCTCGTTGGTAGCATAGCCGAACATCATACCCTGGTCACCGGCTCCCTGCTCCTCATCTTCCTCACGGCTTACGCCTCGATTGATGTCATCACTCTGTTCATGAATGGCAGTAAGCACGCCACAAGAGTCTCCGTCAAACTGATATTCCGATTTAGTATAGCCTATCTTTTTGATGGTCTTGCGGGCGATGGCCTGCAAATCCACATATTCCGACGAGCGAACCTCACCCATAATAATTACCTGACCAGTGGTACAGAAAGACTCAATAGCGCAATGAGCATTCTCGTCATAAGCCAAAAACTGATCAAGCAAAGCGTCTGATATCTGGTCAGCCACTTTATCTGGATGTCCTTCAGAAACTGATTCTGATGAAAACAAATATGCCATATTTTTTCTTATTAAAATCTTGGTTATTATATATATAATATTTATCGGGCTGCAAAGTTACGCATTATTTTCCACATACCGATGTGTTTGCTCAAAAAAGTTGTGTTTTTTGATTCTTATCATACATGATGTTGCGAGGATGATGCTCCAAGATGGCTTTTCTGAGGTCGGAATCCTCCAAATGAGTATAAACTTCTGTCGTTCCTATATCCTCATGGCCAAGCATGGCTTGTATGACTCGCAGGTCGGCACCTCCCTTGAGCAATGCCGTGGCAAAGCTATGCCGCAAAGTATGGGGCGAGATGGTCTTGGTGATGCCAGCCATGATTGCATACTGCTTGATCATAATCAGAATCATGGTACGAGTAAGATGAGCGCCCCTGCGATTGAGGAAAACATAGTCTTCCTCACCCGGTTTGATATTCATCTTATTACGGTCGCCATACCAGGCATGCAATTCATCTAATGCCTTCTGCGAGATAGGAACCAACCGTTCTTTGTTTCCCTTTCCCAATATACGAACGAATTTCTCCTCCTCAAAAAGATTGCTCAACTTAAGATTGACAAGCTCGCTCACACGCAAGCCACACGAGAAGAGTACCTCAATAATAGCTTTGTTACGTTGCCCCTCCCATTTACTTAGGTCGATAGCATTTTCCAGTTGGTCTACTTCCTCAGTTGTCAGATACTCAGGCAAGTGCAGACCCACCTGTGGATTTTCCAACAACTCGGTAGGATCATCCTTAAGATAACCATCAAGAACCAAGAAACGATAGAACGAGCGTATGCCACTCAGGATACGGGCCTGTGTACGGGCTCCCACCCCAACATCATGGATAGATGCCGAGAAATGCTGTAAGTCTGGCAATTTGACATCAAGCACTGACATATTGTTCTGAGCCACATAACTGAGCAAGTAATCCAAATCGTGCCTGTATGCCTCCAACGTATTGACAGAGAAATTGCGCTCCAACTTAAGATATCTCATATAGTTCTTTACAATTTCCGTACTCGTTTTCTTGCTTGTTTCCATTTTTATTATTACCTTTGCATATACAACTGCGAACATGAACGCCTATAGCCCTCAGACAACAGGCTCGCTCTTTGCTCGCAAAAGTACAAAAAAATTCTGATATTTAAAACAAAAACATCGTTTAGATATGAAGATACAGATTATCAATGGCCCCAACCTCAATCTGCTTGGTGTTCGCGAACCTGGTATTTACGGCAACAATTCTTTCGAAAGTTACCTTCCACAACTGAAAGCTAAATATCCCGATATCGAGATAGAGTATTATCAGAGCAATATCGAGGGCGAGCTCATCAATAAGTTGCAGGAAGTAGGATTCAGTTACGACGGAGTTGTTCTCAATGCCGGTGCCTACACACATACCAGTATAGCCCTGCAAGACTGTATACGGAGCATGAAATGCCCCGTAGTGGAAGTTCATATCTCCAACGTTCACAAGCGTGAGGAATTCCGACATCACTCTTATCTGTCGGCAGCTTGCCTGGGTGTTATCTGCGGCTTCGGATTAGCTTCATACGACCTTGCCATTGCCGGCATTTTAGCACAAAAATAGCATGACAGAGACAGAGGTTATTGACAAGTATATCTGCCAGCATATTGAGCCAGAAGGCGATTATCTGTATCGACTGTACCGCGCCACCAATATTCACACCATCCATGGGCGTATGGCAAGCGGACACATACAAGGCAGACTGTTAAAAATGCTCGTTGAGATGATTCGTCCCAACAACATTCTTGAGGTAGGTACCTTCAGTGGATACAGTGCCATCTGTCTGGCAGAAGGTCTGAAAGAAGGAGGCAAACTGTACACCTTCGAGATCAACGACGAAATGGAAGACTTTACCCGACCATGGATAGAAGGCTCATCGGTTGCCGACAAGATTGACTTTCGTATAGGAGATGCAAACATAGAAGCACCCAAACTGGGCATTACGTTCGACATGGCGTTTGTTGATGGCGACAAACGCACCTATCTCGAAACTTACGAAATGGTATTGGGCCTCATGAATCCAGGAGGCTATATCCTTGCTGACAACACCTTATGGGATGGACATGTGACAGATTCCTGTTACGACCACGACCACCAGACTCAAGGCATACGCAAGTTCAACGATTTCATCGCCAAAGATCCTCGTGTAGAAGTTGTCATTCTTCCTTTGAGAGATGGTCTTACCCTTATCAGAAAGAAATAGCTCACACTCTCAAAAGAAAGACTCACTCATTAATTTATCAACCGCTTGCTAAGATACCTTACGGGATACCAGACTGAAAGCCATCCCACGGCAATGACCGTCACCAAGATAAGCAACACATCCAAATAATGTACACTGACAGGATAGGCATTCACGATAAACGACCCCTCAGAGTCGCCCAAACGCACCAATCCATATTGTTGCTGAAGGAAACAAAGCAAAAGTCCCAAACCGATACCAAAGAGTGCTCCAACAGCAGAAATCATTCGTCCTTCAAAAAGGAAGATACGAGCTATTTGCTTATCTGTGGCACCCAAGTTTCTTAATGTCAGAACATCATCCTTCTTGTCGATGATGAGCATAGACAGCGAGCCTATAATATTGAAGCAAGCCACCACCAGGATAAAAGTAAGGAAGATGTAGGCTATCATCTTCTCTATAGACATGATGCGAAATGTGTCTTCCTGCTGTTCATAGCGGTCGAGCACCTTATACTTTCCTCCTGCTATCTTGAGCATTTTCGACTTTACAGCCTCAAGATCACTACCCGGCTTCAAGCGAATCTCCAATGAGGACAACATACCTTGCTGTCCAAACAGATTACGGGCAAAGGCAATAGAGGTGATGATATAATTCTTGTCATACTTCGACTGCTTAACAGAGAACAGCACACCTGGGCTATTGATCGAGTCGACCACAAAGCCTGCATCAGGATTGGACATATCAAACTGTCCTTCCTTCTGTGGAGCATAAATACGCAGAAATCCATTCCATTGCGCTCCCACACCGAGAGTCTGGGCCAACCTTATGCCCAAGACTCCAAACTCCAAATTGGCAGCATGCAAGGAAAAAGTACCGTCGCCATAAAGGATATCTGTGATATGCGTCAACTCCGAGAAGTTGTCATCCACACCCTTCACCATAACCATGGCTTGCTTATCCTGATAGATGGCCAAAGCCTGATCTTCCACCGACTCTGTAGCGACATCTACCTGTGGCAATGCTTTTATCTCGGTCAATATGGGATCATCGGCAGGAACCGTCTTTCCCTCTACAGGAACAACTTTCAGTTGCGGGTCAAAGTTGGTGAAAAGCGAAGCCACCAAATCGTGGAATCCATTAAATACGCTCAGCACTATGACCAAAGCCATAGTAGCCACAGCTACACCTATGGCACTGATAGCACTAATGATATTAATGGCATGCGTACTCTTCTTGGCAAAAATATACCTTCTCGCAATGAAAAAAGGAAAATTCATAGATTCTGCTTTGCTTGTTTGACCTAAAAGTTTACAGGGAGTCAAGTACGCCAGTCTTGACTCCCTTATTCTCACATCCTACTTTTTCAATAATTCATCAATGCGCTCCAGATAATCCAAGCTGTCATCAAGGAAGAATCGCAACTCAGGAATAATGCGCAACTGATTTCTCACATTCTTGCCCAAATCGTAACGAATCGTCTTCTCGTTGGCAGTAATGTTCTGCAATATCTCCTCTCCCTTCTCTGATGGAAACACACTGAGATAGGCTGTACAGATGCTGAGGTCTGGGCTTATTTTCACCTTGGTCACACTCACCATCACACCATGCATCATGCGTGTTTGAGACTGGAAGATAAGACTGAGCTCTTTCTGCAACAGTCTTGATATACGGTTTTGTCTTGTTTCTTGCATATTTTTCTCAATTTTAAAGTATAATCATTCAATTCTTTGAACAACTAAACATAAATACACTGGTTATAAAACTATTACTCTAAGTCCACATGAGTCACATTGACGCGCTCATGCAGAAAAATCTGTGCAGACTCTTTGAACTTTTCCTCACTCTCAGTGGTAAGATACTGACAAGTGCCGTTTTGCGTGATATTACGCTCCAGTTCAGGATGCCTGTTCAGATATTCGTGAAGGCTATTAGCCACATATTGCCCTTGTGGTACGATACGCACACCATCAGGCACATTCTTCACTATGCTGTTCATCAGCAAAGGATAATGCGTACAACCCAGAATGACAGTGTCTATATCAGAATCCTTCCTCATCAGCTGATCGATACGTTTTTTTACAAAATAGTCGGCTCCCGGGCTGTCAGCCTCATTGGCTTCCACAATAGCTGCCCATAAAGGGCAAGCCACACCACTTACCTGAATATCTGGCCACAGTTTTCCTATCTCCATCTTGTAGCTCTCGCTCTTGATGGTTCCTTCCGTAGCAAGAATACCCACATGTCTGCTTTTTGTAAGGTTGCCTATCACTTCAGCTGTAGGACGAATAATACCCAATACCCTACGATTGGGGTCAAGCTCCGGAATATCCCTTTGCTGGATGGAGCGCAAAGCCTTTGCCGAAGCTGTATTACAACCCAATATCACCAGATGGCAACCCATGGAGAACAACTTAATAACAGCTTGACGGGTAAACTTATACACAACCTCGAACGAACGAGAGCCATAAGGAGCCCTGGCATTATCACCTAAATACATATAGTCGTATTGCGGCAAAACCTGGCGAAGTCCATGCAAAATAGTCAGACCGCCATAACCAGAATCAAAGATTCCAATAGGACCTGGATTAGAAGGCAACATCATTTCAAATTCTCCTTGATTAATAGGGTTACATCCTCACCACATAGGGCATTCACATAAGGAAAAGCTCCCTTGTCTGTGTTCAGAATAAAAGCAAGTCCTTTCACCTTTCCCACCTTTTGCACAGCAGCATCTATCTGCGCCTTTAAAGGAGCATAAGCATCAGCATCAGCCTGTTGCAAGAGGCGCACAGCCTCCGCCTTGAAGGTGACATTCTTAGCCATCAGTTCACGAAGCTCGGCCTGTCTCTTTTCCAAGATAGAAGGCGCAAAACTTCTCTGTCCGTCGAGGAACTCCTCGTACTTGGCATTAAACTCATCCTCTGCACGCTTGGTTTCAGCATCATACTTCGCTCTGAGGTCGTCCATATTATGCTTGGCTATCGCATAACCAGGCATGGTATGAAGCACCTCTTCATAGCTGAAATACCCAAAACGCAAAGACTGTTCTACAGAAGCCGACACTTGTGGATGAGCAGACTGCTGAGCCGAAGCCGCAACGGGCATAAGCATAAAGACCAAAGGCAAGAGTATCTGTTTCATGAGTTACACCTTTTAGATAATGAAAATAAATAATGACACCTTATTATATATATAAGAGAAACAAGGGCAAGCATGTATGCCTGCCCTTTTTATTCTATTGTCCAACCAGTAATCAGTTACTTGATCTTAGACTGAACTTCCTTGGTTACATCTAAGACGTTAGAGCCTGTGTAAATAGCAGCACCCTCCTCGAAGATATAAGTATAGTTGCCAGCCTTGCCTACAGCGTCAATGGCAGCACGCACCTTGGCTACGATAGGCTGCATCAACTCGTTGCTCTTCTTCTGCAACTCCTGCTGACCATCCTGATAAGCCTGCTGGATCTTCTGCTGAAGTCCCTGCAACTCAGTCTCCTTCTGCTGCTTGGCAGTAGCATTCATCGTGCTTGCACCCTTCTGGTACTCGTCAGCCTTGCGCTGGAACTCTTCCTGCATAGCCTTCAACTCATTGTCCTTCTGCTTCTGCAGAGCCTCGAGCTCACCATTTGCCTTAGCAACATCAGGCAGAGCCTGCATGATAGTCTGGGTGTTGACCTTACCAAACTTCTGCGCCATCATTGTCATAGGAGCAAGAAGCATCAACATTAAAACTAATTTTTTCATTGTTCTATTTGTTTTTAATTATTAATTCACTACTGTTTATTAGTTCTTTCGGTTGAAATATAATAACCGCTTGCAAAGATAGCACAATTTTCTGATTATGCGAAAAGAAAAGCTATTATTTTAAGCCTTATTAGGCTTAGTTGGCAGAATAGCCCAATTTCTTCAGCACTTCATTGCTGATGTCGATCTTTGGCGAGCCGAAGATAATGCCACTGTTGCTGGCACGGTCGAGAACCAACGAATAGCCACGCAGGTCGGAAACCTCCTTTACGGCATTGTAGATTTCCTCCTGTATAGGTCCCATCAGCGCCTCACGCTTCTTGAAGAGCTCACCCTCAGGACCGAAGTATTTTTTCTTCAGTTCGCTGGCTTCTTTCTCCTTGTTCATGATAGCCTCCTGCTTGGCTTTCTTCTGCTCTTGCGAGAGGAAGACGACTTCGTTCTGATAGTTCTTGTACATGGTGCTTGCCTCTATGTTGAGAGCTTCCACTTCTGCCTGCCACTTTTTGCTCACCTGGTTGAGCTGTTCGTTGGCACGCTCATAGGCAGGCACATTTTTCAGGATGTACTCCATGTCTATCAAGGCATATTTCTGTGCGTTCGCTGTGATGGCCATTACTGCCATCATCAGCATCATTATTATCTTCTTCATTTCAAATCCTCCACAAATGAATTCTTCACTTTTCGTTCTTCACTCTTCACTTTAAATTAGAACTCCTGTCCCAAGATGAAGTGGAACTGACTTCCACCCTTCTTATACTGACTTCCGTTCCATACCTTGTCGAAACCATAAGCCCAGTCGATACCCATCAAGCCCACCATAGGCAGGAAGATACGTACACCCACACCGGCACTGCGCTTCATGCTGAACGGATTGAAGTTCTTGGTTTCATACCAAGCATTACCAGCCTCTACGAAGGTCAAACCATAAATAGTGGTGTTACCCAAGAGGAAAGGATAGCGGAGCTCCAATGAGAAGCGGTCGTATGCATAAGCATAATAGCCAGTACTGCGGTTGTAAGATACCGAACCATTCTCGTAACCACGAAGACCGATGGTCTCCTCACCATAGTATGATGAATATCCGCTCATGCCGTCACCACCCACATAGTAGGTCTCGAACGGACTCTTCTTATACTTGTTGTAAGCTCCCAACAAGCCAAGCTCCACACGTGTCATCAGCACGAAGCACTTCTGACCATTGGTCAGGGCTGTATAGGTCTTGGCCTTGAACTTCCACTTGTGGTATTCTACCCAGCGATACTTCTCCTGCTGCTCGGCAGCATAGGTAGGTGACTTGGAATCGTTGGCAAGATTCTTATAGTCCTTGCCATCAAACATACTCCATGGTGGAGTAAGGTTGACACTTGCCTCAAACTCAGAGCCTCTTCGTGGGAAGAGCTGGTTGTCGGTAGATGTACGGTTGAGCGAAATGGTAAAGTTCAGGTTGTTCGCATTACCATTGGTCATCAACATATAGTTCCAGTTCTTCATCATGTAGCGCTGATAAGCCACCTGTACCGAGAGGGTGAAGTAATCATCAGGCCAACGCAGGCGCTTACCCCATCCGAGGCTCAAGCCCAGCATCTGAATGTACTTGTCTGGATCGTAATAGTTTTCGTAATTGTTATAATAACTATTACCATAACCGTACATATAACTGTAGTAGTTGTTCATGTAGGCACTGTTGTAGTAGTTGCTCGACACGTCGGTAGACTTACTGTAGTAGGCACCCACACTGAACTGGATAGGACGCTTTCCGCCAAACCAGTTGGTAGAATAGCTGATGTTGTACGACTGATAATAGGTACCGTTGGTCTGCGCACCGATGCTCAGCACCTCGCCGTCACCAATAGGCATAATGCCGCGATGCTCTTTGTTCTTGTTGAAGAGGTTGCGCATAGAGAAGTTGTTCAACTTCAATCCCACACGACCGATAACACCCGTCTGACCCCATCCGAGCGAGAACTCTATCTGGTCGTTGCTCTTCTGTGTAAGGTCGTAGTTGATGTCTACGGTACCATCCTCGTAGTTAGGCTTGATATCTGGATTCATCTTCTCAGGATCGAAGTGTCCCATAGAAGCCAACTCACGCACAGAACGCATGACAGCATCCTTAGAGAAGAGGTCGCCTGGCTTGGTACGAAGCTCTCTACGAACCACATTCTCGTACAGACGGGTGTTACCGTTGATACGAATATGACTCAGATAAGCCTGTGGGCCTTCAGTAACTCGCATTTCCAGGTCGATAGAGTCGCCATCGATATTCACCTCTGCAGGATTGATGTTCGAGAACACATAACCATTGTTGTAATAAAGGTTGCCAACAGCATCTTCATCCTCATTGAGTCGCTTGTGCAACAACTTCTGATTATACACATCGCCCTTCTTCATACCGAGCAATGCCGACAGATAGTCGGTAGAGTATACGGTGTTGCCCACCCATGTCACGTTGCGGAGGAAATACTGCTTACCCTCATCCACCTTCAGATAGATGTCCACATGCTTTCCATCGTAATTGCTGACACTGTCTTCCAGAATCTGGGCATCACGATAGCCATGCTCATAATACTTGTCGATAAGTTTCTGCTTGTCTTCCTTCCAGCGTTCGGGAGTAAACTTCTTGGCTTTGAGGAAGCTGCTCAGCTTGCCAGCCTCATGAGTCTTGGCAAAGGCACCTTTCGAGAAGAGTCCACCCTTTATCTTACGGTCGCTCAGTTTCTCGTTACCCTCGATGGTAATCTTGTGAACCTTTGTTTTCTCCTTCTTATCCACCACTACGTCGAGGATGACATGATTCTTTTCTGTCACATCCTCGCGCTGGTTGATCTCGATATCGGCATTCTTAAAGCCTTTATCGTCGAAATATTTCTTTGCCAGAATTTTAGCACGGTCTATCATGTTAGGAGTCAGCTGAGTACCTTTCACCATACCCAACTTCTGCTCCATATCCTCACGCTCGCTCTTCTTCAGACCGATATAGTTGATATTGGAGATACGTGGACGTACCGACAGATAGATGTGCAGATAGAGTTTATCACCCACAATAGAGTCGGCAGCCACAGCCACCTTAGAGAACAAGCCATGCTTCCAATAGCGTTTTACCGCATTGGTAATATCATCACCAGGCACTTCTACCTGCTCGCCTACCGACAGGCCAGAGATACCGGTGAGTACATAGTCTTCATATCCCTCGACACCCGACACATTGATGCCTCCTATGGTCAGTGTACGAGGAGTACCGGCATACGAGATGTCTGGGTTTACTATCTTGTCCTGTGCCTGCACCTGCATTCCTATAGCCAGGCCATACAAGAGGATGAAAATCTTTCTTATCTTATCCATTGATGTCTTATATGTATCAAATACGTTGCTTTATCTTATTTTATTCTGGTCGAAGACAGCCTATACTGATTCAGCTTACTCCTACTTTTCTTCTTCCTCCACCTGCGCCTCTGTCTTGCCGAAGCGACGCTGCCTGCTCTGATAGCTTGCTATGGCCTTGCGAAGGTCTTCCTCTCTGAAGTCAGGCCAATAAGTGTCGCAGAAATACAGTTCCGAATAGGCTATCTGCCACAACAGATAGTTGCTGATGCGCAGTTCTCCTCCTGTACGTATGAGGAGTTCTGGGTCGGGCATGAAATAAGTGTCCAGATGACGGCTGAAGTTTTCCTCTGTGAGTTGCTTCTCCAGCTCATAATAACTGCCAGTAGGGCAAGAGCCGTTGGTCAAAGCCTCGAAAACAGTTTCCTTCATAGCATTGACAATTTCCCATCTCGACGAGTAGCTCAAGGCCACCACCATGGTCATGGCGTCATTCTGTGCCGTATGCTCCATGGTCTGCCACAACTTGTCCTGCACCTGTTGTGGCAGGCGCTTTATGTCGCCAATGACACGGAACCTCACATTATTCTTCATAAAGATCTCGTCCTCAAGCGAAGTAAGGACAAGTCCCATGAGTGCTGCCACCTCGTCAGCCGGACGGTTCCAGTTCTCGGTAGAGAAAGTATAGAGTGTGAGATACTTTACTCCGAGGCGTGTACATTCCGACGTGATGCGGCGCACTGTCTCCACTCCAGCCTGATGGCCGAAGCTGCGCTCCTTTCCGCGTTCTGTAGCCCAGCGTCCATTGCCATCCATGATGATAGCGATATGCTGGGGTATTCTGTTCATATCCAAGTCGTTAGCCATTAATCTTCTTTATTGCAAGTTCTACATTTAGCACTAAAGCTGTAAGTAAGCGTCAGCTGAAGTGCCGAATAGCAGTCGGTATTCTTGAAGAGTCCACTGCTCTTGATGCCATAAGGATCCTTCACTCCGTCGAGTTCATCGCTCAACGAGAAGTGTATCGCCCAGTCGAGCCCAACATTCACTCTTTCCGACATCTTATATTTTATGCCCAGTCCGATGGGCACATTGCCTGTAAATACATTTTTATCGCCACCTTTCACATACGTAGCTCCCAGACCTCCAAAGATGAAGGGAGTGAGACGCTTGGCTCCGCGATAGTCGCGCCCTGTACCATAAGGCCAGAAGTTGTATTCGAATACCAAGTTTACGTCTACCAGCGTATTGCTGAAACTATAGGAGGCATCCTCAAAATCTGGATAATAAGTTTCCACCTTGTCAGATGAACCTTTCAGCTTACCGAAGCTCACTCCCATTTTCAGAGCCTTATAAGCATCTATATTATAGCGCCCCACGACTGTTCCCAAGGGTTGCATCTGGGCAAATATATTGCCATTGAAATCGCCCTCGTAAGTCACAAGTCCTACTCCAGCGCCCACCTCCATACGATACTGCGGGTCGTCCTGCGCACTCATCCGAGCAGCAGTAGCCATCATTATCAGTATCATGAAGAGTATCTTGCGCATGCTTTTTACACCTTATTATATATAGGGGTATTTTAGTTTTTTCTCAACCATCCGTCACGATTGTAGCGTCCCTTCCATACATTGCCACCATTTACCAACCAGTAGATATAGGTGTCGTATGATGTTCCGTCGGGAGCCTCAGCAGCTTCTTTCACCTTGACAAAAGCAAAAGGCTTGGTCTTGTCGAAGGCAGGTGTCTGTTTTGGCATGACGACCATGGTGTCTACCTTCCAAGAGAGACCACCATCGATGCTCTCATACCATTTGGCGTCGCTACCGAGCGCTATATAGCTATCTTCAGCCTTAGCTACTACAAGCTGGTCGAGCTTAGGCATCTTGTAAGGCTGGTTATTGTCGTACTCTACGAAGTTCCACTTGCTGCCAGCGAAATTATTGCCTGAGAAATCGATGGTACGGTTCCATACCATGGCGATAGTATCAGTCTTCTCTGTTGTGTTGCGGTTTCCGATAAGGAGTACATTCTCTGCATCCTTGGTAGAGCGAACAGCCGAATATGACATATTGATATTTGAAACTGGCAAGTACTTGGCGTCAGCATCAAGTTGCTCTGCTGTCCATGAAGCACCCTTGTCAGTAGATACAGAAATGCCGGTTACGCCTTCGTCATTTCCTGAGTATGCATAAAGATTTCTGCTGCCTGCACCTATCAACTGCTTGAGTGACGCAAAAGTACCAACGAGAGTCCAATTCTCCGCATCCATAGACTTCAACAGCTGATGCGTTTCTGGATTAAGAACATAGATACTATTGTCGAACACCACCACATTCTCGGCAGCCTGATTACCCAAGTTAGCCTCAGTGCTGACATATTTCCACTGCTTGCCATTCTCGCTCTTAAACATCTCAAGAGCACCTTCAGCATTCTTACCGAAGAGCACAACCTTTCCACCTGCACTGACAGCCTTCATGCTATTAAGTGCAGCCAACTTAGCATTGGCCTGTGTCAAAGACTGCCAGATAAAGGTATCAGGGCGCTGCGTGTGCACGTTTACCTTCACTTTGTAGTCGGCATAAGCTGAAGCATCCTGTGCATAGACACGGATAGCCTTCTCCTTGGTCTTGGTAAAGTCAATAGAGTCGGTACTGCTGTACCACACGAGAGAATCGGTCTCGCCCTCTTTCTCAGGCTTCTGCTTTACATAATTTATCTGAATATAACTGCTGTTCTTGGCAGAAATAGTAGCAAGAACGGCAGCGATACGAGTATTCACAGGGAGAGAATCGAGATTATAAATCTCATGATTGGCCTGGTCGATGGTGAAACCGAAGGTAGAGCCGTCTACGACCCCTCTCAGGAGAGAATCACTAACGCCATCCTTCTTCTTTCCGAACTTGTCCATCTTGCCCAACGAGAAGTCGGTGATGGCAGTATCATGATAATATACTATATTAGTATTGTTGTCAGTGCTGTCGAGACAAGACGACAACGACAAACCTGCTGTCACCAGCAAGATGAAAGCTAAAAACTTCCTTTTCATTACACTCTAAATATTTTTAGCTGCAAATTTACGGAGAATTCTTCAAAAAAAGCCCCTTTTGTTCGCTTTATTATGCAAAATATGGAAATTAACGGCAATTTTTAAGTTTGTTTAGTGATTTAAAGGAACTATTCTGGCAGTTAAGCCACCAGTTTCCAGTTTTTTCCTTTCAATGGTTTAGCCTTTTCAGCCTTTATGCTGAAACAAAAGAAATCCCATTTCTCTTGCGAGAAACGGGATTCCATTATAATGAGTTTTATCGATTTTTCGATAGGAACATGCTCCCCCGTCATGGGAAAGCGTGCTTGAATTAGAGCTGTGGACCAGCAGCAACAAGAGCCTTACCTGCCTCGTTAGTCTCGTACTTCTTGAAGTTCTTGATGAAACGAGCAGCCAAATCCTTAGCCTTCT
>ERZ791902.758-NODE-758-length-20413-cov-3.966500_pt1 | contig 20413 bp, 20 predicted proteins | sample MGYA00510149_ERZ791902 | MGnify/ENA primary metagenome ERZ791902 (study PRJEB30046, sample SAMN00792060) | human gut metagenome | study: EMG produced TPA metagenomics assembly of the A metagenome-wide association study of gut microbiota in type 2...
AAGTACGGGCTGAAGGCCCAAAAGCTCTTAGCCCAGGGCGTGTGGGGAAAAACTTGCGAAACTTCAAATTTCTTACAGAACTTCCGAACATGAGAATGTTCAGTTTGTAAGAAGGATACTCACGTATGCAGATTGGTATTTCTTTTACCAGTTGTTCGAATCGAATGGGTCTTCTTCTCCTTCTTTCTTGAATGTATCTGCTCCCTTGTCCCAGATGATTTCTCCCCAGCTGGATGGCTCTTCTGGCAATTCAGGGTCTTGTGGCTTGGTGTATTCCGTCCATTTAAGAGAGCCTGCGCAGATGCTGCAAGTCTCAGCCATGATGGTTGTGGTCATAGGACACATATATCTTTTTTTCATCGTCTGTCGATTTTGAGTGTTTAACTAATTGTTTTGTTAGTCCTGGCTTTCTTGCTCAAGACTTGTAGCTCCCGATTATCTCTTGATAACTTTCTTGCCGTTCAGAATGTAGATTCCGTTTGGAAGGCCGTCCAAGGAACTGCTGTTGCTGATGAGTTGACCGTTCAGGCTATAGATGCCATGGGCGAATCTGTCAATTCTGCTTTCTTCTTCGCCATAGATGATGGGGGTGATGCCTGTGGTCTTGTCCAAGGATACACCATCAAGGAAAACGTTGGCAGATTTGCCATTAGAGGCGGACTTAGGTGCGAACCATACGCTGAAGCCTCGCAAGCCTCTTGTTCTTTTATCAGAATAATACATCTTACCATTGGAGAAGAAGTAGCAGCGCTTTAGGTCGCTGCGACCATCTATGATGGTTGACTTGTCCGTGATGGTCCATTTGCCGTAATTAGCATCGCCCTCTTTTGTATTCTGTGTGCCTGTTCCGAAGGTTCTGGCAAATGTTCCAAAGGCAGTCATAGTGCCGTTGCCACTGACGAAAGGAGTTCCAGAGCCGTCAACGGCAATGCTGCTGTTGGTTGTCCAGTTCTCCGTATTCATATTGGTGAGGTCGTTCTTGTTCTCTTTGTTAACAGTGAATGTGACATTGGGAATGTCGATATGGTTCTTGCCGATGATCACCCGTTCATCCTTTGCCTGGCCGTTGCCTATCTTACTCAGCAATGCCGTGTAGGCTGGTGTTTTTTCCTGTTCGGCATGCTTGGTAGGGAAGATGATGTAAGGTACGTAGGCTTCCATCACAGTCGTTTCGTTTCCCGCCTTGCTCATATCTATGCTGACAAACTGTATCTCATTGCTGGTCAACTTGTTGAGCTTTGCCAATTTCACGTTAGGACCGAATGCCTGGGTGAGTTGGTCCTTGGTAAGGCTTACGGGCAAGACGAAGCCATTCCACTTGTCCTTGTCGAAGGTCTTGTTGAGGTGGAGAGTCACACTCTTGTAGGTGTTGGAGCAATTCTCCAGATATTCCAAGTTGTCCCTGTCCTGGTCGAGAACCAAGTCGCCATCTGTTGTCTTGCTTGTATAGAGGAGGCGGAAGTCATCGAATACCGTCCACTCATTCTCTGATTCCACAGGCTCCTTGTCATTCTGCGTTCCGATTTCGATTCCGAATCGGATAGTGCCGCCACCTTCTGGCACCTGTACCAGCACACTGTTGAAGTATTTGTGACTGCCGTAGAATTCCTTGGCAGCATAGTCCATATTCTGCTCTTTGATATGTAGCGCTGCCTTTTCCTGTGCAGACATGTAATCAGTCTGTCCCAGGATGGTGGCATGCATCGTTAGGGTGTCCGCAGTGTTGTTGCTCTTCACCAAGCAGGCATAGAGCTTTGCCTTAGTGGTAGTGGAGAATCCCTTGCACTCGATGACGTATGCACCGCCATGACTTACTTTGACATCCTGGTAGATCGTGCCTCGGAAATTCTTGGCATCAGCGCAATAATACTTACCGCAATGACGCTCGTAATCATGGTTTCCCGTGAACGGCGTGATAGCGCCATCGGGAAATGTGTAGCTGAAGTCATTTTTGAAATCTGAGGTATAATATTCATCGATCTTGATATTGCTGCCGGCAGTTGTTCCATTGCTGTTTTTGACGTAAGGCTTGTAATAATGCTCCAAGCCTAATCTGATTTGTCCACTTCCTCCATATTGATAAGCCTTCCAGTTGCTCATAGCCGCATTCTCACGAGAGAAGCCTGGGCATTGCAGGCGGAAGGTCAGGTCGATGGACGAGATGATGTTGTTGGTGTTCTTGACCTGGAGATCTAATATCTGCTGGTATGACAGAAATCTCCATTCGTCGTTGCCGTCTGCTATGTCTTGGCTTCCTTCTTCCACGGCATAGCAGTTTTTGTCCACGTCGCCTTGTGTCTTGGCTGCGATGAGGTAATACTTCTTGGTCTCGTCAAAATTGTCAGATGTGTTTGAACTGTTGCTGTATGTATATAGCTTGTAGGTGTAGGTTTTTCCTTCAACAGCTTCCATCTTCCAACCTCTTCTGACGATGGTGGTGCTTATTGTATTGCCCCATCTATCTTTTTTTGTATAAAGATAAGCTCTGTCTATAAACACACCAATGTCTGTAGTAGGATCACTTCCCCCAGTCTCGTATTCTAAGTAATTTCCTTCTCCATCCGTGTCCTTCGAGTCAAACTCCTGAGCAAGGTGAATCCAGCCTTCTTTGTCATTTTTGTCGATATGTATCCATAGCGGCATTCCGTATTCTTTCAAAGAGACATGAGTTCCCCAATAGCCTCCTGCATTGAGCAGCAGACCCGTCTTGACATTGTAGAGGAAGAAGATCTTGCTTTTGTCATCTTCGGGAAAGGTGTTGTCGCTGATTTTAGCAGCTTTTACCTGATCCTCGCTGCAACCAGTCAGCGATTCGATGCCCACGATGTGGGTTCCATTCGTATTGGTATCCTGGGCTTGTACTTGGAGACTTCCTCCAATGGCGAATAGAAGCATGACAAGGAGAGCAATGAATGTGGTAAATCTCTTTTGTGCTGCTTCGTTGTGCTGTTGTTGTAGTTTTTTTCTCATTTCATTTCAATTTAGAAAAGTCTTTGTGTAAGTTTTACTCATACTATTTTCGACGCTCAGTTCTTGGTGATGAATAGTTGGAGCGCCAGTTATAAACGTTTGCAAAGGTAGTGGAAACTTTGTAGTGAATACTTTTAATAATGGAAATATTTTCCTTTTTACAATTTCAAAAATGGAAAAAATGACGCAAAAGTGTAAAAAGAGTGAAAAATGTCGCTTTTTTGTCTTAATTCGGGGGGGGTAATAATTATTTTTTGTACTTTTGTATTCCGTAATTAGAATTGTATATGATAGAGTTATTAGAGCATTATTTCATTGTGTTGATTCAATGTGTTGGAGCCATTTATTTTGGCCTCGGCATTGTCCTGTTGTTCGGAAAAGTGCCTCTTGCTGCCGAATATCTTCCTTATCGCAAGGCGAAGAGATGTTTGGCAACTACATATTTTATCATGGGATTGAACCTTTTCGTCTACTTAGCTATTTACACCTCTGACGATTGGAAAGAGCTCAATCCATATATCAAGTGCGCTGATTTTATCTTCTTCTGTCTGGAAGCCATCTTCTTCTTTTCTACTTTCTTCTATTTGTTGGACGAGAAGTATATGTCGTGGCGAAACTTCAGTAAGGACTGGATTGTCTTACTGACATCTGTTGCCCTGATGATAACTTCCACCATAGGAGTCTTTGGCAAAGCGGGTGCTTGGGTCTCGTGGCTCCCCTTCTTCATATTCTTTGTGCAATACGTGTTGTTCTTGAGACGTTTCTATATCCTATATAATGAGAAGAAGAGTAAACTGGACAATTACTTTGCGGAGGATATGCAGCAGTTTATGTTCTGGATTAAGAAGAGTGTCATCCTCATCATCCTTATCAGTGTGCTGTGTTTCACCACGTTGTTTGGGGGCATTATCTACAATTATCTTTTCCAGGTTTATGTCGTCTCTGCCAATTTCTACATAGCCATCAGTTTCATCAACTATGCCTCCATGTATGGTAAGTTGAACAGCGCTGAGGTAACGGACAGAGAAAGGATGGAGACAGATACAGAAAAACTGAAATCCTCGAAGACAGACAACTATGAGCAGCTCTTTGGCGAGCAAGTGAAGAGATGGATTTCCGAAAAGCGGTTCCTCGCTCCTCAGTTGACGATAGATGACTTGGCGGCAGAGATGGGTACCAACAAGCTATATATGTCTCGCTATATCAACCGTAAACACGGTACCAACTTCAGCACCTGGATTACGAAGCTGCGTCTGGAAGAGGCAAAAAGCTATATGCGTGAGAATCCGAATGTCAAACAGGAAGAGGTGGCTATCTATTCCGGTTTCTCCTCGTCCTCTTATTTCTCAAGGGTGTTCTCGCGTTTTGAGAGCAAGACGCCAGCATCCTGGCGTAAGGAACAAAATGTTTAAAATAGTATTGCCGAATGTGTGGGCTATCTGTATCGCCCTGGTGATGCAAAGATAGAGGTGGTTAGAAAATAAAATGACTTAGACAATGAATGTACGAGTAGAAGGGGCTACTGCCAGTTTGGCAGCGCCTATTGCCTCACTCATTATGGAGGCGATGAATCATGAGTGTTGCCAGAATCTGGCAGGTAAAGATCATACGATAGAGGATTTCCGACGGGTGATGACGGAACTGGTGGCTCTCGATGACAGTCAGTACAGCTATCGCAATACGCTTTGTGCTTTTACTGATGATGGTCGGTTGGCTGGCATCTGTGTATCTTATGATGGAGGTGAGTTGCGTCGCCTGCGTCGTCGTTTCATAGAGGCCGCTCAACGGGAGTTTGGTATCGACTATTCGGATATGGACGATGAGACACAGGCTGGCGAGCTTTACATCGACAGCATCGCTGTGTCGGAAGATTTCCGGGGGCATGGCATTGCCAAACATTTGCTGAAAGCAGTCATCGAGCGTGCACGTGAGATGGGATTACCTGCTGTAGGACTGCTTGTCGACAAGGGAAACCCTCGCGCGGAGTCCTTATATAATAAGGTGGGATTTCTGTACGCCAATGATTCTGCATGGGGAGGCCATGAGATGCGGCATCTGCAATATCAGATAGACTGAACGGTCGCTTAAAGAAATATGGCTGTCGACAATCCTAAGGAAAGTTGACAGCCATATTTCTTTTGTAGCTTTTAATTATTATTTTTCCAGTTCTTCTATCTCGTTCTCATCCATGTCGCGGTCCAACCGGTCGCGCCACAGATACTTGCGTGTTTCGTGTACGATGATGCCGCTGAGGCAGAGCAGGGATACAAGGTTAGGTATTGCCATCAGGGCGTTCATACAGTCGGCGATGTTCCATACCATCTCCAGTCCGATGACACTGCCCGCAAAGATGCTGACGATGTAGAGCACACGGTAGCTAAGCATCCAGCGCTTGCCCTTGAGATACTCCACGCAGCGCTCGCCATAATAGCTCCAACCTAAGGTGGTGCTGAAAGCAAAAGTGGCTAAACCGAAGGTGAGCAAGGGTGCTCCTATGTATGGAATCTTGCTGAAGGCAGCCTTGGTGAGGGCTGCTCCGTTGTGGTAGTCGATGTCGGGGTAGGCAATGATGCTTGAGGTGATGACCAGACCTGTAAGGGCACAGATGATGACGGTGTCCCAAAAGGTGCCTGTCGATGAAACGAGTGCCTGGCGCACTGGGTTGCGTGTCTGTGCAGCTGCGGCTACGATAGGAGCAGAACCAAGACCCGACTCGTTGGAGAACAGACCACGGGCTATACCATATCGGGCTGCCATCATCAATGTGCTGCCAGCGAAACCGCCTCCTGCCGCGCGGGTAGTGAAGGCAGACTCAAAGATAACCTTGATAGCCGGCCACAGATAGGCATGGTTGACAAAGAGAATATAGATGCATCCCAACACATAGAAAAGAGCCATGAAGGGAACAAGCATTCCACATACTCTTGATATTGATTTCACTCCTCCTATGATGACGGCTGCTCCCAAGGCGCAGACAACGGTTCCTGTGATGTAGGGCGAAATGCCATACTGGTTTTCTACGAGGGTAGAGATGGCGTTTGCCTGTACGGTGCTGCCGATGCCGAAAGAGGCTATCGCAGCAAAGAGTGCGAAGAGGATGGCGAGCCATTTCCAGCCCAGGCCTTTCTCTAAGGCGTACATAGGACCACCCAACATGCGGCCGCGCTGGGTCTTCACACGATATTTTACTGCTAACAAGCCTTCTGCATATTTTGTGGATATACCGAATACACCTGTCAGCCAGCACCACAGCACAGCACCCGGACCACCCAGAGCGATGGCTGTTGCCACACCGATGATGTTGCCCGTACCTATAGTGGCGGCAAGTGCAGTGGCAAGAGCGCCAAACTGGGATACATCGCCCGTGGCATTCTTGTCTTTCTTGACGGATAACTTGATGGCCTTGAAAATCTTACGCTGCGGGAAATGCAGACGGAACGTAAGAAAGAGGTGTGTGCCCAAGAGCAGAATAATCATGGGCCAACCCCACAAGAATGAGCTTAGTGTTGCGAAAATGTCGTTTAGTGTATCCATAATCTCTCTTATTTTTTAACCTGTTTGTTATTTGTCTTTCTCTTTTATGATCCCATGTTCTATTCTTATCCTTACGTTGCTGTAACCCATGGCCTGGAACATTCCCTCAAACTGCGCCTTGGCATTTTCCTCTGCCTTGGCGATGTTGGCCTTTGTAAAGCATCGTCTGCTCATAGCTTCATAGGCTCTTTTGTACATGTCCTGTCGGTCTTTACCGGTCCATTTGCCTTCTTCGAAGAACGAACGTGTCTTTGCCTCATCGATAAAGTTGCGGTCGAGGAGCCTGATAGGAGGCAGGGTGCAGATGATGGTGTCGCCCTCGGCGCTCAGCCATTCAGTGCCCACCTCTCGCATGTTGATGCCCAGCCTGAGGGTGCCATAGTAGATCCTTACCAGTTCGTCGTCGCTGATGAGTCCCTTTCTCACGGTGTCTATCAGTTCCTCATCGCTGATGGACAGGAATTCCCACTGTCCGATGGCTTCGATACTCTTTATCTGTGTAGGCGAGAGCGTGGTCTTCCCTTCTTGTTGCATCGAGATGGAGTTGTCCTTGTTGAGCCAGTACAGACCTCCGCCGATGATGACGATGAGCAGGAGTATGATGATGATTTCAATTTTTCTCATATCTGTAGTACCTTACTTGTTCTCAACCGATGTGCCGTCGATGAGGCTTGAAAGATCGGATGAGGTAAACTTCTTTCTGAAACTAATCTTGATGTTCTCGGCTTTGAATCCCAAGTTGACGAGCATGGGTACCAAGGTGTGCGCGGCACTTTGGCGGGCTGTTTCCAGAATATCCATGCGTGGAATGTCGTTGATGATGCCCTTTCGTCCTTCCTGCTCGTAGCTGCTGAGTTCTTCATCGCTGAAGTTCCTGCGTGTCAGCGATACGAATTTCTTGATTCCTTCGTGGTCTATCTTGCTGCTTGTCAGCACCACCTTAGGATCGGGGAGGATGATTTCTATCTTCTCGCCCTGCCGTCTCACGTTCTTTTCATTGAAGCCTTTGAAGTCGATATATGCCTTGAGGGTGGCGTCCATAGGGATGGCAACCTTGCGCTTTCCTCCAGGCAGACTGATGTCGAACTCGTTTTTCAGTATAGAGCCTTTCAGTCTGAGTTGGTCGTCGTGGGTGATGATTCTGTGAACCTGTGCCTCGGCTGTATATAGACGACTGCATTTCTGTATCTGCATCACCATCATGGGAATGGTGTCGAGAGTCTTCTCTTTCTCTTTGGCTTGTCTGCCTGTACAAGCAGAGAATATGATAGCAGTTGTCATAATGACAAGTAAAATGGTCTTTCTCATACTAATTGTTTTGTTTTCGTTGCAAAGGTACGACAATTTGAGTAAATAACCAAATAGTATCAGTCAATTTTATACTTTTCCTCTTTGTTTTGTGATAATCTGTAGCTTTTGGGTAGTTAAAAATAACACTAAGTGTGGTCAACTTAAATCGAAAAACCACAGAAAAAGTTTTTTCAGCCTATTAAAATCTATGTTCTAAAGTATCGAACTTATGTTCTAAAGTTTAGAACTTGTGTTCTAAAGTATCGAACTTATGTGCTAAAGTATAGAACATAGATTTTTCGCAAGTGTCACAACAAATTCATGAAGAACTGAAAACAATTTTCGCAAGTGTCACAACAAATTCATGAAGAACTGAGAACAATTTGTGTGGTATTAAAGTAACAGTTTTGGTTTGTAGGGATGCTGGGTAGTTACATACATGGACCATCCTTTTTGTTAAAGGCAGTTAAAAAGGTACTTTTTTCTCATCTTCGATTAAACCTTTTGTGTTTTGTAGGGTCTTATTATTGATTAGAATTCATAAACTGAACTTTTATTATATCGTGTGAGAAAAGTTCAATAGGATTTATTAGTTAGTATTTAGGTAGTAAGAGCATTCTCTTTGTGAAAAGGGGATGCTTTTTTTTGTGTTCTTATATTTTTTTCTTAACTTTGCAGATAATTAGGTCTTCATTCTGTGGATTAGATTTGTTAATGATGCAGATTTAGGCCTTCACTCAAATGAATATCAAAACAAAACTACAATGAAGAAAACAATTTCCATGCTCGTGATTGCGGTTCTGGGTGCCGCCTGTTTCTCGTCATGCGGCGAGAAGAAAAAGAGCAATGTCATCATAGCCCCTAAGCCTGCTGCTCCAAAACCTAAGAAGACGCAGGAATTGAGCAGTTATGAGCAGTCGCGCGACATCTCCTGGCTCGGCAAGACTTATCGTGTAGTGATGAAACGAGAGTCTGATCACAGTCTGCCTTTGGTGGAGAGTGAGGATCATACCAAGTACTATGACAACAAGATTACGATCAAGGTGCTGCGGGAGGACGGAACAGAGTTCTTCAGCCGCACTTTCCAGAAAAGCGATTTTACGGGTTATCTTGATGCCGAAACCAAGAAGACGGGTGCCTTGTTGGGTATCGTTTTTGTTGAGGTGAAGGGCGACGTGCTGCATTTTGCAGGCAGTGTGGGTTCACCCGATGTTACCAGTGATGAGTATGTACCTCTTGTAATCACAGTCAACCGGATGGGCGCTGTCAGTATAGCCAAGGATAGCCAGTTGGACACAGCAGGTGATGAAGACGAAAAAGCCTCGTCTGTTGAGGACGAGGCTGATGATGGGGTATGATGTATAAAATTTAGTGACTGTTTATAAAACATCACTTACTTCAATAGTTTTTTGAAGTCTTTTTCAAAGCATTGTGGGTGTTTACCGATGAAGAGGACATTGAGCAGACAGTTGGCTGCCAATTCCTCATCGTTCAGGTCAGCACCCTTTCCTTTTCTTACTTCCTTGCCCAAGCAAGCATCCCAAGTGGTGTTGAAACAACTGTCGTCGGCTCCCACAATCATACTGTTGCTCGAGTTAGGATCTTCCATCAGTTCGTAGCGAATGGTCTTCTTGCTCATCACAGGCTGGATGCTGCACAGCATGTCGAATGCTTTCTGAAAGACGTCGCGATGCAGATTGGCGTTAGGGAACATCGTGCTGACAGTAGGAAAGAGTTCCTCAAAGTCGAACGACTGTAAGAGTTGATAAAGTTTCATCCTTGTTCTATGGTTATGTTTGCTTTTTAGAACTTAGCCATCTTGATGGCGTCAATGGCGCACTCGTCGCCCTTGTTGCCCAGCTTGCCACCACTTCTGTCCTTGGCCTGTTGCAGGTCGTTGGTGGTCAGCAGACCATAGATGACTGGAATTTCCTGTGAGGCATTGAGGCGGGCAATGCCATAGGTAACGCCCTGACAGATGTAGTCGAAGTGAGGAGTCTCGCCACGGATGACGCTTCCCAACACGATGACAGCATCGTAGCCCTGGTTAAGAACCATCTGTCGTGCTCCGTATATCAGCTCAAAGCTTCCAGGTACGGTTTTCACGTGAATGTTCTCAGGCAGGGTGCCATGCTTTTTCAGGGTGTTGACGGCACCTTCCAATAAAGCGCCTGTTATCTCAGGGTTCCACTCAGCTACCACGATGCCAAAGCACATATTGCTGGCATCGGGTACCTTGGTGAAGTCGTATTCTGACAAATTATGAAGTGCTGTAGCCATAATTAGTTAGAAGCTCTTTCGATGTACTTGTCGATCTCTGCACTCTGAACGAGCATAGAGTTCACATACTTTTTCTTGATGTCCTGATAGATCTTCAGGGCCTCGTCCTTCTTGCCCTGGCTTTCCAACACCTCGCCTGCCTTGATAAGGAAGGTAGGAGAGAGGCTGTTGTTGGCATCGTCCTCAGCCTTGCTGTCTGCCATGTCGGCAGCCTTCTTGAAAGCGTCAACAGCCTTGTCGAGCTGGTTGAGGTGAGCGTATGCGTCGCCGAGAGCAGCCTGAGAAGCTGGGCTGATCATCTGGTCGCCTTCTGTTGAGAAAGCGTCGAGGCTCTTCTGAGCTTCTGCCCATTTGCCGAGGTTGGCGTAGCAAAGACCGGCATAGAGGTTGGCCAGGTTACCTGCCTTGGTACCGCTATACTCGTCGGCCAACTTAGCGAAACCTACGAAGCCGGCACCGTCGCCATTGACAGCCTGCTCGAACATCTCGTTGTTGAAGTAGGTCTGACCCTTGCTGAGCGCTGTGCTTGCCTTTTCCTCACGAGGACCGGAAATCTGTGAAATGTAGAGGAATACACCTGCAATAACAACAATGATTGCTGCCACTGCGATAAGGATGGCTTTCTTGTATTTCATGAAGAAAGCCTCGCGGTTGTTGATGTTCTCTGTTGCTTCGAGAACCTGTTCTGTTTTGTTTGCCATTTTTATTTTTGTTTTTTATTATTTTTTCCTTCTTGTTCTTAGTGTGCCTTGCTTAATGGCCACTACACTTTAGGTTGCAAAAATACGTAAATTTATCCACATATTGAAATTTATAGCCTACTTTTTTCGTTTTTTGCGCTTTTTCTGCTAACTTTGCAGTTCAATAGTGGCATAATACGTATGATTTTACAGAATATCTCGATAATTAATTACAAGAACATCAAGGCTGCCAATTTGGAATTGTCGCCCAAGATCAATTGTCTCATCGGTCATAACGGTGTGGGCAAGACCAATTTCCTGGATGCCATTTACTATCTTTCGTTTTGTCGCAGTGCCTACAATCCTATCGATTCGCAGGTTATTGCGCACGATGAGAACTTCATGGTGATAGAGGGCAACTATCTTGATGAGCGAGAGAATGTCGAGAATATCTTCTGCGGTATGAAGCGTGGAACGAAGAAGCACTTCAAGCGCAACAAGAAGGAGTACAAACGACTGTCCCAACATATCGGATTGATACCGCTCATCTTTGTCTCTCCTTCTGATACGGTACTCATTGAGGGCGGAAGCGAGGAGCGACGCCGCCTGATGGATGTGGTCATCTCGCAGTACGACCCTTCCTATATTGAGGCATTGACCAACTACAACAAGGCTTTGCAGCAGCGTAATGCTCTGCTCAAGATGGAGGAGGAACCTGATGTGACGCTGATGGAGATATGGGAACAGGAGATGGCTCGCAATGGTGAGCTGCTCTTTCAGAAGCGTGAGGCTTTCGTCAAGGAACTGATTCCTCTGTTTCAGCAGATCTATCGTCATATCTCTGGCGACCGCGAGGTGGTGAGCCTGCGTTATGTCTCTCATTGTCAGCGCGGTCCGCTCCTTGATGTCATACAGCGCGACCGCTTCAAGGATAGGGCTGTAGGCTATTCGCTTCATGGTGTGCATCGTGACGACCTGGAGATGCTGATAGGTGATTTCCAGATGAAGCGAGAGGGAAGTCAGGGACAGAACAAGACCTTTGTCTTGGCTCTCAAGTTAGCCCAGTTTGATTTTCTGCGCCGCACGGTATCGAGTACTACGCCCCTCTTGCTGCTCGACGATATCTTCGACAAGTTGGATGCCCAAAGGGTAGAGGCGATTGTCGACTTGGTATCGGGTGCCAATTTTGGACAGATATTCATCACCGATACCAACCGCGACCATCTCGACCGCATCCTGCACGAGAGTGACGGCAATTACAAGATATTCCATGTAGAAGGTGGAAACATAGACTTGGTTCACGAAGAATAGTAGAAAAACCTGCAAAGCAAAGAAATATGTTCAGACGAAAAGTACGTTCCTTATCAGAATTGTTGCCCGAGGTATTGAGGCGCGAGGGACTGGAGACCCCGCTGCAGCAGAAGCGTCTTCTTGCTTCCTGGGATCAGGTGGTGGGTGAGCCTGTAGCCAAGTACACTGGCGACAAGTTTATCAAGAACCAGACGCTCTTTGTCAAGATACTCAGTCCGGCCTTGCGTGCCGACCTCTCGCTGAGTCGCAGCCTGTTGGTCAAGCGGCTTAACGAGGCAGCGGAGGCTTTTGTCATTTCCGATATCAAGTTCTATACGATAGCATCCATCTTGATATCGGTGGCTTCGGTGGGCACGGTCTCCGTCTTCTGAAAGTCGAAGCATATACCTATTTTATATAGATGGGGCATCTTGCAGAGCATACGGTCGTAGTAGCCTTTGCCTCTGCCTAAGCGATGCCCCGACTTATCGAAACTCATGCCCGGGATGATGCCTGCTTCTATCTTCCCGTATTCATCTACAGGCAGCAGTCTGCCTACAGGTTCCATGATGTGGAAACTACCTTGTCTTAAGTCTTTCGAGCCTGTATATTCTCTTATCTCCATGTTTTCTCCGTCTACGACAACGGGCAGGAATACCTGTTTTCCCTGATTGACCAGTTCGTCGATAAACTGATGGGTATTCACCTCGTCGGGAAGCGAGTAGTATAGTAGTATGCTGCGGGCTTGCTGCAGCCGGGTGTTTCTGCGCAGCCGGTCTAAAACAAGAAGCGACAGTTCTTCGAGCTGTTGCCCGGAGAACTGTCGCTTTCTCTCTCTGATGATATTTCTGAGTTCTTTCTTATTCATTTTTCTGCCTTCTTATGCCAAGCGGGATGGGCTTCTGTGCAACGAACGGTAGTTGTAGGGCACATTTGCCATAGCTACCTTCTGCTTCTTTTTGTAAACTGGCTTGGTGGCAGGAACGGGCTTCTTGGGGAAAGCCTCGTTCTTTTGAAACACCTCCATCGTTTTGTTGATAACAGGATCGTCCTGGTTGATGTATTGATTCCAAGCCTGGTCGTTGAGCATGTTGTAGATCACGCGGCTGTTGATGTAGCGTTCCAGCAGTTTGTGCGACTTGCGGATGAGCAGGTTGCGGCGCTGCAGACCGTGCTTGTCGGCATAGGTGGCAAACTTGTCTACCATGTTCTGCTTGTCCAGATAGTCGGCCAGCTCCATCATCTCCTTGAAGTTGTTCAGCTTAGGACGGTTGTTGTCGGTATAGGTGAAGGCGAACTGCAGGATGAGTCCGCTCATGCTTGCCTGCTTGAAGTAGGATGTCATTCCCAAAGTATCCTCGGGTACGAAGATGTCGGGAGTGATGCCTCCTCCGCCATATACGGTACGTCCCAATCCCGTGTGATAGGCCGGACCCGTATGCTTGATGCTGTCTTGCGAGAAAAACTCGCCATGCTCATAGCGGTTGAGCAGGTCTTGCTCATAGTCCTTGTCGTCACCCAGGGTGTAAGGTTTCTGTATGCATCGACCCGATGGGGTGTAGTAGCGTGCAATGGTGAGTCTTATCATGCTGTGGTCGGGGAATTCTATCTGTTGCTGTACCAGTCCCTTTCCGAAAGAACGTCGGCCTATGATGGTGGCACGGTCATTGTCCTGCATGGCTCCTGCAAAGATTTCGGCAGCCGATGCTGAGCCTTCGTTGATAAGTACGACGAGCGGTACGTGCTGATAGGATCCCTTGCCATCGCTGCGGAAGTCCTGTCGTGGCGACTTGCGTCCCTGTGTGTAGACGATGAGTTTCTTGTCGGGCAGGAACTCGTTGGCCATGTTGATGGCTGCTGTCAGGTATCCGCCACTGTTGTCGCGAAGGTCGATACACAGGTTCTTGAATCCCTCTTGCGAGAGCTTTGCCAGGGCGATGAGCATCTCTGGATAGGTGTTCTCGCCGAAGTTCTTGATGCGTATGTATCCGGTCTTGTCGTCGAGCATATAGGTTGCCGTGATGCTCTTGGTAGGTATCTCGCCTCGGGTCACGGTGAAGGTCTGTACCTTCTTGCTGCCGTAGCGCACCACACCAATCTTTACCTTGGTGTCTTTCTGTCCCTTGAGTCTGTGCATGGCTTCCTCGTTGGTGACGATCTTGCCTACGAAAGGCTTGCCGTCTACCGCCACAATCTTGTCGCCAGCCAACAGGCCGGCCTTCTCGGCAGGTCCGTTCTGTATCACATTCTGCACGTGTATGGTGTCATCTCTGATCACAAATTCGATGCCCACACCGCAGAATGATCCTTTCAGGTCGTCGGTGGCAGCAGCCACATCCTTGGCACTGATGTAAACGGAGTGTGGGTCCAGCTCAGAGAGGATGAGCGGTATCGCCTTGTCTACCAAAGAGTCGATATTCACCGCATCCACATACTGGTCGTCGATGATGTGCAGCAGGTTGTTGAGCCTGTTGCTTCCGCTGTTGATGATATTGAGCCTGTTTCCTGAGAAATGGTTCGAGAAGAACGAGCCGATCATGATACCTATCACCACGCATACAGCCATGATGATGGGCATGAAACGGTTGGTCTTTTTCTTATTGATGTTCATATATTTATTGTCTTATGTTCTTGGTTCGGCTTCTTCCTGTGAAGCGTCGTCGGGGTTGAGATATACTACCTTGATGCCAGCTCGCTCCATGAGTTCGATGCCGTCATTGAGTCGGTATTTCTCGGCATATACCACGCGCTTGATGCCCGCCTGGATGATGAGTTTGGCACACTCGATACATGGCGAAGCCGTGACATAGAGTGTACTTCCGTCGCTGTTGTTGCTGCTTCGTGCCAACTTGGTGATGGCATTGGCCTCGGCATGCAGTACATAGGGCTTGGTCACGCCGTCTTCCTCGCATACGTTCTCAAACCCACTGGGTGTACCGTTGTAGCCATCGCTGATAATCATCTTGTCCTTGACTACGAGTGCACCCACCTGTCGGCGTTTGCAGTAACTGTTTTCTGCCCAGATGCGTGCCATGCGCAAGTAGCGCAGGTCGAGTTTCTCTTGTTTGGAAAGTTGCTCTTCCATGTTTCTGTTGTTATGATTCTATATTTTTCTTTATCTCGTTGCGCTCCAGCAGGGCATCGATGGTAGGCTCTTGTCCGCGGAATCGCTTGTAGAGTGTCATCGGATGCTCGGTACCACCCTTTGAGAGGATGTTGTCTCTGAAGCTCTGTGCTGTCTGCTGGTCGAAGATACCGTTCTTCTTGAACACGCTGAAGGCATCGGCGTCGAGCACCTCTGCCCATTTGTAGCTGTAGTAACCAGCAGCATAGCCTCCTGCCATGATGTGCGAGAACTGTACGGTCATACAGGTATTGGGCAACTGTGGTGTGACCATGGCCTTTGCCCAGGCTTTCTTCTCGAATGGGATGATGTCGTCGTCGAAAGCTTCCTTCTTGGTGTAGTAAGCCATGTCGAGCAGTCCGAAGCTCACCTGTCGCAGACATCCGTAGGCAGCCATGAAGTTGCGGCTCTTCACGATGCGCTCTATCAGGTCGTCGGGCAGAGGCTCGCCTGTCTGATAGTGGAAGGCGAAGGTGCGAAGGAAGTCTTTCTCCACAGCATAGTTCTCCATGAACTGCGACGGCAACTCCACAAAGTCCCACCACACATTGGTTCCCGACAGACTCTCAAATCGGGTGTTGGCAAACATGCCGTGCAGGCTGTGTCCGAACTCATGCAGGAAGGTCTCCACCTCGCCAAGGGTCAGCAGGGCTGGCTTCTCGGCTGTAGGTTTGGTGAAGTTCATCACCACGCTGACATGCGGACGTATGTTCTGCCCCTTATGGTCTATCCACTGTCCCTGGAATTCTGTCATCCATGCACCTCCCTGTTTGCCCTTGCGTGGGAAGAAATCGGCATAGAATACTGCCAGATAGCTGCCGTCCTTGTCGAACACCTCGTATGCTTTCACGTCGGGATGGTAAACGGGTATGTCCTTGTTCTCCTTGAAGGTGATTCCGTTGAGTTTTCCTGCCAGACCGAACACGCCGTCGATTACCTTGTCGAGTTGCAGGTAGGGGCGCAGCATCTCGGCGTCGAGGTTGTATTTCTCCATCTGCAGCTTGTGCGAATAGAAGCTCATGTCCCAGGGTTCCATCACGAAGTCATCTCCCTCAATGCGTTTTGCTAAGGCTGTTATCTCGGCAACCTCCTTCTCGGCGGTAGGCTTGTAGGCATCTATCAGGTCGTTCAGCAGTTTGTACACATTGTCGATATTGCTTGCCATGCGGTGCTTGAGCACGTAGTCGGCATAGGTGTCGAAGCCCAGCAGCTGTGCCAGCTCGCGTCTCAGGTTGATGAGTCGCTTGCATATCTCGAGGTTGTTGGCATCGTTGTCGTGTATGCACTCGGTATTGCGAGCCATGTACATCTGCTTGCGGAGCTCGCGCTGTGTAGAGTAAGTCATGAAGGGAGAGAAGACAGGGAAGTCGAGGGTGAAGATCCATCCTTCCTTCTCCTGATCCTTGGCATTCTGCTCGGCTGCAGCAATGGCAGTCTCGGGCAGTCCGTCGAGTTGAGCCTTGTCGGTGATATGTAGCTGGAAGGCTTTGTTTTCCTTGAGCAGGTTCTGCGAGAACTGCAGGGTGAGCATGCTTGCCTCCTCGGTGAGCTGGCGCAACTTCTCCTTGCCTTCTTCATCGAGCAGGGCACCGCTGCGTACAAAACCATCATAGCTTGTATCGAGCAACATCTGTTCCTCGGCATTCAACTCGCGGTTGGGATGGTCGTGTACGAACTTGATGCGTTCGAAGAGTTTCTTGTTCAGGGTGATATCGTTGGCATGCTTGGTAAGGATGGGGCTCATCTTCTGTGCCAAGGCTTCCATCTCGTCGCAGGTCTCTGCGCTCATCATGCATGAGAAAACATTGGAAACCCTGCTGAGCAAGTCGTAGTAGTGCTCGCCTTTCTCGGTATCCACGCGTGCCAGGGTGTTCTCGAAGGTAGGTTCTTCGGGATCGTTGACGATCTTGTCGGTGGCCTCATCGTCACGGCGTATTCCTTCCATGAAGGCCTCTTCGTAATCTTCCAGCCTGATACGGTCGAAGGGTACGGTGTCGTGAGGGGTGTTGTAAGGTGCAAAAAAGGGATTGATACGATTCTCTGTCTTATTTTCTTGAAGCATACTAACTTAGTGTTTTATTTTTGTGCAAAGTTAGTAAAAAAAGGTGTTATAATCTTCTTGTATCATATTATTTAACATACTTTTATCTCAACCCTTGCTGTTGGTAAGTTTTTCGAGTGCCTGGATGTGGATGCGCTCTCTGAAAAGTTGGATAAGTCCTTGGCTTTGCAAACGGTTGAGGGCTCTGGAGACATTCAGTCTGCTGTCGTTCACCTCTTCGGCTATGCGCCTCATCTTGATGTGGATTGTTTTCTCGCCTGTAGGGCTGACACAGTTAGCCTCGAAGAAGCGTGTGATGCGTTCCTCTAAACTCTTGGGTGGCGTCTGCAGGGTACGGAGGCTGTGCTTCTGACTCTGTGTGGATATCAGGTTGAGCAGGTTGATGCGGAATATGTCGAAGAGGGTTGCCAGCTTCATGACGTCTTGCTTGGCAATACATAGCAGGCTGCAGTCGTGCAGGGCTGTATAGGTATGAGTGAAGTATGGGTACAGACCGAAGATGCGTTCCGACTGGAAGGTCTCGGGTGCCTGTATCTTCTCGTCGATGCTGTAGCTGTGGTCGGCAGACTCGGTCTTTACCATCACCTCGCCGTCGAGCAGGAAGTACAGGTGTGTGCATAGTTCGCCTTCAGCTACAATCGTCTCTCCCTTACTTGCTTTTCTGAAGTCAAAGCGTGTCTGCCCTGCAGCTTGCTGCAAGTCGTTGCGGCTCATTCCCAAGAAGAGGGGCAGAGCCAACAGGCTGTTGTATATGCGGTTTTCGGGCATAATTTTTGAGGAGTTTTTTCAGGAGTTTATTTGAGGAGTTAAAGGAGTTAAGGAGTTATCGCTCCCTTCGGTCGCTGAGGAGTTAAGACAATAGTCTTGAGGAAATGTTTTATGTTCAATGTTTAATGTTGAGTCCACAAAGGCTGTTGTCTTAACTCCTTTAACTCCTTTAACTCCTTTAACTCCTTAACTCCTTTAACTCCTTAACTTCTCCTTAAAAATAATTATTCCAATATCTTCTCCTTGAATGATGGCGAGTACCATACCTCGGTTTTGCCATCATCATTGGTATAGATGAGGTAAGCCATGAGTTCTGAATGCTGTCTCAGTATCTCTTTGGCTTTTTCGAGACCCATCACCATGAAAGAGGTGGCGTAGGCGTCTGCCGTGGCACAGTTTTTTGCCAAGACTGTGGCAGACAGCAGACTGTGCTGAACGGGGTAGCCTGTCTTGGGGTCGATGGTATGGGCATACTTCTTGCCGTTCTTATAGTAGAAGTTGCGATAGTTGCCGCTGGTTGCCATGGCTATATCCGTGACATTGAGCACCGTCTGCAGTTCCTGGTTGGTGTTCAGCGAGTCTTCGGTAGGTTTGTTCACGCCGATGCGCCAAGGTTGCTGTTTCTGGTTGATACCCTTGGTGACTATCTCGCCTCCTATCTCTATCATATAGTCGTTGATGCCTTTCTTGCTCAACAGTCGTGCCACTACGTCACAACCGTATCCCTTGGCTATGGCAGAGCAGTCGAGCATGATGCGCGGATCCTCTTTCTGTATGTGATTGTCGGAGGTGAGCTTCACCTTCTGGTAGCCTACTATCTTTCTCAGGTCGTCGATGACCTTCTTGTTGGGTTCCACACCTTTTTTGAAACCGAATCCCCATTCGTTGACCAGTGGGGCGACGGTAATGTCGAAGGCTCCGTGGGTCTCGTTTGAGATGTCCTCTGCCAAGAGGAAAACCTCTGTAAACATCGAGTTGACTACCGGGTTCTCGTTGCGGTTCACCTTCGAGATAATGGAGGTCTTGTTGAATGGCGAGAGCGACTCGTCCACCTTCTTCAGCTCAGCCTCTATCTCTTTCTTCAGATTGGTGTCGCTATGATAAGTGATGTGGTAGACGGTTCCGAAGATAAAACCCTCGTCGTGCTGATAGTTGATGTTTTCCTGTCCCTGCTTCAGGATGATGACCGTGCCGATGACGAGGAGCAGCAGGAAGGGAATTTGCCAGATGAGTTTTTTCTTGTTCATATTGATGGGATAGGGGTGTTGGTTGATGTAAATGTGGGGTGAGAGTGACGCGGCTTTCTTGCCGCAGCGGCCTTACAGCTCGAAACTTACGTTGAAGGTTCCTCCAAAGCGTGAGCCTCCCTGCTTGCCAAAGCCGGGCACATACCAGGTGTTGCCATAGTCGCCGTCGTCATGGAAGAGCCTGCGCTTGTATCTCAGGCTCCAGCCCATTCTTACAGGGCCCCATATCTTGGCATCCACACCGAAGACAAACTCAGCCCAGTGGTAGTTGCACTTCACACCGTTGACCTCGTAGGGAGTCGTACCGCCCCATATAGGGTCCTGGATATCCGGACCTTTGAGATCGTATTTGAAATAGGTAAGGGCGTATCTCACACCGCCATACAGGCGATAGATGTCGTGCTTGTTGCGCAACAGGTTGAAGTCGCAGCCTATTCGTCCGTAGGGTGCCGTCGTCTTGTAGTTGATCTGGGTGCTTTCGTCTGTGCCGTCAGCTTTTCCTATACCTATTTCTACTACAGGGAAATACTTGTCCTTGAGGTTGACACGCAGTGCCGCCTCATACTGACCGTAGTCGCTGACCATGAGTTGAATGGGGCCAACCAGGTCTGCGCTTACTGCCACGTTTCTCAACAGTGGGATGGTGTCCTTGTTGGTGGCGGCTATCTTCTTGCCTGATGATCCCTGGGCATGTGTCGCCTGTGTGGGCATCAGCAGCATCAGGGCGCTAATCGCGATGACCAAAGTAAATATAGAAGTGTGGCTTCGTTTCATCATAAGTTACTTCTTTACAGTTGATGACGATGGAGTCTATGCTGTTGTGCGTAGTCTTCACGCCGGTGATGGTATGAAAAAAGGATGGCTTGCAGTCTACCGACTCAAAGTGTGGTGTGTTGGTCTTCTGCACCGTTACGGTGTCGCGCAGCAGTCGGTTGTCTGCGTTGCGAGTCTCAAAGAAGAGGCTGTCTTCCAACAGCGAGTAGCTCATGGGCAGTATGAAACTGTCCACATTCACGTCCTTGTTGATCAGCACACTGTCGGTTCCCTCGATACGGTTGGTCGAGATGGTGAGTGTGTCAGTCAGGGTTGTTATGTTGCCTGCCAGCCTGTACTTGGTGTACACGGTGTTGTTGAGCGGACAGTCGAGCGTGCTGCAAGCTGCCATCAG
>ERZ791902.768-NODE-768-length-20054-cov-115.669383_pt1 | contig 20054 bp, 20 predicted proteins | sample MGYA00510149_ERZ791902 | MGnify/ENA primary metagenome ERZ791902 (study PRJEB30046, sample SAMN00792060) | human gut metagenome | study: EMG produced TPA metagenomics assembly of the A metagenome-wide association study of gut microbiota in type 2...
GAAGCTCAAAGCACAGTTTCCGCCGAGAGTTCACAAACAGGGGTGTCCACCAGAAATGCCCATATAGCAAGTAAGCCTAAAGCACAAAAAGAGGAAGATAGCCCTCATTGGTATGCCTTACGTACCACATACGGTAGAGAGAAAAAGGCATACGACTACATGACAGCCAAAGGCATCACTGCTTTCTATCCTACTACAGATACTGTAAAACTTATAAAAGGTAAGCGCAAAATTGTTACCGAGTCTCGTTTACCAAATATCTTCTTCGCCTACGGTACAGAAGAACAACTCAAATCTTTTGTTTACGACAACGTAAACCTCCCATTCCTTCGTTTTTATTATCGACACGTCCACGTTGGTCGCAGAATAGAGAAGATTCCTATGATAGTTCCTGACTATCAGATGGATAGTTTAAAAATCATCTGTGCTTCCGATGCGGACAATACCATCGTGTCATTAGTCGAAGTGCCAAAGTTCGAAAAAGGACAATTGGTAAGGGTTACAGATGGAGCGTTCAAAGGAGTGATAGGAAGAGTTGCAAGATGGCAAGGGCAACAGAGAGTTGGGGTAATTGTGGATGATTTAGTAACGGTGATAACTGCTTATGTACCAAGTGGTTTCCTGCAAATGCTTAATTGACAACAATGAATTACACAGATGAAGATATTGTCAAAGGTATTCTGAACAACGATAAAAAGATTATTAAATATTTTTTCGTTGAGAAATGTTCTTCTTTGTTTGCATACATTCTACTCAATATCTTTGACGGCAATATAGACAAAAGAGAATTGATAAATGAACTATACATATATTTGGCAAATGACAATTGGAAGAAAATTCGTCAGTTTGACTTTCGTAGTAAATTGATAACATGGACAAGTGTTGTTGCTATTAGATTTTTTCAAAAGAAACGCAAAGAACTGATAGGAAAAGAAATTGTGACTACTCTAAATGATAAAATGGGACTATCCCAAAATCATATAATATCAATAGACCAACGTATGGATTTGCGCTCTATTTTAACAAAAATGCCAAATAAAAGGTATCGTAAAGTTCTTGAAGTATTGGATTTGCAAGATGTACGTCCTGAAATATTAGCAGAAAAAATGGGGGTAACTGTTGATAATTTATACAATATACATCGGCGAGCGTTAGTACAACTTCGCCTTGTTATGGGTAGAAAGGAGGAGTATTATGATTGATTTATTGAATACTATTTCGGACGAGTCTTTGGCTGCCTATATAGACGGGAATGCAAACAACTTTGAATGTTTGAAAATTGATACTTCTTTACCAGTATCTTCAAATTTGTCTGAAGTTATAGACATTGTAAACGACATTAAAGGTTTCGGTGTGGAATCGTTACCTATTGAAGATATTAGGGCAGAATTATCAAATTTAAATTTTAATGAGTTAAATAATAAAATTAGATAATATGGATCAATTAAAAAAACTTCGTGAAAAAGTCAAAAAAGCGAATGACATTTATATGGATGTTCGAGAAAAAACTCGAATTCCTGAAACAGAGGATTATCGAAGACAGACTATAAAAGAATTGTCCGACCCTTTTATCAAGGGTGTTTTTACTTTAGCTGTTATAGGTCCCATGTCTGCTGGCAAATCAGCATTTATCAATGCATTGTTAGGTGACGAAGATTTATTGCCGACAGGACATTTCCAAACGACTTGCACACTAACAGAGATTTCTTATTCAAAAGAAAAGCGTCTTAAAATCGTTTACGGGGATGGACATATAGATGATACGACTAAAGGTGATGGAGTGTTGTCAAAACTAAAAGGTGTCGTATCTATTCCGGAAGAGTTTAATAATTTACCGATCAATCACATCAATCAATTTATTCTGGCAGGTAATACATTTGAAGAGATTCTTAATAACAAAGAAGTTCTTATGAATCTTTCAGGTCGCTCTTATTGGGATAATAGTGACGATGAACTACTAAAAAAATATGTTTTGTCTAAAAGACCATCAAATATACCTGTTCATGTCTATTTATATTACCCTTTAGATGAGACTTATAATGGATGGAGAATAGTTGATACGCCAGGAATTGGTGCTATAGGTGGAATTGACCAAACAACAAAAGATTTCTTAAATAATAAAGAAGAATCTGTAGATGCTGCAATTTTTATATTTAATGGTGTAAAAGAGATTGAAGCTACGGAGATTAATAGCGTCGTTAACACTTCATATTCTCAACTTACAGATGTAGCAAAGGAAAGAACTTTTTTCGTTATTACTCATAAAGGAGAAAGAACATGTTACGAAAATCTTGAAACGACAAAGCAAAAAGCACTTCAGCTTTTCTCAAAAGGAAAAGTATCAATCCCGAAGAATCGCTTTTTGGCCGTAGATAGTATGCTGTCCCTGTTGTATGACATTTCTATCAAGAGATATGGACTCGACCCAATGATATTTACTAAGAGTATTGTCGCTGTTAATAAACATTTTGGAGTTGATGACATTGTTGATGAAAGAGAACGAGAAGAGAAAAAGAAAGAAATCAAAATGTATCGAGATATGATAAGGTACATATTTGATAAATTGGAAGAAAATGAAATTGAGGTAAATTCAGAAGTTTTGGCAGAGGAAATTTGTTCTTTTGCAGAATTTGCACAATTACGTGGACTTTTAGGCGATTTTGCAGCAAATGCAAAGAAAGATGCATATCGTCAATTATTATCTACTATAATTGACGATTTTAAATCATTTGGCTCACAAAAGAAAGAAGATATTGAGTTAAAGCGTTTGAAGATAACTAAAACACCAGAAGATTTAGCGAGAGAGATAGCCGTAAAATTGCAACAGTTACACGACTATAGTGAAAGTTTACAAGAAAGATATATAAATTTAATGGTGGATTTTAATGCAAAGAATCTGAAATCAAAATATTATTCAGGCATACTTGATGAAACAAAAAAAAGGGTAAACTCCGCAAGAACCACATGGTCATCAGAACTGAAAGAGGATATAGAAAATGCCATTCAAAATTATTTATCTTCGGTCAAACTGAAGGATGAGACGGTTTTTCAAAAATTCGTACTCGAAAGTGAACGCCTGACAAAAGAAGAAATGGAAAACAAAATTCCAAATATTGCATTGAAGCCTATTGATATTCCTGCCGTTGTAAAACATGTGTCAGATTCTGCGGAAGTTCGTGCAACACATTCCGTAAAAAAAGAGAAGATGGAAACAACAAATATCATTGTAAACATACTTTCTTTAGGATTTGCGGGGAAGAAAAAAGTCACTTACTATGTTAACGAAGTAAACTGGACAGAACAGAAAGAAAATACAAAGATTGATGCCATTGTTTTTCTAAACTCACATATAGAAGCACACTGTAACTCTATCCAAATAGATGTTGTACGTCCTTCAGGTGAAAAAATCCAGCAACAACTCAATAAGCTTTTAGAAGAAAAGCAGACAGAATATGATACTCTTTTGGCCTCTCAAGAATCAGAGAATGAAATGAGATTCGAAATCTCTAAATTAGAAAGCGAAATAACTATGATTATTAGCAAGATTAAAGAAATAGAGAAATTGTGATATTTGTTTATAAACAATCATAAAAACAAGATAAATATGAGAAATCTTTATGATGTTATTCAAACTGGGATTGGAGAAATTGGGCGCAGAACTTTTGAGGGAAAAGCTATTTCCGTGAGCTTACTTAAACTCTATTGTGAAGATATTCGTAGTTTTTTAAGTGATAACATTGCGGAGTATATAGAAAACTTGTACCGTGAAAATCTCGCAAAAATACCTTCTTCAAAAAAAGGAGATTTTTTAAATTTGGAGCATGGGTATTTTGTTTCAATGACCAATTGGGTTACAAACAATCCTATACAGTTTCCTGAAATTGATTTTATGGAAGAAAGTACCTCTGAAAAAATCTCACATGCACAAGAAAAATCGTTATGTGAAATTGCAAATAAAGAAAGTGTTCGCATATTGGGTATCGGTAGTTTTGTCAATATCATATTGTGGATTTCTGGACTAAAAATAGTGTCTTTAGTCGCAGAAACAGCTGTAGTTGGAGTTGGTGTTTATAAAATGATAAACGAAACGAAACAACCTCTTGCGGATAATAATTCTCAAAGAAGGACTTTCGAGCTAAAAGCAAATTCATTCATCGCAAATGTAAATAACATTGCTAATGAATATGTTCACTATGTAGAGACCAAATCTAATGAATTACTAAATAGTTATTTAAATTTTTAAGAATATGTCATTTTTGAAAGAACTTGGGCAACAATTTGGAACACAAAAATATGATGAATCTCCTAAAGAAAACAATCAATTAGAGGGTGTAACAGGAGATGTACAATGTCAGAATAGCGACAACAACCAATCTGATGATATAAGTACTCTCACTATTAAACCGATTTCTCCTCAGAAAGGTATACCCAATGTGTCTTGGATTAAGATAAATAAGATTGTTTATGAAAAAGATACACCTTTCATAGATAATTTGTCAACCATTTATACAGCACTGCATGAGACAGCAAAAACTGTTATAATGGTAATACAAAAAGAAAAGAATAGTTTAATAAAACTATATTTAGGTGTTTCTGATAAGTCAAATGTGAATAATCATATATCCAAATACATTCTTGAAAGAGCAATTGGTGGATGTATGCCTGGTATTGATTTTGAAGAGCAACCTCCCCATTTTGTTACAGATAATAAGGCATTCGTTGCATCGGTATCAGGACAGCCCGTTCTAAAATCAGACAATAAGAGTAAGTTTGAACAAGGTATTGAGAAATTGATTAATTCAACAAGTGATATGCCGACATTCACTATTGTTCTTCTTGCAGAAAATGAGCCTAACGATTACATTAGTTGTCTTTACGATACACTGACCAAAGAATATTCTGCATTAGCTGAAATTTCAGAAACAACAATAACAGAAACAGAAACAAGAACAGAAACAAATCAGACAACGAATACTAAAGGCACATCAAACACAGATACAACAAATGAATCTGAAACAATCAATGATAGTGAAGCAAAGTCTGAGACTCAAAGTTCTACAGAGTCAAACTCTGGTGGTTTTGGCTTCTTCATAAGTGGAAATCAATCAAATTCTCAATCAACAACACTAGGTATAACTAAAACTAATGGGAATTCGAGAACAACTGGAAGTTCGACTGCGAAAGGCGATACCCAATCCATAGCAGAGAGCAAGGGTGATAATGTTGCCAAAGGAGATTCTAAGCAAAAGAAAATAGAGAATAAGGCAATAAAAGAGAAACTGCGAACACTTGGGAAAAAAATAGAGCAACTACAACAAAAAGACTCTCATGGAATTTGGAGTTTTTCATCCTACTTTATTACAGACACTCAAACTTCAGCAATTGTATTAGCAAGTATTTATAAAGGATTGATTGTCGGAAATCAGCAAGCCGTGGATCCATACACTATAAATACTTGGAACGTTGAGCAGTCCAAAGAAATCGTAAAATATCTAATAAATTGCCAACACCCACAATTCGTTACTATTGATGATAATGTTATTACTCCTACAGTCTTTGTATCAACTACAGAACTGAGTATAGGAATGTCTTTACCTCAATATAGTGTTCCTGGTATATTGGTTAAAGAACAAGCTAAATTTGGACGGAACGTTTTAATAAGTGGAGAACAGCCCAAAAACGTTCTTAGAATAGGAACAGTTTCTCATATGGGAAGAGAGGAAAAGAAGAATCAAGTTTTTTTAGACGAGGATCAATTAACCTCACATGTTTTTATTACTGGTTCAACAGGTAGTGGCAAGTCAAATACTATATATACCTTTTTATCTAATCTTAAAAAAGAGGGAAAGAGTTTCTTAATTATAGAGCCTGCAAAGGGTGAATATAAAAAAGTGTTAGGAGGTTTCGAAGATGTAAGAGTATTAGGAACAAATCCACAACTAATGGAGCAGTTAAAAATTAATCCATTTAGTTTTCCTGTTGGGATACATGTCGAGGAACATATAGATAGACTAATAGATATATTCAATGCTTGTTGGCCAATGTATGCTGCCATGCCAGCAGTTCTTAAAGAGGCTATATGTAGAGCTTATGAGTCATGTGGTTGGGATTTAATCCAGTCAAAGTCAAATTATGAAGTTTTTCCTACGTTTGATGATGTCATAAGGGAGTTAAACTTGTATATCAATGAATCAGAATATTCTTCTGATTCGAAAGGCGATTACAAAGGCGCTCTTGGCACAAGATTAGAATCGTTGACTAATGGTATAATTGGACAGATATTTGCAGGCAAGCCTATAGAAGATAATGAATTGTTTAACAAAAATATCATTATAGACTTGAGTAGAGTCGGTTCTGTAGAAACAAAATCTCTAATAATGGGATTGCTCATTATAAAGTTAAATGAGTTTCGTATGTCAGAAAATGTCGGAATGAATTTGCCTCTTAGACATATTACAGTTCTTGAAGAAGCCCATAATCTCTTGAGAGAAACTTCAGGTGGACAGTCTCAGGAAACTGCTAATGTCGCAGGAAAATCTGTAGAGATGTTAGCTTCGGCTATTGCAGAGATGAGAACCTATGGAGAATGTTTTGTTATTGCAGACCAATCTCCGTCTTTACTCGATAGAGCCGCAATAAGCAATACAAACACAAAGATTGTCATGAACCTTCCTAACCATTCTGATAGAGAAATAGTAGCCAATTCCATAGGTTTGACAGAGCAACAAACAAGTGAACTGTCAAAGTTAAAAACTGGTATAGCCGTTATATATCAAAAAGGATGGGAAGAACCTGTTCAGTGTTTGATAGCCAGATATAAGGAAATGAAACCTTTTGTTTTTAGACCTACAGACCAAATCAATGAATCTGAAAAAGTTTTTGTTACAAAACTTTATACTGCATACACAGATATACCTCGTTTTGAGACGCTTATAGATGATATTCAGTCTATTGGCTTGAGTGGACAACGTATGATAAAAATAATAAACCTCCTAAATAATGACAATATTGAAGAAAACGAACTTTGTGCAAAAATCTTTGTTGCTTATATTGGGGAAAAACTTTTCGAAAAAGCATCAAAGGCAAATAATATTGCAGACTTCAATTTGATTATTGAGCAGGGCTTGAAAAAAATAGAAGGTATTGATAGAAATAATGTCCAAACTTTCCTCAATATGTATGTCAAAGGTTGCAGTTTAATGAATAAAACAAGTTTTTATGAAAATTGGCTGATGCAAAATGTTAAACTAAATAACAAGGAATAATATGGATCCTATAACATCAATGTTTTCTTCCGTAATGGAAAAAGCTAGTGAAGTTGCAGAAGTTGTTGGGGATAAGTTTATGAAGGATGTATGCCCTGACTTTTTGAAAACATCAACAACAGAAGTTCCTTCATATCAAATAGAAGCTGCCGCACATAGTGCATGCAACTTCTTTGGTATGAATGATATTCCTATGCAAGAAGGCGATAGTATCGGTGTTTACACATTTAACCCAGACATTGTTAATGATGATGTCTTTCAATATAATGTACAACAATTCAAAGACATGGGACTAACTTCATTTGAAGATCAGACCAAGGTATGGACTCATGAATGTGGGCATCGTATAACACAAAAAGAATTTGGCAATACGAACTGGGCTGATGAGTTAGGTGCAGATTTCTTTGTTGGAGTAAGAGAAGAAATGCTTGGTATAGGTAAAAGTAATTTTGAAAAGACTTTGGGAACCACAAAACCTTGCGAATCTCATCCTGGAGGAGCATTACGTCTGAAAGCTATAGATTTTGGACGAAAAGTTGCTGCAGCGATGAAACAAGAAGGTGTTATGCCTACATGGGAAAATTGTTTAGATGCTTTTTCAAAATCAGACTTTGCAAGAATGTCATATGAATCATTCCTTAAAGACACTAAATCAACAGCTTTACAAAATATTGCTCCATCTCATCCACAAATTAGTAAAGAGTTAAAGGGGTTTACACAAGCTGACGTAGATTGGTATGAGCATCAAGCAAGAATATCTTCTGGTTCAGAGCAAGCACATTGGATAAAAGAAGCACAATGGGCAAAGAACCATCTGAAAAGTTTGTGTGAAGATGGGAATATGGACAATGTCGAGCCCCTAACCTTTAAAGGTTTCACACAAGCAGATGTAGATTGGTATGAACATCAAGCAAGAATATCCTCAGGTTCAGAGCAAGCACATTGGATAAAAGAAGCACAATGGGCAAGAAACCATTTGAAAAGTTTTATACAGCCAGAATCTGAAAAAGGACAATTCCAAGAAGGACATGTTCTGTGGTAAATAATATTATTTTTAACTGCTTCTAAAATAAAGCATGTTTAATATGCAATTTACATTTAGAGTTAAAAGAAAAGCTGCATATGAAAGGGGGACTATTGTCTTCGGAAAAATTCTATCCGGAACTATAGACAAGGATAAAGATGTGCTTGTTTCTGTTGGTAAAAATGAATATAAAGCTCACATAGACAGCATTATAGATAAACCTGATGGTGGCTATGTACAAAGTTGCAGCAAAGGAAATAATGTTTCCTTGTACCTTTCAGGTATAGAAGAGCAACTTATAAAACCACGAATAACAGTTGTGAGAAACTATAGTGTAGAAAAAGTCAATTCTAACATTGATAAAAAGCAAAATCAGTCAAAAAAGGAGCATTCTAAAAATGAAAAAATAGCAGAGAGCACCTTGCCGAAAAGAAACCTCCAACTAAAAAATAAAAATGAAAAATATTCTTCTGTTGAGAAAGATTTTATTCAAGATGTATTAGTGTGCATTAAAGAAACTGGGAAACTTGCACCTACAGAGTTGTATGTTTTGGATAAATTACGAATAGCTTATAATCTATCGGAAGAGAGGTCACGGCAGTTAATCTTTGGAACGATAAAAAAATATAATGCGGAAAAAAACGAGTTATTATATAAGGATGCGATTTCAGCTTGTCTTTTAGATTGTGGCTATTTAACCACAACGGAAAGATACCTTTTAGAAAAACTTCGTATAGCCTTAAATATCTCAGAACAAAAAGCATATTCTTTAGAAAAAGATAGTGATTGGAATATTTTGTAACTCCGTAATTTTGCAAATACGATAATTGAAAAGAAAACTTGTAAACCAACATCTCTTAGGTTTGCAAGTTTTTCTTTTTATGGTGATAGATTTTAAATGTTCAAAACTCTCTATACCAATAACGTATAACAAGAAAAAAAGAAAATGGACAAACAAAGTTTGATAAACACAAAGGTTTTGAAAGAAAAACTACAAGAGTATGCAATGAAAGTTGGTCGCATTAGTGCTCGTCCACTCTTGTTGCTTTATTTCATCATGGTAAGTAAGGACACACCGAAGAGCGACAAATTGATGATTCTGTCAACCATATCCTATTTGATATTACCTGTAGACTTGATTTCTGCTAAGCGTCTGCCTATTATTGGATGGATAGACGAGGCTTTTTCTCTTTCAGTTGTCTATCAGAAAGTGAGCAAGAACATCACACCAGAAATCGAACGAAAGACAGATGCATTGCTTGACAAGTGGTTTCCTGAATATACCAACTACATTGAAATCTTTGATTGATGGTAAAAGTAATTAAACACGAAATTAATATTTAAACATATAACACCTATGGAAGTAAAAATAAAATATTCAGAACTTCAAGATTTTATCTTGCATAATTTCAAGAAAGAAGTGTCGTTGGCATTTGTCGCTCCATCTACAGTTTCTTTGTCAACGAAAATAAAGTTTTTAGGCTTTGCGAAGAGTATTGGTGTAGAGCTGTGTGTTGAGAAAGTAGATGGTTCCAACCTACACATAACATATAGTGGTAAGTTAGGAATAGAATTGCTTATCACTCCTGCCATTGCTTTCTTGAAGAGGCTTTTGCCAGACAAAACGAACTTTATAACTCAGAACTCAAACAATCGAGTAATCGTAAACATGGCAGAAATAGAGCAGTTGAAAGGTGTGCTTGAAAAGGTAACACTGAAGAGTATATGTTTTGATGAAGAGCATGTTGTAATTGAGTCTTCCTTGAACATACCAAATTGTAAGTAGGTTTATAGCCAGACACATTAATAATTCGATTATGTTTACTACGCAGTTTTGGCTCATTGTTATAGGCATTGCTCAAATGATTGGTTGCAGTTGGATTTTCAGTAAATTCCAAAAACGGACTTACAAACGGGAAATCCGAAGCAGACATTCTTATGTCTTGTTGGCTAAGTTGCTGGCAGAAGAAGAAAAACTTAGGTGCAACATCAGTAAATGCAATGAGGATGGTACAGGAGAAATGTATCTTGGCTTACCGGAAGGGATAGTAAAGGTGTTTTCTCTTGGAAATGATAGATTTGCTATTTCTCTTGTTGGGGCTATTATTATAAATGACTTGCATGTAGACATGGCTCGTGAGATTTGTAAGGATTTGAACACTACGGAGAGTAGAGTAAGGTATAGCGTTGGCTTTGAACCGGCTTTTTCCCAAACAGGAATTTCTATTACTTGTGACTTTGAGAAAGATGGCGACGATGAAACTACCGAATACGATATTCTTAGTTATGCCAAGACATATTTAGAGCCAAAGCAACAAGAACTACAAACAATATGGACTCAGAAAACGGAAGAAATTCAATAATACAAAAATATAAAAGACATGAACACAAATAAATACTTCAAGTTAGGCTTAATCACAATGTTTTTAGCCTTTTTCGGACAGTTGTCCTTCGCCCAAGAAGTGATAGTGGCTGACACTATAGACGCAGAAGAGGCATTTGGCAAAAAGCCCATCACCCAAGTACCATTGGAACAATGCGAACAGATAGACACTTGTAGCATTGCCAAGTTTGCCGTTGTTTCAAAAGGTGGTAAACAGGGTATCTATGACTTGGAGAAGCATGAGAATGTAACGGAGATAGATTTAGATGTTGCAGGTTTCTCACGTCGTTATGTGTCAGAAGATGGCATTGAGGTATTCTACTTCTATGTAGAAAAAGGGATTGAGCGTGGCACCATTGGCGTGGTTGGAGAAAATAATCAAACTGTTGGTGTATGGATGGACAATCCTGAATATGTCGCTAAACTTGATGAATGCACGACAATAGATAGTGTGATGACTCAGAAATGCCAAGATGTTTTGTCTGAGGGGTTGAAAATGTTGAATGGAATATACGGACAGATTGCTGTTATAGATGCACAAACAGGAAGACTGAAATCATGGGTTGCATTGGAGAAAGATAGAGATGATTATTCAGAGGGCAAGCTATTGAAACAAGCATGTAGTCCTCGCATTTTGACACTTGTAGGCATTACTCCTATGTTGGCAGATATCAATGGTTCACTCAATGACAAGATGGATTTGTGCGGTGGCATATATAATATAGGTGACAGCATCAGCATTCGTGACCATAACTGGCGGTCTGGCGGTTATGGTATAATGACTTGTCGCCAAGCATTGACACATAAATCTAACGTGGCTATGTTCAAGATACTCTTGGTAAATCGTGGCGAAAATGCTTTTGGTATATGGAAGAAAATGACAAGTGACGAAAAGCAAACAAACGCCATGGAATTGGCTGCGCTCTTTAATGGTGTCTATCAGAAGAACACTCTGACATTCCCGACTTTGCAAGGGGACTCAGTTACAGAGGAAACTTACAATAATATTACGCCTTTGGGACGTAAATATCTGCAAGAGGTATTGATCGGTCTGAACAAAGGGAAAGGCATACAAGCATCTTATGCCCCAAAGAAAGTGGATATAGCAGGAGTATATGGCAACTATCAAGGTAAGGAACTTGAAAATGGGGAACATAAATTGGCAGAAATGGCATTTGTTGGAGTATTCCCTGCAAAGAAACCTCGCTATGTCTTGGCTGTAATCATCAACAGACCGAATGAGCCAACTCATGGTCCTAAGGATTTAGCAAACGGCATTGTGAATAAACTTGTGGAATGGTTGTCTAAACATTAACACTTTGAAATTATGGAAGAGGTTATCTACAAGCATGAAGCAAATGGTGAGTACACTGGTATCTATGCGCAGATAGAAGATGGAAAACTTACAATTATCGAACAAGACATGGGTGAGTTCGAAAAAGAGTATTCAAGAGACGGTGAGGTTGAGTCTTTTGTATTCTTTGATGTAACAAATACCAATCGTCTGATGAGGTCATTGCACGCCTCAGATGACAGTAGCCTTGTTACAGCATTGAAAAAGAAGTTCAAGAAACATGGGAGTTGCATGAAAAGCAAGATTTGCGATTATTGCGATGAACATGATATCAAGTATCAGACACAAGTATATTATTGATAGAACAATGTGACACAGCAAGCCAAGATTCCCATATTATTGAAATAATATTGTCGGAAATATTACGTTACAGATAGATTAGAGGTTACATTTGCCTCTATACTATCATAAACTAAAAAGAATCGTAATATGGAGATAAGATATGCAACAATAAGTAAGACTGGTAGAAGGCATAATAACGAAGATGCTTACAAGGTCATTGATATGCCACAAAACAATCTATTTATGGGACTAGTCTGTGATGGCATGGGTGGTCATTCCTTTGGAGAGACTGCCAGTGAAACGGTATGCAATACTATATCTGACTTTTGGAAGAAGCATATCAGTACGCCCGATTGTGACTCAAAGGTAAAACTCGCTTGCAAGAAAGCAAGTTGTGCCATTGACCAAAAGGCATTTGAGCTTCATCATGCAGAGATGGGTACGACTATGGTCATGGTAAGTATTGAAAACGATGTGGCAACCATTGCGCATATTGGTGATAGTCGCTGTTATGTACAAAGACCTGGTGATGGATTACTTTATCAGACAAAAGACCATATCCGGCTTGATTTTGGATGGGAAATTGTTGCCAAGTGCTTCTTCTCTTACCGCCCAGAAGTGGCAGTACCAGACATCCGACAAATCAAACTACAGACTGGTGACAGAGTTTTACTTTGTTCGGATGGACTATACAAAAGCATGGCTCCTGACATTTTGCAAGCAAGGATGATGGATGACAAACCATTGGAAGAGATACTTGACGTTTATGATTTCCTTTGTAAGAAACAAGGAGATGACAATTATACGGCAATATTGATTGAATGTTTCTGAATATAGGGAAAAGAATTATGAAGACTCGTTATACATTGTTTGTATTGGGCGTTGCACTGTTATTGATAGCTTCTTGTAATAGAGAAGATATAAGCATAACCTATTTCAAACAACTGCAAAGTACTTCTGACAAGACCAACAAGGAAGACTCCTTGATGATGCCTTGTGGATTTATAGAATATGACTCCGTTCGATTCTCGGATGGTTCATATGCTGTGCATCGTTTGCAATATGCACCGCAGAACAGTCTGACGGAGTTCTTTGATAACAAGGGACGAACGATTGCCACGATAGCAAGGGCATCGGAATGTTATGCACAAACTCTTGTGTATGATTACGATGATGAAGGACGGTTGTCTCATCTCCTCCAATATAAAAGTGAAATCTTTGAAGGCTTGGATTCAGACAGCGCAAGCTATGGAAGGAACAAAGAAGGGTATCTTGGCTTTCGACAAATGATAGCAGATATGGATTATGAACATCCTGACACTGCAAAATACCAACAGACGAACATTGAATATGATAAAGATGGCGATGCTGTAAAAGCCTATATGGCATATGGCAGTGATAGCATTGTTGCGCCAAGCGGATATAAGTTGACCATAGCGGTAAAACCTTGCCTGAGTTTTTGGCAAAGCGACTTGCATGGTGGCTTTTATATCTTCCATGTGACAATGGAACCTAAAAGAAAGGATTTGCAAAATTATAAGGTTTGCCGATTTGCAGATTATCTGCCCTCAATGGAATCGGAATATCGGAATGGGCGCATCGTCAAAACAGTATGGCACCATGATCCATGTATAGAGTCAGATGATAAAGACCTTGTCTTCATTCCAATAATAACTGATGACCTGAATGTGTATTCCGTTACGTGGGAGGATGGCAGCAAGCATCAACGTGTATATAAAGACGGGCTATTGGCATATAAGCAAGAAATCAGCAAGTATGGTACTGCGTTGAAAAAGGAAACGTACTCTTACCTATCAGACAAAAAGGTCAAAATTACATTTGAGACCATTGATTATAAAACCAAAGCATTGAAGACAATATCAACTTCAGTCATGAATGTTCCTGACATGGAAAAGTTTCGTGAGGACATGAATGTAATCAGTGGAATTTACAGATGGGAAAATTATTACAACAAATAAAAACTTACGGATATGGACAAGAATAATTTAAAGGATGCCTACGATATAGGTGAGAATATGGCGGTGTTTAGTGGTGAAGGAAGAAGTTACACCATCATCAATAAGGAAACAGGTAAGACAAGGCAACTTGTAAGTGAAGACGGAAGCCTTCTTGTGACAGATAACGAGATTAACTTTGATGCAATATATAATGGATGTTCTGATTTCAATGGATGTAAATCTGTTCGATATTGGTTCGGTAGATATGACAATTTCAGAAATGGTGTTTGTGCCATCTGCTGGACAATATATCCCGATGGACGCTACTTTGCTGATGAGGATGGTTTCGGAATGGAAGATAATGACGAAGAGAATGCTTATTGCATTATCAATAAGGACTTGGAAATCATCGTGCCTTTTCAACCAATGGACGATGTAAAGGAAATGTTGAAAAAATACGAGAAGTAAGTATGTTAGGAGCTATTATTGGTGACATCGTGGGTAGTACTCGTGAATGGCACAACATAAAAACAGAAGATTTTGAAATGGTTCCGACAGGTAGCCGTTTCACAGATGATACTGTTATGACTCTTGCTGTAGCGGAATGGCTCATGACAGATTCTAAGCATAAACCAGAAACACTTGTGGCTTGTATGCAAAGGCTTGGACGTAAATATATTAATGCAGGATATGGCAGCATGTTCCGCAAGTGGCTATTGAGTGAACATCCGCAACCATACAACAGCTTTGGTAATGGTTCAGCCATGAGAGTCAGTCCGATTGGGCTATATGCAAATTCATTAGAGGAAGCTCTGGAGCTTGCAAGAATTTCTGCGTCTGTGAGCCATAACCATCCAGAAGGTATCAAGGGAGCGCAAGCTATAGCAGGCTGCGTATATCTAAAAAGCCATGCAGCTTGGAGTACGGAACATTATAAAATCAATCAGTTCGTTACAGAAACCATAGGCTACAATCTTGACTCTCAACTTGAAGATATACGAAACGAATATACGTTTGATGTCACTTGTCAAGGTAGTGTGCCTATTGCTATCATGGCATATCTCCAAAGGTACAACTATCCTCCAGAGAAGTCTCTCCGTCTTGCAATATCCATGGGTGGAGATTCGGACACAATTGGATGTATGACAGCAGCAATAGCAGCTGCGGAAAAACTCAATGTAATTGGTAGTGATTTCGATGACGAGGTTATAAAGAAATGTCGTGCGTTACTTCCAACAGATTTGCTCGACATCAATGATCGTTTTGAAGGCTTTATTTCAAAACCTCTCAAACAATCATATTATTTGCATGGGTATTTATATGCGGGCGAATATCCTGGTGATAGAAATGATGAGGTTGCAAAACGAAAGATTGAGCACATGGTTCACTTCGGAATAAAACATTTCGTTGATTTGACTGTAGAGGGTGAACTAAAGCCTTATCGCCATCTTTTGCCTAAAGGTGTTACCTATATGCGTTTTCCGATACCAGATTGCGGAGTACCAAAATCCATAGAATCTGTAAACCAACTCATAGACAAAATAGAAGACCTTTCAAAGATGGGAGGTTACACATATATCCATTGTTGGGGAGGAGTAGGACGAACTGGAACCATCGTCGGATGCCTTAAAGCACGGGAACTGAAAGATTATAAAGACCTTGATGTTTTACAGGTGCTTCGCAATTTCTTTAGTGGAATGCCAAAGTCCGCATATCGCAAAACACCCGACACGAAAGAACAAGAAAAATTCATCATAGACTTTGCAGAAAAGGTTGGAGTTTATAATGACTTTCAGAAGAACATCATTCGAGACAGTATAAAAGGATGCTTGATGGCAGGTGCTGTTGGCGATGCATTGGGTTATCCGGTAGAGTTTATGAGTTATAGAGGCATCTTGTCAAAATATGGGAATAGTGGCATCACTCAGTTCAATCTGTCAAAAGAAGGTAAAGCACTTGTAAGTGATGACACCCAAATGACTCTGTTTACGGCTTGTGGAATGCTTATGGGTGTGACACGTGGTTATATGAGGGGTATTGGAGGTGCTCCTGAAGATTATGTGGATGGTGCATATATAGACTGGTATTATACACAAACAGGAATGAAAAAAGATATATTTGACGATTATCACTACACTTGGTTACGTGATTTGCCGGAATTGGCTCATCGTCGTGCTCCAGGAAATACATGCTTATCTGCTTGTGAAATGCTGCTAAGAAATGAAAAAGTGAGCAATATGAGCAAAGGCTGTGGTGGCATCATGCGTGTAGCTCCTATGGCATTATTGATGGCTGGGTACAAGGGACGGGGAACTTCATTTTACGACATTCCTGTCATGGATGAAGCTGGGGCAAAAGTTGCAGAAGTGACTCATAAACATCCTCTAGGCTTTTTGCCAGCAGCTATGCTCACACATCTTATATATAAAGTTGTCTGTATGGATGGCGTTCAAGTCAAGAGATATATAAAGGAATTGGTGTCTGAAACTATAGAGAGCCTTGACACAATATTTGTTGGAAAATATGGACAAGAAAAGAATTTCTTGGCAAATCTTACTCATAAGGCTATTGAACTTGCTGAAAACAACAAATCAGACATTGAGAATATTAAACAACTAGGGGAAGGCTGGACTGGAGATGAGGCATGGGCGATTGCCTTATATTGTACAGTTCGCCATATTGACAGTGTGGAGGACGCAATCACAGCTGCTGTCAATCACAGCGGAGATAGTGATTCCACAGGGGCAATTTGTGGTAATATAATTGGAGCAATTTATGGGTATGAATCCATCAACGAGCAAAATATATGTTGTCCTAAAGGTAAAAAGCTCGAAGATACACTTGAACTGACAAATGTCATTTTGACTCTCGCAGACGACCTCTATACAAGTTGTGTCATTAGTGAATATGAACCAATAGACACACCTGAGAAAAAACGATGGTATGCTCGATATTGTCAGATGATGGCTAACGGATTATAATTTTTCCTATTCAAAAGGCAAGACGTTATGCTGATAATTCATCCAAAAGACAGAACGACTTCTGTACTCTCTGCTTTATATGATGGTAAGGATGCCAATGTGATTAGCAGCAATTGCTCTAACAAGGAAATAGAGCATTTGTTGCATCATGTTTCTACACAAGAACGAATCATGCTACTTGGACATGGCTCAGACAAAGGGCTGTTCTATAGAGAGGATGACACTAAGGATGAATTTGACAAAATCATTGTTGGACACCCACACAGTTTCCATTTGCGCAAGCATGGTGGTAATCTGATTGGTATATGGTGTCATGCTGATAAGTTTGCAAGAGCAGAAGGTCTGCATGGGCTGTTCTCTGGCATGATAATATCTGAGGAGCGAGAAGCGGTGGAATATGGTGTCATGGCTACACAACAGGAGATTCTAAAGTCCAATACCATCATGTTTGGACACTTACGTTGGCTACTTGACGAGGATATCCCTCTATGCGAAATACCACAGCGTATCAAAAACATGGATGCTGAAAGAACTTCACTATCCGTATTTAACTATAACAATTTCCATTACATATAATCAAAAAGATTATGCAAGTAATTAAACTTAATGGTGATCATTTGACATTCAAAGGCAGGGTTTATGGCTCTGTTGGCATAGAATATCATATAGAGTATGATAAAACTGCTTTTCAAGTTGAATATAACTGCGAATATGTATATTCCAAAGAAGATAGGGACATGTTAGATGGTGCAGACGATTCTACTGTAACATACGAACTTACTCCATTAAAGAAAGGACTGTTTGATATTTATGAAGTAGAAGGCTTTCGGTGTCAAGAAACCGCAAGAAAAAAGCATACGATAGTAGTCATATAACACCAACCATAAGACTTCATCAAGAAATTCATAACCGATGGATGTATGTAAAATAAGTTTTAAAAATAGTATTCTTGCCATTTGGAACCAATTGACAAGAAAGGGTGCATGGCGAAACACTCTTGTCACACATAATGCCTTTGGAATATTCAGCAAGTATAGCCATATTTCTCGTCGTAGCGGAACCCCCAAGATTCCTTATCCGAATAAGAGGGTGGCATTAAGAGCTGCTGAGGCTATGGGTAAGAAGCATGGTGTGCATTTCTCTATATACAAATGTGCTTGGTGTGACGGATGGCATATAGGAAAGAATGCACAGAATAAAATAAAAAGGAACAACGCATGAAAGATAAATTTTCGCCAAACTATATAGAGTCTCTTGAAGAAAATGAGGTCTTTGTTTTTGGCAGCAATTTGGATGGATATCACATCGGAGGTGCAGCAAGGATTGCCAAAGAGCGTTTTGGAGCAGTATGGGGGCAAGTTTTTCTCAATCATCCGATATTAGGTGAGAGATTAAGAGCTGTAACGAAGGCTTTGTTGACGCATACTGATATGGATGTGGTAGATATTTTGGGGGAAGTTGATGCATCATCAATTCATAGGTAAAGTAAAGAACTACCGAATAAAAGAAAATTGTCTCCCTCAGCTCAATTTGATATAAAATCGAATGGGCTGAGGGATTTTTATATTCTTTGATGATAGGAATGGTTACTTGTTTCACTCTATATTCATAAAGATATAAAGTTTGTAACACAAAAATATCAGATAATATGGAAGAAACAAGAAACAAGACAGCAATGCGGAAGACTCAAATCTTCAATGTGATAATCCTTGACCGTAGTGGTTCTATGCAGAGAATACGTCAAGCAGCGGTGGATGGATTCAACGAAACCTTGGTTGGAATCAAGAAAGCGCAAGAGAAATTTGCCGACACACAGGAGCATTTCGTTTCACTGGTTACTTTTTGTAGCTGTGAGACATGTAATGTTTTTGACAAAGTACCTGTGGGTAAAGCACATCCGTTGAGCATGAACGACTATGAACCATGTTGTTCTACTCCTTTATACGATGCTATGGGATTCACCCTTACTGCGATGTATAAACAGATCAAAGATATTGAGGATGTTGCGGTTGTTGTTACTATCATTACTGACGGTTATGAGAATGCGTCCAAAGAATATAATGGTAATAGTATCAAGGCACTTGTGGAAAAGCTTCGCAAAGAAGGCTGGACATTCACTTACATGGGAGCGAATCAAGACTCAATGGAAGTTGCTATGTCGATGTCTATCCGCAATGCTCGTAATTTTGATTATAGTTCAGAAGGAACACGTGCTTCCATGCGCAAAGACACCACGACCCGTATGAATTTCTTTTCTCGTCTTTCTCAAATGAAGAATGAGGCTGCTTTTTGTGCAGAACCGATGTCAAAGGAAGAACGTCTTGGTTGCTATGGAAGATTGGCAGATGAAGCCTTTGATGAGGAGGAAAATAAGTAGAAGCTTAAAATAAGGGGCATATGAAAAGAGCAATTATTTTATTTTGGAAAGGGTTGACAGGTATTATTTTAGCAACAGCAGAATGGTTCACCGTGATACTTGGAATGAAGGATGAATCTAAGTATGGCAAGTTTATTCGACGTGTTGTTGGAGGCTGTTTTGCGTTCATCATGTTTGTATTTGCATGTGCTGGAGGTAATGCGCTATACGAGTTTGTTTACAAGAAAGTGAATGCTGCGAAATATTTGGATGACTCCTACTATGACTCGCAGTACCTGTCAAGAAATGCCACTTACTATAGCCGTACCTATGAAACGGATGGGTATGTTGAAACTCGTGATGGCAAGAAGACTGTCAAGGGCATACATTGGATTTCAAAACCATTGGGGGACGACTCGCTTGTCTGTTATAGTAACGGCGATGCTCGTGG
>ERZ791902.775-NODE-775-length-19763-cov-10.849655_pt1 | contig 19763 bp, 22 predicted proteins | sample MGYA00510149_ERZ791902 | MGnify/ENA primary metagenome ERZ791902 (study PRJEB30046, sample SAMN00792060) | human gut metagenome | study: EMG produced TPA metagenomics assembly of the A metagenome-wide association study of gut microbiota in type 2...
TCAATAAGGGTTATAGGTTACCTTTATCAACCTAAATACATTATATAAGGAATGATGATAACAATGAGTACGACAAGAAAACGTAGTAACGTAGTTGCGAAGGCCTTGCTACTAACAGCACTGGCCAGTGGTATAGCAGGGATGCAGGCATTGCCTGCTCATGCTGGCGATAATGATTACGATAGTAGTAGTGTAGACATTAGATATGTCAATATTACTGGTAATAAAGTAACATATGAATCGGTATTTTCAAGCAAGACACCTCAAGGTGCTAAGCAAATTGATTTTACTAGAAATATAGAGGGTATAACAAGTATTTATACATATAGTACTAGTTATACATATGTTCCTAGCTTTGCATATTTTCCTACGGATACTACAGTACCTGGATCATTCTATGGAACCAGAAATGATTTAACGTTCAAAGGAGGTACTATTTACCTTACTTTGAATGGTAAATATGCAATTCTCGGAGATGCAAAGAGTATTTTAGGAGGCAGTAGTAGTAGTGGATTAAGTGAAGAGCAGAAAACCATGATAAAAGACCTGATTGCCAACGTAGATGGCAATCAAAAGGTCAGTGGCAATCAGGAAGTTACTGGTAATGGTACCGTTGGTGGAAATCAAACCGTCAAGGGTGATTCCACGATAAACGGTACATCCACATCTAAAGATAACCACGTTGCTAACAATAGTACCGTGGATGGAAAATTAACGGCAGGAAGTGAAGAGGTCAAAGGCAATTCCACCGTAGGTGGCAACTCCAACGTAAAGGGCGACCTGGGAGTAGAAGGCTCTACTAACCTGAAAGATACTACAGTAGACGGCACGCTGAATGTTACCGGTAATGCTACAACCAATGGCAGCTCTACTGTAAAAGGTGATTCTACCGTAGAAGGCAGCCAGACCGTAAAAGGTGATTCCACTACCGAAGGTAACACCACAACCAATGGTAACTCCACCGTAAAAGGCGACCTGGGAGTAGAAGGCTCTACTAATCTGAAAGACACCACAGTAGACGGCAAGCTGGATGTAACCGGTAATGCTACAATCAATGGCAGCTCTACCGTAAAAGGCGACTCTATCACCGAAGGTAATAACACCACCAACGGCAATTCCACCGTAAAGGGTGACCTGGGAGTAGAAGGCTCTACTAATCTGAAAGATACCACAGTAGACGGCAAGCTGGATGTAACCGGCAATGCTACAATCAACGGCAGCTCTACCGTAAAAGGCGATTCTATCACCGAAGGTAATAACACCACTAACGGCAACTCCAACGTAAAGGGCGACCTGGGAGTAGAAGGCTCTACTAATCTGAAAGACACCACAGTAGACGGCAAGCTGGATGTAACCGGTAATGCTACAATCAATGGCAGCTCTACCGTAAAAGGCGACTCTATCACCGAAGGTAATAACACCACCAACGGCAATTCCACCGTAAAGGGTGACCTGGGAGTAGAAGGCTCTACTAATCTGAAAGATACCACAGTAGACGGCAAGCTGGATGTAACCGGCAATGCTACAATCAATGGCAGCTCTACCGTAAAAGGAGATTCTACCGTAGAAGGCAGCCAGACCGTCAAGGGTGACTCTATCACCGAAGGTAACAACACAACCAATGGTAACTCCACCGTAAAAGGCGACCTGGGAGTAGAAGGCTCTACTAACCTGAAAGATACTACAGTAGACGGCACGCTGAATGTTACCGGTAATGCTACAACCAATGGCAGCTCTACTGTAAAAGGTGATTCTACCGTAGAAGGCAGCCAGACCGTAAAAGGTGATTCCACTACCGAAGGTAACACCACAACCAATGGTAACTCCACCGTAAAAGGCGACCTGGGAGTAGAAGGCTCTACTAACCTGAAAGATACTACAGTAGACGGCACGCTGAATGTAACCGGTAATGCTACAATCAATGGCAGCTCTACCATCAAAGGTGATTCTACCGTAGAAGGTAGCCAGACCGTAAAAGGCGACTCTATCACCGAAGGAAACAACACAACCAATGGCAACTCCACCATTAAAGGTGACCTTTCTGTCAGCGGTAATTCCAACCTTCAAGACACAAACATCACTGGAAAACTCACTGTAAACGGAAATCAAGAAGTAACAGGCGATATTTACGCTCATGGCAATGTTGTAGCTAATAACGCAGGATTTAATAACCTGGCTGTTATTAACGGTGCTACGATTGGCAACAATACCGATTTTGTTAATATGAAGGATGGCAATGTTGTAGCTACTGGCAGTATTACAGCTCTCGGTAATTTCGGCGTAGCAGGCAATACTGTTTTGAACGGTGATGTTCAAATGAACTCTAATGCGTCTGTTAAAGGCGATTTGAATGTTGGTGGTAGTGGTAATTTCGCTGGCACATTAAGTGCTCAAGATGCTTACCTTGGCGGACAAAGCGTTTTAGGTAGATTTGCTCAGCAAGACCAAAAAATCAATAAGACTGGTGCAGCTGCAGCTGCTATGGCAGGTCTGCATCCGTTAGATTTTGATGAAGAGCAAAAGCTTAATTTTGCAGCTGCAACAGGTAGCTATCACGGTTCTTCAGCAATTGCTTTAGGTATGTTCTATCGTCCGAATGAGCAGGTAATGTTTAATTTATCTGGTTCTTCCAGCGGTTCTGAGCATATGTATACTTTTGGTGCATCGTTTGCCTTGGATCGTCCTAGTGGCACTCATGTATCAAGCAGACGTGCGCTTACCGAAAAAGTACAGCAACTTTCTAAAGTAAATGAGGCTGTAATTAAGCAAAGCATGGAACTGCAAGCAAAGAATGACGAGTTGCAAAGCCAAATCGCAGAATTAAGACAAATTGTTATGGAAATGAAAAAGTCAGCATAACCATTCTCTCTTATAAATATATAAGTATCCTGCCTCCTTTTTGGGGCAGGATACTCACTCTTATATGTTTATATAAAACCTATAAATTTATACATCCCATACGTTCTATATAAGCGTATAAACCTATATACATATATAAGGAGGACTTCCCCATGGCTAACGAAAAATCACAAGACATTATTTTAGGATCAGATGCTCCTATTAACTACGGAGATGGCGAAACCCCTGTTAAAGACTTTCTTTTGAACAATGATAGTCCAGTTGTTATTGTTAAGGATATGTACGGTGAAGCTATAGAAGCTGTCAATCTTGTTGAATTTGAAGAGTATATGAAAAATGAAGCTGCCGATGCAGAAGACGGACATAACTTCAATATTGTTAATGATTATGAAATTCTGTACAAGCGTGTTGTTGGGAATAATATAGAGTATCATGCATATCAAAGCAGATATACTGTAGGTGAAATTGATATCATAAAAAACATTCAAGAAAATTTTACTCCTGCAAAATCCGAAACAACAATGAAAGACTTGCCAGTATTTTTTTACGAACACTATAAATTGTGCAGATTAGAAAATTCCTTAACCAATAAAGCAATTAGTGCATTACCTAACTTAGATGAAAGTATAAAACAGGAAAGAAAAGCTTTGAATGCACACGTAGAGGGAAAGCCGTTTTATGGGTTGAAAAAGATAGAAGAATTACATAATGCCATTGCAAAAAGCAAAGTAAGAAAGCCCAAACATATCATTCTTAATTGCAAAGGTAATGATGAAATTTATAATAAAGAGCATTCTGCGGAAAGATGAGATACATAGAAACATATAGGCTTATACATTCTATATGTCCTATATAAAAATATGAAAGCATACAAATTATACAAACATATAAACCTATATATTCCATACGAACATATCAGGAGGGATTGATTATGGAAATTCGTAGATACATAGTAGTGGCTGGCGTGATTGGCTCTGTTATTGGTTATGGCTTTAACCATTCGCAGGCAGCTATTGCTGTTATTGATACTCAAAACATCGCGCAGCAAGCAAAAACATTTGCCGAATCCGCGAAGCTTGTCACACAGACCGCACAGCAGATTACTTTGCAAGCTAAGGAGCTTGCATCTTTTCCGTCTAATCTCATCAATTCTTATAATCAGGGCATTAATAGTAGCTTAGCCAACTTGCAGAATACGCTTACCAAAGCAACTACTACATTCGCTACTACTGCTACTGAAGCACAAATAAAAAGCTATTGGGAAAACAAGTTTCCTCAAATCAACGCTAATGATAATTGGGCTATTAGTGAGCAAAACAACGTAATAATCCAACGCAATATGCGTGAGCAACAGTCCAGGGATAACCAGGCTATGCTTATTGCCTACAAAGAGATGATGGCTGAATTAGATGATAACCAGAAAATGCTTAATGAACTTCTAAGGAAAAATGCTGATATAGAAGGTAATAAACAAGGTCAGCAATTAGCAAATCAGATTGCAGGCATCAAAGCTAATATTGACCGTATTAATCTTAATATGCAGGCATTGGAAGGGAAGCATAAAGTTGAATCTGCTCAGGCAAAAATCACTGCTGAGGAAAATCAGCAGATTATTGCTGAAGCAAAGGCTCGCGCTGAAGAAGCAGAATTGCAAAAAGCTAGAGATAATCAATTTACTACTGCTAAAACAACAAGGCCATTTGAAAAATATGCATTATGAGGTGAAAAACGATGAATTTGAACAGTGATGCATTTCTAGATGGATTATTGAATTTTTTTACTTTGAGTTCGCTTAATGGATTTGAACATTTACTGCCATATGCAGTTGAGTTGTTAATATCATTGGCAATAATAGATATAGCTACAACGTGGACTTTGTATGATGGGCAGTTTAAGCTTTCTCAAATTTGTACCAAGATTATAAAATACGGTTTTTTCTTTTTCTTAGTATATAATATGCCTACTATGATTGATATGATAACTGAATCATTCAAAATTGCTGGCTTGACGGCAGCAGGAATAGATGCACAAGCAAATTTTATAACCCCTAGCGCATTATTAGATAAAGGCTTTTCTGCCTGCGGCAATGTATGGGAAAGCTATTCCGTAACTAATACGCCTGCAGGTACTATTATTGTTACAATTATAGCTATGGCACTTACGTTAGGAGCTTTCTTCTTTATTGCTTTGCAGGTACTTCTGACGCAAATAGAGCTATATATTTTTGCCGGATTAGCAGTAATCTTAGTCCCATTTGGCGCTTTAGGCTATACATCTTTTCTCTTCCAACGTGTTGTTTCTGCTGTGTTTTCTTTTAGTGTAAAGCTTATGGTAATGTATTTTATTGTCGGTCTCGTTAATGCTAATATTGGTGATGTCAGTAATTTCTTGGCAACAGGTCAAGATGCTAACGGAGCAGCACAAGCATCTACTTTATCTGTAATGATCAAGCATTCCTTATCTATGCTTACATTAGGTCTTATAGTATGGAAAATACCTGAATTAGCTGCAAATATCATGAGTGGAAATCCAACATTTACTGCTGGTGGTGCTATTGGTTCTATGACAGGATTAGCTACAGCTGCAGCAGGAAAAATGGGTGCAGCAGCAGGTGTCGGTAAACTTCTTGGTTCAAATGTAGCATCATCTTATAGAGATAATGGCAAAATCGGACAAGCATTAGGTAAAGGCAGTTTGAAAACATTAGGTTCTACACTGGGTTCTTATGCTGTAAATACAAGAATTGGCAGAGCTGCTACAGAAGGGTTTAACCAATATAGTGATAATAAAGCAAATACCCCGCCTAAATGGTTCAGAGATTTTGAAGATGCACACTTTGATAACAAAAAATGAAGAAGTTAATCATATTATTAGTCAATTTAATATTTTGCGTATCATGTTATGCTGCACCGCTCATTCCTGGCGGCGTGATAACATCACCATTTGGTGAAGCCAATCACTTTGGACATACGCATGCAGGCATAGATATAGGACTGGGTTCCGGTACCCCAATCCTTGCGCCTGCTGCAGGGCAAGTTACTCATGGAGCAGGTGGCGGGTTTATTTATTGGACGCAGATAGATTGCGAGGATGGCCTGACTTATTTTGTTGGCGACTGCCGTGAAGATACGCTTGATTGTCCTACTGGTTACGTTGCTGCAGGAACTGTTATTGGTATAACTGGTGGAGATCCTTATAATGGCCCCTTGGGCATATCAACAGGTCCACACGCTCATATAGAAGTATTTAATGGTACTGGTTATGCTCTTGGAATGCAGGTTGATCCATATCCATATTTAAAAATGATAGGGGTAGATTTATCAGGAGAAAACATTCCATCCGGTGACGGACAAGGCAGCGGTCCTATCGGCGGCATATATGGCAGCGATGACGTTGAATTGCCGTGGGGCGTAGAATCTATGCATGAATTTGGCGATAATCTTAATAGCGATATGGAAAGATACAGCCAGGCTGCTATTGATGCTTTTGGTAATATAACAGCATATGCCGTAAGTATCTTAGCTGCTATTGCTATCATTGATTTAACGTTACCTATGCTATTATCTGGTATGGCGTTTAGTTGGATTACGTTAATAACGAAGATATTGAAATATGGCTTTTTCTGCTTTTTAATTTACAATTGGAACGTGTTGATAAATGATTTTTTCTTGTCTATAGTAAGCTCTATATCCGGCTCATTTATTAATGATCCATCAATTATTACGCAAAATTTGACACAGCCACAGATGATTATTCAAAAGGTCGTTTATTTAATGACTCCTGCCCTAGCAAAAATAGCCAGCTATAAGTCTATTGCCTTTATGCTGAATTTAGCATTTATCGTGCCAATATTTCTTACAACATGGATTACCATAATTTTATATTTCTTTTTAGCACTAAAGGTAACTATAACATACATAGAATTTTATTGTTCTGCTGTATTCAATGTTATTACAATACCTTTCGCAAATTGGAGATTCACAAAATTTATTCCGGAGGGCACATTAGGTCATCTCTTTACAATAACAATAGAGCTTATGGTAACTGCAATTATGATTTGCTTAATGGTTATGTTAATTCAAGATGCAAATCCTGCTGATCTATATTCTATTGTAGATGATAATGGCCATTTGGCTTATTTGGATAGTATTACCGTGATCAAACATTGTAAGATATGCTGTGGCTTATGGGCTTTAGGCTTTCTAACAGGCTTTATACCCGCTAAAATAGCAAAATTAGTAGGTGGTCATTTTGAATTGCGTTAAGAAAATCATTTTTATGTTGGCAGCTGTGCTAACTACCTTATTGCTCGCCAGGATATTTTGTGGCCCTTTAATCTGGCAAAACTTAACAGATTCCGGCCCCCATGGTATATATATCTACGCTCCTAATCAGCAATTAAAGCGCGGTGACTGGTGTGTTGTTAACCTGCCACATGATGTTCCCGGTCTGCACGTAAGCAAAGGATATAAATTGATAAAGCAGGTACGTGCATTCAATGGCGAGGCTTATGAGATACAAGATAAGGAGCTGATACTCAATAACAAAACATTTCCGATTACTAGAGCAACGTACTTGCCACAGCTACAAAATGGCAACTATGTTGTTCCGACAAATCATTATATGTTTTTAAATGAACCTGTTCTCTCGTTTGACAGTCGTTATTTTGGTCCTGTCAATGCTGATGATATTCAGTGTAAAGTTATATTTATACTTGATTATGACGAAATCAACCAATATTTTTTAACGATAAGGAGCTGGTTTAGATGAGTATTTTGCGGAAATCGCTATTATTGGCTATTAGCGGTGCTATCTTGGCATCTTTACCTTTGGCTGCTGCTAAATGGCATGCCCCTATACATCCAGGTGATCATGTTTTTGACGCAAAGCGTTTTGCTGATTCTGTCAAGGAAACAGCTGAGATGGTTAAAAATGTGCGGAATAGCTATGAGAAGCTACGTAATGCCGGTATATATAATTTAGCAGCTAATATTACAGGATTTGAGGATGCCTATAATATTGCTGCTGAAAGCATCAACAATCTTTCTAATGGTAATACTCTTATAAATATCAATAAGAACGGAAAAGATGCTGAAAGCTATAAATACATATCTACCGATGAGGCTATGTATGATATAGGTGGTATAGAGCGAAGGCTTCGCAACGAAAGCTCTGAACGTAAATTAACAGAGCTGGAAGTTATGAATAATACCATAAAAAATACTGTAGACAGGGATAATGTTATAAACAGCATTATTATGCAGCAGGATGATGGAGTATTGGCAGAGAGACAGAAAGCAAATGCTGTATCTATTTTACAAAGTGTCAATCATATTGATGCAATACGTATGCGTAGTGCATTGTTCGTTGATGATATTCAGAGCCAAGAAGAGAGCTTTGCTGCAGAACGATTAGAAGAGCAAAAGCTAAAAAAAGCAGTTTTCAAGGGTTACGATCCTTATCACCCCACTGATGAACAAAGAATAGAAATGGATAGAGTATCAAAAGATTTAGGGTTTATGCGTATTGGAGAATAAAAATAGCTGCCATAAAACATGGCAGCTACTCAATACATTCTGTTATTTCATTTTATATTTTTCAAAAGGTCTAGGTGTTTTGGCTGTAGTAAATTGATTAGCTCTAGATTTTTGTAATTCACGTTCATTAGCCAAAAAAGTATTCCATAATTTTTTCTTCTGTTCCAGATCTGCCTTAGTCTGCAGATAGTCGTTGGTAAGTTTTGTATCTGATTTAGAGAACTTTTCCATCTCCGCTAGTTTAGATTCAGCTTTTTTATAAGCTTCTTCAAACTTAGCTTTATTTTCATCGGTAGCTTTGATTGTCTTAAAAGTATCAGTAATTTGTACCAGCTCTTTCTTGGCAGTGTTATACTTTTCCTCTTCTCCACAGCCGGCAATAGCAAGCACGCTGATAATCATAAGGGCAACAAGCAGTATTTTTTTCAGATTCATAATAAAAGGCCTCCTTAATTAAATCAAACGATTGCACGAATAGAATAAAATAATACAGTACAGATTAATATAGTTAATCCTATTAATAAGATAATTCCTAAAACTGTCGTTATAGCTCTCCAAACATATTTATAACAACGTACCAGGGCAACTACAATATATAATCGCAGAATTGCGCCTATAGTTTCTGTCAGTGTAGTTGGTATATGCATATATTTATTACCTTGCATGATAAAAAACAGGCAAACAGCAATATAAGCCAGATAAAGTATGATAGTTATTTTAAAAGCACTTTTGAGCATCACCACAAAATCATATACAGACAAGTGCCATATTTCACGTTCTTTATCGTGAACATAACCATTTTTGTCTACCCATTGATAATATTCGGTTTCTGGTTTACGTTCTTTTTCTTCTTTTTCCCATTTAGCCCATGTATCTTTAAGGCTCATTAATTATCACCTTCAGTATTTTGAGAATCCTTATGTTTTTGAGATTTCAAGTATGCTGCTATTACTTCCTGGATAAATTCCTTCCCGTCATCATCTAGCTTCTCAATGAGATTAATTATAGAAAGCATTGTAAAACCATGACTGACGTATGTTTCTACTTTAGCTTCATCAATATTCCCCGACAGAAGCCAGTTCATATCACAGCCTAATTTGGCTATAGATAGCAAAATTTCTGAGCTGGGAAGTAATTTTCCCTGCTCAACATTACTGTAATAACTTTGTGCTTTACCAATCTTGGCAGCAAATTTTGCCTGGTTAAGTCCGAGTGAATTACGATAAATTTTCAGACGCTTACAAACAGATAACCAGTCTGTATTCATTTCATTAGTTAGTTTATTTTGTTCTTGTACCATAATAATTAATCCAATCTTATACTCAAGTTATACTCAATTTCTGATATCATTTTATCACAAATTGCTATATTAGACAATGAGAAAGTACGTTTTAAACGTAAATACATATAAAAAATCTAAATTAAAGGAGTGCTAAAATTGACGTTTAAAAGACTTATTATCGCAGAAAAATCAGATATGGGACGTGCAATTGCCGATTTCCTTTGGCCTCAAAAAGATTACAACGACAACAAAACCTATGTAGAAAAAGATGGTATCGCTATATCATGGGCTGCAGGACATCTATACTATCTTGCACAGCCAGCAGACTATGGTTATCCGACATGGAATTATTATCCGGTATATCCAATTGATTGGGAGATAAATCCATATGCTAATAAATCAGTGCAACTTTCTGTATTAAAAGATTTGCTATCACGCACTAAAGAGGTTGTACATGCCGGTGATCCAGATAGAGAAGGACAATGTATTGTAGATGAAATTTTAGATAAATGCTGTTATAAAGGCCCTGTAAAACGTATTCTTCCCAATGCTAAAGATAACTCATCATTAAAACGAGCTTTTGATGCAATGGATGATAACGACAATCATAAAAATATGTATATCGCGGCACAAGCACGCCAGCGAGCTGATTGGCTTGTCGGGATGAATTTATCGAGATGCTATCAGGAGCAGGCAAAAAAATATGGACTAGATGAGCGTTGGCGTGTAGGACGTGTAAAAATGCCCACCCTGGCTCTTGTCGTACAACGTGAACGTGATTTACAGAGCTTTTCTAAGCATTATTTTTATGAGCTGCAAACAACCTTCCAAAAGGAGAATGTGCCCATTAGAGCAAAGCTAGTCCCATCAGATAAATTAAATCTAGATGAAAAAGGACGGGTATTGGAAAAAACTGTGCTGCAGGCCATTGCGACAAAGGTAAAAATGTCAGATGGCATTGTAAAGAGCTATAAACGTTCTACTGGTGCTGAATATCCTCCGCTACCTTATTCTATGGATAAGCTGCAGGTAGAAGCAAATAAAAAATACCATTTATCCCCTAAAAAAGTGTTGGACATTGTTGAATCGCTTTATCTTGCGAAATTGGTATCATATCCACGATCTGACTGCAACTATATTCCTAAAGCACAACTAGAGGATTCCCCCAAAATTATTGAAGCTCTAAAAAAATATGGCTTAAATGTAGCTGATAAAGCAGATTTGAGTATTATTGGTAAAGCATGGAATAACAGCAAAATTACTGCCCACCATGCAATTATTCCGACCGGTGTCCTGCCAGCTAACCTTGATAGTGATCAGGATAAAGTGTATAAGCTAATCGGACAAAGATATATTATGCAATTTCTGCATCCATGTAAATTTGAAACGGCTGAATACACAATAATAGCAGCTGATGAAATATTCCGTGGCAGCTGCAAGCATATCCTTGATTACGGCTATAAGGGTGTAAGCCTTGGAGAAAGCAACGCAGAAGATGATAACTTGACTGATGTACTGCCAAGCTTAACAGAAGGAGAGAATTTAGGTCTCCCGGCTGATTGTCGAATAGACGCTAAAGAAACCAAACCGCCAAAACGCTTTACTGCCGGCACTCTAATTAGTGCAATGACAGATATATGGCGTTATATGTCCAGTGATAATCCTAATAGAGATAAATTGAAAGAAATTAAAGGTCTTGGTACATCAGCCACCAGGGATGGCATTATTGAAGATTTACTAGCTACAACCATAAAGGGTAAACCGGTACGACCGATGTTAAAAGAAATCAAAAATGAGCTTATTCCTACAGCTTTTGGTTTTTACGTCGTCGATAATATAGGAAAAAATCTTACTGTACCAGATGCTACTGCGCTTATGGAATATAAATTGGCAGAAGTTGAAGCAGGAAAATATGATATAGCATCTTTTCTGGAAGAGATAAAATGCATGGTAAATGAAAATATTGATTATGCAGAACATCATCAGTTCCCTCCTGATCCGGAAGGTAAACCGCCAGTTGAATGTCCGCATTGTCATAATGGTAATCTTATAAAATGTTACAGCAAAGCAACACAGGCAGAATTCTTTCTTTGCAATAACAAAGAATGTAAAAACCCCTATAATAACAAACCATATTATTATAATGTTGGAGATGACGGAGAGCCTATAATTGGATATTGTCCGGTATGCAAAAATGTTATGGATAGAGCCAAAGGACCATATGGTTTTTTCTGGAAGTGTCCTCATTGCAATAAAAATTATCGTGATAAGAATGGTATGCCAGACTTTTCCCAGAAGCCTAACAATACTTTTATCAAAAAGCCATTTCATAAATCGTAAACGAGGTGATGATTAAATGGATGAACAAAACAAGTCCACAGATCCTATTGCAGCAGCTTGTGATAATGAAGTAAATAATATTTTGAAAGAAGATGATGAGGCTGCTAACGAAGAAAAAACTGATACAGCTTCTGATAATACTGATGTAGAAAAGGACGCTTCTTCTAATTTTGATGAATGTGATTCTAATAACCCAAATGATGACTTAGCTGAAGAAGTTAATCTGAATGATATAGAGGAATTGGCAGAAGCAATTAACGGTATACATGATAAGGTGACTGTTATAGAAAACGACCAAACTAATTTTATCAGAAATACACAACAACGGTTAGAAGAGATTGATAATAATATAAAATCACTCATGGTCTCCTTACAAGAAATAGCTGAACAACCACAACAACTCAATGAGTTATCTCAATCCTTGTTGAAAACCAGCAGCAATATCAATACCAGCGTTACCAATCTGCAGACTGCTTTTAATGGTATAAATGAAAGTACCGCTCAATGTATAAGAGAGTTGCAAACGGCCGCCAATGAAATCCCCAAAAAATTGTTAGAAGATTGCTGTCAGCAGAATAAAACTGCCTTGGAAACAGCTGTATCTAATTTTAATGCTATGAATAGCGCTGCTCAAAAATGGATTAAAAAATTAGGTAACAATGCTGATTTAGCAACGCAGATTGTAATTACATCAGGTGTAATTACGCCTGCCCTTATTCTTGCTGTATTAGTCCTTATAGCCATAAAAATATAATCTGAATACTATATTGTGATTAGAATATCAAACTAGGAATTATTTTAATCGTAAATTAATATATTTATCTTGCAAAACGGATGGATATATATTATAATTAACCTTGAGGACAGTACTAAGGATTTCTAATCAATCATTGGGCCATATGATTGGTTTTTCTGCTCCTCTTTCTTTTCCTGGCTGCTTCTTTGAACGGGTTCAGCCAGGATTCCTCAGTCTATAAATCGTCAAAAGATAAATAATAAGAGGAAACAAGGCAACTCTTTAGGATTTATTTTGCGGTGATTTTAGAAATATATCATTCCGTAAGGGGGAAACCTATTATGAAAAAAAGTTTAGTTCTCGCAATGGCAATGGCACTCGGCGTAACCGCTTCTGCTTATGCTGCAAATCCGTTTTCCGATGTTCCTGCAGGTCATTGGGCTTATGACAGCATCAACAAGCTGGCTGCTGCTGGCGTAATTGAAGGCTACGGCGACACTACTTTCGGCGGCGACAAACTGATGACTCGTTATGAAATGGCTCAAATCGTAGCAAAAGCTATGGCTAAGGGTGCTGATGTTGACAAATTGGCTGCTGAATTTGCTGATGAGCTTGATAACCTCGGCGTTAAAGTAGCTGCACTGGAAAAGAAGGTTGATAATGTAAAAGTTACCGGCAATATCCGTTATAGCTATGCTGATAAATCTGGCGATATTGATGGTTCTACCAGCAAACTGCGTTCTCGTATCTGGGTAGCTGGTCAAATTAATGATGACTGGACCTATAGAGGTATGTTACAAAACGAGCAAGACTTCCGTAACGATAATGGCGATGAAAAAACTGACTTTCAACGTGCATATGTTGAAGGCAAGCTTGGTGGTGTAAGTGTAGCTGCCGGCCGTCAGGAATTAGTACTTGGTGACGGCAACATCTATGATACCCGTTTTGATGGCGTCATCCTCGGTTATGGTAAAGACGTTAAGGTTGAAGGCTATTATGGTAAACCTACTAATCTGAACAGTGCTTTCAGCCGTGAAGCTATGCTTCAAAAGGCTGCTGACGGCAAAGATTATACTTTCGGCACTAAATATGATGAAGTATTAGGCGCCAAAGTATCTGCTAAAGCTGGCAAATTCAACGCTGCTGCTGCTTATGACGTTTTCAAAGGTGATACTACTAAAAAAATTGCTGCTGCAGATATTACAGATGAAAGCGTAGAAGCAGATGCTGTAGATGATAAGACCTTAGAAGACAACAAAATCTGGTCTGTAGCTGCCGGCTATGCATTTGATAAAAATGTAAAACTGGATGCAATCTATATGCACTCCAATTTAGACGGTGTTGGTGATGATCAAGACGGTTATGTAGTTGGCTTAAACTATAAAGGTGCTAAAGCTGCGGCTACCGGTTCCTTCGGTCTGTACGCAAAATACTATGATCAAGCTTCTACCACTATTATGGCTCATACCATGAATGGTGAATATGGCACTAACGGCATTAAGGGTTATATGGTAGGCGCAAACTATGCATTTACTAAAAACATTGTTGGTGCCGTTGAATACTATGATCTGGATGGTAAGGATGCTGCTGAAACCAACATGAAAACTCTGTGGAGCCAAGTAGTGTTCACATTCTAATTAATATGCTTTAAGGTGTACTACCCCAACCTTGTACACTTCTATATTCCTTTCCACAGGGACCTGAACTATGTTTCAGGTCCCTTTTAATATAAAGAGGTTAATTATGAACGAAGAAGTTTTACCACAAGACATTGCTGCAGAGAAGGCAGTGCTTGCTGCCATTCTTTTAGATAGGGATAGTATAAAAAAGATTTTAGATGTATTAGATGCCAACGACTTTAGTAGAGAAGCCCATAAAGTGATATACAAAGCAATGATGAGCTTATTTTTTCATGATGAGCCAATAGATTATATAACATTAACTAATTATCTGCGCAGCAGAAATGAATTGGCTTCAGTCGGTGGATTAGCTTATGTTATGGGATTAAATGCAATATCTGCAGCAAATATAACTTATCATGCAGCTATAGTTAAGGATAAATCGGTTCTTCGTTCTATGATTAGAGCTGGGATGATTATTCAAGAACTCGGTTATAGTGCAAGTGATGTAAATAAAGCTGTAGATAAGGCGCAACATCTTGTGATGCAGCTTTCTAATTTTCATCATAAAGAGACTTTACAGACTGATTCGCTAAGCGAACTGCTTAAATATTGTCTTAATCGCGTAATTTCAAGTAACTATAAAGGTATATATACAGGCTTTAAGTGTCTGGATAATATGACTAATGGATTGCATCCTGGAACGTTAACGATTATATATGGTGTCTCAGGATGTGGAAAAACAGCATTGGTGCTTCAAATCATGGCTAATATGATGAAGAACAATAAAGTTATATATATTACTGATAGCGGTCTTGATGAGATAGCTTTAAGAATGATATGTGTGCTTGCTGAAGTATCATGTTGGAGATTTAAAACCAATCAGATGAGTGATGATGATTGGGAAAAAATACAACAAGCTATTATTTCCAACGAGACTGATAGGGTAGGTATATATAGTTTTGATGCTTCTTTGATTGAATTGATAAGCCGGATAAGAGAAATATATAGAGAAAAGAAAATGGATGTACTTATTTTAGATTTGCAGTGTATCAGGCAAACTGATGAGGCGTTGTTAAAAAAAGTAAAGTCATTGGCAGATGAATTGGGAATAGTGATTATCGTTAATATGAAAAAAATACCGGAACAAATACAAGTGGATGATTTACGCTTACTATTAAAAAAAGATAATAATAGTGACTATAAGTTGTCTATTGAAAAGCATATTGGTGGACCTGTAGGTAGTATAGATATGTCTTTTGACAGTACAGTGCTTACTTTTAAAGAAATGTAGAACTGCAGCAGTTATGCTGGATTAACCTTATTGTACTTAAAGATAAGTTATGATAGAATAGCTATTAAGGTAGATTAGGTTATTATACAAAACGTAAGCAGGTGAGATTATGGATGCTAATTTAATGATAAATATTGTTGCTGGCCTGGCAGTTTTAGATGTTACAGCTTGCTTAGGATATAACTTATATATGCTCAAAAAGTATTCTGATGGTCCGTGTGGAAAATATGCGATTGATTTTCTGCCTTGTAGTATGCTACTGAAAATAGCTGTTATCTTATTGCTTTTAATGATTTGTTATGGGAAATATGTCTATGATCATGATTTCTTATTGCCGTTAATCCTGCTCATTGCCGGATTACTATCTATTGCTGATATGATTGCCAGTAGAGTAGAGTTTTTGGTTGACGCATATAAGTAGTCGCATTTTGAAAAAAGAAGGCTCAGAGACAATCCTAGGAGACGTTCTGAGCCTTCTTTTTTGTTGGACATATAAAATTGCCTGTGCCTGTTTTATTGTGCCGTAGGCACTGTTTTGATTTGCTTTTATAAAGAAGAGAAAGCCGTTCTGAAGAACGGCTTTCTTTAAAGTATTTTTAAAAACCTATTTCAATGCAACGCTTTAAGGATATACCCATGCTACATGAACCAAAGATTTCAATATCGTCATAGTCTTCACCGACACGAATAATGCGATAATAATTTTGTGGCTCTTCTTCATCAAGTTTGTCGAAGAAAGCATCGATGAATCCAACGTAAGGATATTCATGTACATACCATTTTTGGTTAGTCCATTTAATAGCTACCCACTTTTTGCAAGGAGACTCATCCACATAAGCAGACTGCATTAAAGTTTTCACATTGTCTTTCAGCTTATTATCATTAATAGCGTCTATTGATTTCAACAGTTCCGTATAACGCGCCTTACGCATTACAACGGCTATATCACTATAATATCCCATAATAAATCCTTTCTTTTTTACGTTTTATTGTTTTAGCTAAACTTCTTGGTTGACTTTGATTATTGAACTAAGCTTTCCTGCATTAGTATAATCTTCTTTTGGGCAGGAATCTAATTTTGCAATAGGAGTATACCAGCATGGCAGGCAACAACATACTTGGTATGATTGTGTAGCAACTCCAAAATCACTATCGCAATGGTATCTGCGATGGTTACAGTTTTCACAACCAAAGCGACGAACTCTAGGCTTTTCGTCTTCAATCCAAAACAGAACAGTTTCAGCGTGTTTCTTGAATTTTTCAAATGGTGTCATAGTTCATACGTCCTTTATTTTTAGAGGAGGAAAGCCGCTCAGATGAACGGCTTTCCGGTGATTTAGAGTTACTTACGAATAATCATATGACGCAAAATATTTTCGTCGATTCTCATAACACGGTCAAGCTCCAATACAGTTTTGCTGACAGCATTGAATGTTATTAATACGTAAAAGCCGTAATCAAAATCTTTGTTGCCGTTTCTGATTGTGTAAGCTAAGCGCTTTTGTCCCCAACGGTCAGTATGTTCAACTTCACTGTTGTTATCAGTAAGCAGTTTTTCATATTTTTCGATGACAGTATCAATGGTTTCGTCTTCAAAAGGTTTGGTGATAAACATAATCTCATAGGCATTGAGAGTAGGCTTAATCAGAACATCGTGATTTCTTTCCATAATAAATTTCCTCCTGTATGAGCAGTATTTATATTCGCCCTACTCGGCGAGAATTTTTATTTGCTTTTCGCACATATTAAGGAATTGCGAATAGCCGGAGGGCAAGGCTGCGTAGCACCTGCTTGCAGGTTTGCCTTGCCAGCAGGCGTATGAACAATTACAATATGTGCGGGAAAAACAAGAAAAAGATGATTTTTGGCGTTGCTTGTTTTATTGTGCCGTAGGCACTGTTTTAATTCCTCAAATTCCGTTATATGTTTATATAAGTCATATAAGTCTATATAATTTATATAAACATATAATCTACATTAGGTTATACAAACATATAAAAAGAGTTGGCACAAAAATGCCAACTCTACTAGTTTAATCTTCATAATGACCTTTACATGAATAGATGTAAAGATTATCATTAGCGTCAATATCATATACAAGTCTATTTGCTTGGTCTATACGTCTACTGTAACCAGGTCTATATTTTAATGGTTCTGGTTTACCAATCCCCTCTAAAGCTCCGTTTCTCTCTATATCCTTGATTAGAGCATTGATGCGTTTGAGAGTTTTTTTATCCTGCTGTTGCCAGTACAAATATTCATCCCATGAGATATTAGTCCATACCTTATTCATCTTCTGTATCCTCTATTAAATCATGTACTTGCCCGAAGCCTTTTTTTATTTGCTCCATGCTTCTATCAAGCTTAGCAAGGTATTCAGCATTGCGGATACTTTTCATAAGTTGATTGTAGTTATCAAGGCTCATAATAACGATGTTCTTTTCGTTTTTACGAGTAATAATAACAGTTTGATTATTATCACTTGCTTCATCACAATAATCTTTTAAATTATTTCTGAGCGTAGAATAGTTAACAGCTAACATAATTATCGAACCTCCTTTATCCTTGTACAATATATTGTACAATATATTGTACAAGGATGCAAGATGAAATCAGTAAAATTACTTACGAATAATCATGTGACGCAAAATATTTTCGTCAATTTTCATAACATGGTCGGATTCGGGGTTACAGTTCGACAACTTCCAAATATGCACGGCGGCGATCACTGTCGATGATGTAGGGGCGGCAGCCGTTGCCGTCGTACTGATTAATTACGTCGTCTTGTTTAAAGTCGTCATAATCAATCACCGGGCAGCCTACGCTATCAGCGTAAACGCTAGCGCCTTCCGGCAGCACGAAATAAACGCGGTCACTCATCTCATTGTAAGCAACGGGGGCCAGTGAATAACTTTCGTTGTAGCCGCACTTCTGGTAGTCACGCCAGCCGGGGAGAAGCACGCGGGGCGCTTCTCCGTCGTAACCAATGGTTTCGTATTGGTCGGATTCGGCCAGGTACACCATAACGGGGTAAAGTTTAACGGTTTCGCCTTTGATAAGCTCGCCGCTCTCCGTGCAGGCGGTCGCTTCCCAATATTCGCCGTTCCAGTCGCTTTCAAAAGCGGCGTAGCGCTGGCCTTCTTCATCGGCTGCGACAAAAAGCGCGTTGTAAACATTGTTTTTGATTTCCTTCAACATATTTGATTTCTCCTAAAAAAATCGCTTCTGCCTTTTAATATTCTACACCGGCGGCGGCTTTCCTGCCGGTGTAGTGGGTTGAATAGTTTAAAATGCTTGGCCATCCTTCATAAGTTTATTTTCTTGTGTAGGAACGTTTTGTTTGACCTTGAGAATGCTGATTCTTATAGCTGGTGTCTTGCTGGTTGTCAGTTCTTGCTGATTTAGGCAAGCGACCATTCTTGTAACATTCAGCCTGCAAGCCGATTTCGTGCCGTTCAATGCCATTTTTGTCTACATAAGTATTGGGAGTGCAGATACCTTTAATGGTGTATTCGCGACCTTTGACAGCTTCATTGCCAAAATTTTCAGCAGCGGCACCAAACATGATTACTTTCCAAAAAATAGTAGTCTTTTCGCCTTTAGCAAAGCCGTTGTCTGCAATGCTGAAATTTGCAAAGACAGCACCATTATCTGTGTAATGAATTTCTGGTTCACGTACAAGGTTCCCGACGATAGTAATAGTATTCATAATAAGTTTCCTCCGGTATGAGCAGTATTTGTATTCGCCCTACTCGGCGAGAATTTTTATTTGCTTTTCGCACATATTAAGTGATTGCGAATAGCCGGAGGGCAAGGCTGCGCAGCACCTGCTTGCAGGTTTGCCTTGCCAGCAGGCGTATGAGCAATTACAATATGTGCAGGAAAAGCAAGAAAAATAATATTATTGGCGTTGCCTGTTTTAGTGTGCCGTAGGCACTGTTTTAATACTCCAATGGTCAATTTAAACTTATATGTTCATATAAAGTATATAAATCCATATGTCTTATATAAAGCAATGGAAAATATAGAAGAAGAGCTGACAGTGATATGTACCCAGTTTTCTGGACACCGCTTAAAAATTGAATAATTATATTTG
>ERZ791902.786-NODE-786-length-19515-cov-2.868962_pt1 | contig 19515 bp, 19 predicted proteins | sample MGYA00510149_ERZ791902 | MGnify/ENA primary metagenome ERZ791902 (study PRJEB30046, sample SAMN00792060) | human gut metagenome | study: EMG produced TPA metagenomics assembly of the A metagenome-wide association study of gut microbiota in type 2...
AGCCGATTCCGTGATAGAAGTACCTCAGACCGTCAATGCTTTAGTACCTCTTCTCAGTGTCGTTCCCCTGCAGATACTTGCGTATTATGTGGCAGTAGATAAGGGATTGAATGTAGATATGCCAAGAAATCTGGCAAAGAGTGTAACGGTAGAATAAACATTAGAAAAAAATGAATCAGCGTTTATCAAACATAGAATTGTTGAGATGTCTATCTATGTTCATGGTGCTACTATTGCACTCTTCTTTTATGATGTATGGTATGCCTGGCAGTTTGGAGATTAATAATGCTCCAGGATTCTGGGGGGCAAAATCTTACAGCAAGGTATAGGAATTGTAGCTGTTGATGTCTTTATTTTGATTTCTGGCTGGTTTTCAATAAAACCACGAATCTTAAGTATTTGCAGCTTTTTATTCCAAATATATTTTTTGAAGTGTTTAAGTCTGATCATCTTTGTTGTCTTAGGTAAAGTAAAATTTTGCAATGAAATATTTGCAGAGTTACTAATGCTAAAACCAGATCAGGGATGGTTTATTAAAGCATATTTGTTGTTGTATATAGTATCTCCAGTTTTAAATAAATTCTCAGAGAATACTCGACCCAAGATATTTTCAAATGTCTTGATAGCTTATTGGGTATTTCTTTTTTTATTTGGTTGGATAACGGAGTCAACAGCTTATATTAATAATGGTTACTCTATTGTTTCATTTATAGGATTGTATTTGTTGGAGAGGTATGCTAAAATATACCACCCAAAATGGTCTAATTATTCTGCAAAAAAATATCTGTCTGTTTATATAATTACAGTCGCATTCTTTTGTTGTATGATATTTATTGCAGGATTATTCAAGTTGAGACATACAGACTTGATAGCATGGAAGTTTTGTAGTTATATAAGTCCATTAACAGTTATTGGTGCAATGAGTTTATTGCTATGCTTTTCGAAGATTAACCTTCCTTACAATAAATGGATAAATATTTGTGGCAAAAGTTGTTTCTCTGTTTATTTGTTGCATGCTATGTGGGGATATTGGTTTGATGTATTAAAAAAAATCGATAGTCTATTTGAGGGATTTAATTATATGATTGTAGTATTTGCATTTTTGCTTGTTGTTTATTTGGGTTGTATATTGTTAGATCAGTTAAGATTACAAGTCTGGAAACCTATAGCAAAATGCTTTTTTGATGAAAATGGAAAATAATAATATTAAAGGTAAAACGATTACAGGTTTCTTTTGGCAATTATCTCAAAAAGTGCTGTGCCAAGTAGTAAGCTTTGGAATTTCTGTGGTTTTAGCTCGTATATTGCTGCCAAGTGATTATGGTGTGGTAGCTATATGTAGCATGTTCTTGATTTTGACTGGTATATTTATTAGCGGCGGTTTAGGAACCGCCTTAATTCAAAAGAAAGATGCCGATGATTTAGATTTCTGTACCGTTTTTTATTCAGGTATGGTCTTATCTTTGGTTGTTTATTTTGCAGTTTTTTTTGCAGCTCCTTTCATCGCAGATTTTTTTAAAAATGACCAAATAACACCTGTTATCAGAGTTTTAGCTTTAGCAATGCCAATTGGCACATTGAGCGGAGTTCAAAATGCATTTGTGTCAAGGCAGATGATATTTAAGAAGTTCTTTTATTCATCTCTGATTGGTACATTTGCTTCAGGAGGTATAGGTTTAGCTATGGCTTTAACTGGTTTTGGTGTTTGGGCTTTGGTAGGACAAAACTTAGTTTCTACTATTACGAATACGTTGGTTTTATTCTGTATCATAGACTGGCATCCCAAATTGAGATTTTCTTATGAGAGGTTTAAAGTACTGTTTTCTTTTGGTTGGAAAATGGCAGTAATTAATATTTTAACAACATTCTTCTACCAATTGAAGGGATATGTTATTGGATATAAATATTCGGCAACTCAACTTGCTTTTTACAATCGAGGAGAGGGGCTTCCCGGAATACTCTATAATAATATAAACGGAACGATTTCAGATGTTTTATTTCCTGCCTTATCGAAGTTACAAGATGACAAGGAAGCATTAAAAAGAGCCTTGAGTAGGGCTATGCGTATAAGCAGTTTCTTTCTAATGCCAGCATTATTTGGTTTGGCTGCTGTATCAAATAATCTTGTGATAATTATATTCTCAGAAAAATGGGCAGCTTCCATTCCTTTTATGCAGGTTATTTGTTTGATTTCATGTTCTGATATATTAGGGATGGCAAACTATCAAGCAATTAAAGCTGTGGGTAGAGCAGACACTTTATTGAAAATGGAATTTATAAAGCGTCCAGCAATGTTCGCTATATTGATTGCAACCATGTTTATTAGTCCTCTTGCTATAGCAGTAGGACAATTAATATATTCTATTCTGGCTTTTGTGGTGAATGCTTATCCAAATAGAAAATATATAGGTTATCCTATTAAGCAGCAGTTGAAAGATGTAGGAATGAACTTTGTTTTAACATTAATAATGGCTATAATAGTTTATTTGGTAGGATATGTTGTCAATAATATGTATATTTGTGTTGCACTTCAAATAATAGTAGGAATTTCCATATACTATTTCTTGTCTCGTGCATTCAACAAAACAGATTATGGCTATGTAATGGAGTTTGTAAAACATAAATTAAAAAGACAATGATTTCTTCTTTACAAAAGAAACAATATATAGGACACGCTCGCCATGATGGTCCTTATATGGAAAATAGTTTAGCATTATATCATTATTTAGTCGAAGAATTAAAGTATGATATCATAGAAGCGGATATAGTGTTCACTCTTGATGGAGTTCCAGTTTTGAATCATGGTGTGGATAAAAACTTTATCATTAAGGGGAAAGAAAATAAGATTAATATAGCAAATCATGCATTTGAAACACTGAAGACTTTTGTAGACTCTGCATCCTCCAACTGTCTAACAACAGTAGAAGAATATATTAAATATGGTAAGGAGAAAGGGATTATCATCATGTTTGATTTGACTTTCCAGAAATATACTTATTCACATTATAAGACATTATATGCATTGGTTTCAAAATACGATATGTTAGATAATGTGATATGGGGCGATGCTGATATTTTGAGATTAGCATTATTGAACCGAAACCTAATAGTTCAGGTTGGTGGCTCATGGGGAAGAAAATTATTATTCAAGTCTTTTGTCACTTCATTTTTTTGTAGGACAACTATTATGTCATTCAGTTATTATGGAGGTAACATTGAAAGTTTTCAAAATATTGTAAGATGGGGGCATCGTTTAGGATTTATAATGAAAGTTGCTACTATCAATGATTTGGATACAGCTAACCGTTTTTGGAAAATAGGAGCTGATTTAATTAATACAGATAAATTAATAAACACAAAATAAGCGTATGAAAAAGGTGTTGACAGTAGGTGTATATGATCTTTTACATATAGGTCATGTTAATCTATTCAGAAGAGCTCGAGCGGTAGGTGACCAATTAGTTGTAGCCGTACAGGAGTCGGAAGTAGTTTTAAAATATAAGCCAGAAGCAAAACTTGTATATACAACCGAGGAGCGAATGTATATGGTAAAAGCTATCAGATATGTTGACGAGGTAATAACCTATAAGGCTGTAGATGATATTGTTCAGACCGCAGATTTTGACATTTTTGTAACAGGACCAGATCAGAATCATGAAGCATTCCAAAAAGCAATTAAATGGTGTAAGGCTCATGGTAAGGAACATATTGTTTTGCCCCGAACTGAAGGAATATCCTCTTCATGGCTTAAGGAACAAATTAAGACTATGTAAATGATGAAAGAAAATATGAGAATGGAAGATATCCAAAGAGTTTCGTTGGATATCTTAAAGCAGATAACAGCTATTTGCGAGAAAGAGAGGTTCCGTTATACGCTTGCATATGGCACATTAATAGGAGCTATTCGCCATAAGGGATTTATTCCATGGGATGATGATATTGACATTCAGATGCCTCGACCAGATTATGAGCGTTTCTTATCTTACCTGATCGAACATCCGTGCCCACACCTTAAGGTATTTAATCATAAATATGTAAAAGGTTACCCGCTTGGGATCTCTCGTATAGCTGATATGCGTTATAAAATAGAAGAGAAAATCTTAAAGGGGCACTGCGATATGGGTATTTTTGTTGATGTTTATCCTGTTGATGGTCTTGCTGATAGCTATGAAGGAGCAAAGAATGCTTATGTCTTAACAGATAGACCACGAGCAAATTTACTTCGCATCATAGATAAGGAACAATGTAAAATTAAGTTTAAACAATTGTTTTCAGATCCAAAATATTTTATTTCGAATATAATATTACGTCTGAAAGGATTAGCAAAAATTCAGATGGAATTAGAGGAAACAGCAAGTTCTATTTCTTTTGAGAATAGTAAATATGTAGGAATTCCTAATTGGAACTGGATACAACTTGTGTATAAAAGAGAATGGTATGAGAATTTTATCAAAGTACCATTTGAAGATTCAGAGTTTTTTATTTCAAAATTTTATGATGATATACTACGTGCAGAATATGGGGATTACATGCAACTACCTCCAGTAGAAAAGCGTGTTTATCATCATGGTTACTTAGCATATAAAAGATAATTATGAATAAAGCAAAAGTTAGAGCAATAGCATTTTACCTTCCTCAGTTTTATCCTACTCCTGAAAATGATGAGTGGTGGTCACCTGGTTTTACCGAGTGGACCAATGTGGGAAAGGCCAAACCATTATTTCATGGACACTATCAACCTCGTGTTCCTGCTGATTTAGGTTATTATGACTTACGTGTACCTGAGACTCGTGAGAAGCAGGCGCAACTAGCGAGAGAGGCAGGAATTGAGGGATTTTGCTATTGGCACTATTGGTTCAATGGACGCCGACTTCTAGACCGTGTCTTTCGTGAGGTCGTAGAATCTGGCAAGCCTGATTTCCCATTTTGCCTGTGTTGGGCAAACCATTCTTGGTACGCAAAAACATGGGACCCAAATTCACCTGATAGACTGCTGATAGAACAAACCTATGGAGGTGTAGATGATTATACTGCTCATTTTATGGAAATGTTACCTGCTTTCAAGGACAAGCGTTATGTTCGTGTAGATGGTAAACCTGTGTTTGGAGTTTTTGATATTCACTTCTCTGATTTCAAATTATTTAAAGAAACATGGAATCGCTTGGCATCTGAGAATGGATTAGGAGAGTTCTATTTCTTTGGTTTGTGTCAGCAGACGTATGAGATTCCTGCTGCAAAGGAAAATGGTTTTGATCATATTGTTGCTGGAACTTTAGTAGAGGCTCACTATCATGCAGATTCTAAGATTCGTCGTCGTTGGGGATTTTTCAAACGCAAACATTTTCATGTACCATACGTTGTGGAATATAAAAAATATGTGGATTTTGCCACCAACTATTATCGAGAGCATTATGATAAAGAACCATGGATGATACCATGTATAGAACCCGGTTTCGATCATTCTCCTCGTTCTACCTATCGTGGAACGGTATTTAATCATTCAACTCCAGAAGAGTGGGGACGCTTATGTGCTAATGTGATAAAGAAGGTTGAGGAAAGTGATAGACATTCTGACAATCTCTTATTTATAAAAGCGTGGAATGAATGGGCGGAAGGTAATTATTTGGAGCCGGATATTGTATATGGAAAAGGCTTTATTAATGAATTAGCCGAAAATATCTTTAAATCTGGCGAAAAATGATTTCCGTAGTAATACCTTTATTTAATAAGGAGGCATCGATTAAGCAGTCGCTGATGAGTGTCTTGTCTCAGTCTTACCAAGACTTTGAGGTGGTAATAGTGGACGATGGCTCGACAGATAACTCTGTGGCTAAAGTCGAAGAAATCCAAGATTCACGTATTCGTTTGATTCTTCAGGAGAATGGAGGACCAGGCAAGGCTCGAAATACTGGCGTAAAGAATGCTAAGGGAGAGTGGGTGCTTTTTTTAGATGCAGACGATGAATTATTACCAGATGCATTGAATGGCTTTAATGAACTGATGAATGAACATAAAAAAGCAAATGTTATTGATTGCGTTCAGACTGTACAATTTGGTAAAAAAACTTGGAATGAACCACATGATTTAGTAGGATATAGCAAAAACCCTTACAAGGATTGGTATTTTCATAAAATAGGTCCAGGCTCCAACCATTCAATTTTTAAGAGAGAATTGTTAATGTCATTCCCTTATAATGAAACTTTGCGTCGCTATGAGGATGCTGAGTTGTTAATGCGATTGTTGGGTGCAGCTGTTCTTTATTCCTCCATGCAGCCAGTTTCTCTAGTTCATACCGAATTTGCTTCTGCAAGTAAGATTAGAAATGATATAAGTTCTGATTATGTAGGCAATTTAAAATTTGAAGGCTCATTCTGGAAAAGAATGTGCGATTATGAACTGTACCTTGAAGAAAGAGTGAGATATGGTGCCGTCTGTGACAAGCTGTATCCTATGCTAAAGTATAGATATGACTTGTTGTTACTACATAAGTTCCTATATAAAATCAAAAATATTCTATGAAAGTAATTCAAGTTGTTAAAAGCATCGCTCGTCCAATTTACTTTTATTCCATACAACTTTATAACCAACTTGTAGGAAAGCCTCGTGCAAAGGGATTTATCTTTATGTTGCATCGTGTTGCCGATTGGGATGATAATAAAATCATTTGGAATGAGAACATGAAAGTTTCTCCAGCTAAGTTGGATGCTATTTTGAGTGAGATTGCTCGAAAATATGATGTTATTAGATTGGAAGATGTACCATTACGTTTGGCTAGCAATAATAAGAAGAAATTTGCTGTATTTACCATGGATGATGGTTACAAAGACAATCTAACAAATGCTTTGCCTGTCTTTAAAAAACACAACTTGCCATATACAATATTCTTGGCGACAGATTTTATGGATGGTAAGGCAATCTTGTGGTGGTATGTTATAGAGGATTTAATTCTTGGGCATGATGAAATTGTCCTTTCAAATGGTATGACGATACCAACGAAAACTAAGCATGAAAAAGAAGATGCATTTTTGAAAATTCGTTCAATAATCTTGGAGCAGGATCAATTGCATTTGTTTTCAGCGTTGGTGTCTCTTTTCTCTCATTACGACATCGACTGGTATGCAAAATGCAAGGAACTAGCATTGAATTGGGATGATATCCAAGTACTGAAAAATGAAGAGTTGGTAACTTTAGGGGCGCATACTCAGCACCATTATAATTTGAAAGCCTTGCCTAAATCTTCTGATGTTTTAAATGAAATTAAAGATGGATATAGCATCTTGGAAGAAAAGGCTGATTTGCATCCTACAGTGTTTGCTTATCCTTTTGGTTCAATACATGAAGCTGATAAAAGAGAGTTTGAGGTCCTTTCGCAAATGGACGATGTTTTTAAATTGGCAGTTAGGGCTTGTGGAGGTCCTGTCACAGAAGCATCTTCCGACCTTTATTCACTTCCAAGAATTATGCTGTTGGAAGATTACTCGTATTTGACATTGCTACGATATAAGAAAGTTTGTGTAATTTAGAATTTTGTTAGATGGGAAATAAGAGAATATTATGGATTAGTGGTTCCAGTTGTTATATCCCTGTCCACAAGAGAAAGTTGGGCTATAATGGTGGCAGTTGGGCTACGTCCATTCAAAAGGAATTGTTAAAAAGAAATGATATAGAATTGGCATGTGCCTTTTGTAAGGATGGAGAACCATCAAAAGTCATTCAAGATGGAGTGACTTATTATATCGTGCCTAACCATAAAAAGTCAAAAAAAGATAAGCTCATAGATTTGTTGAAAATTAATGATGCGTATAGAGACGAGATACTTTGGTCTTATTATGAGGAAAAATTCAAAGCGATTATCGATGATTTTAGACCTGACGTGATTCATATCTTTGGATCGGAATTATATCAGAGCTTGGCAGCATTAGTAACTGGTGGTATTCCTACGATACTACATATTCAAGGAATACTTTCTGAGTGTATATATAATTTACTTCCCCCTTCCGTATCAAAGTGGCAATATATCAACTCTGGAAAGGGAATCGGTGGAAAATATCATAACTTTCAGTTGTTGGCTTATTGGAATCGTAGTGTACATCGAGAAAAAGCGATTATGAAAGCTGTCCCCAATGTTATTGGAAGAACAGAATGGGATAAAAGCGTATCCAAAATATTGAATCCTCATGTTCATTATTATTATGGGGGTGAAATCTTAAGAGAGTGTTTCTATGAGCCTGCAGTACGAAATTTGCCATCTAAGCCAACCATTACGACAACTATTTCTGTACCTTTGTATAAGGGTTTTGATGTAATCTTGAAGGTTGCAAACATCTTGAAGAATGAAATGCATCTTGATTTCATTTGGAATGTATATGGTAATGTAGATGCTTCTTTTACAGAAAAGCATACAGGTTTGCATCATCAAGATTTAAATGTGAATCTTTGTGGTGTGGCTTCTTCAGAGGAGTTACGTACATCGCTGCTAAATAGCACATTGTATTTTCATTCATCTTACATTGAAAATAGCCCTAATGCTGTTTGTGAGGCACAGATATTGGGCTTGCCAGTGGTAGCAAGTAGAGTGGGCGGCACTGATTCCATGGTGGAGCACGGAAAGACTGGCTTTCTCTATCCTGTTACCGATCCTTACATGGCTGCTTACTATATTGGCAGAATGATAGGGGATAAGGAGGAGAATGTGAAGATTGGTAAGCAGGCGAGAGAAGTGGCACTTGTTAGGCATGATAAGGAGAAAATCGTGGAGGAGTTGTTGAAGACTTATCGAGTGATGATTGCTGATAGGAACAATGCTCAATAAACTAGTAACTTTTATGGGTAAGAAAAGAAATAGGCAATATAACTTGTCATCAATTCATTCCAATAGAATAAAGACATCTGGCTCAACTGATTTTGGAAATTCAGATGAAGAACTTTTGCGTAAGAAAATGAATCTTTTAGCACTTTTGCTGAGTTTTGAAAAATATTGGTCTCCTTACTCTTTATCTGATGGTAGCTTGTATAAAGAAGAGGCTAAGGAAGAAGCTGGCAAGATTGTTATCTTATTTAAAGATTTGTACGGTGTAGAATTCTTTGAGCGATCTGACAATGGTGATATCCTAAAGCCTTCTGAAAAGATGGAGCAGAAACTATTTGTCCGGTCTTTGGCTTCTTGGTTGTCAACAGAAGACTTATTTCCAAATTTTGCCCAACGTAATCTTACTGTAAATAGAAACCGCAATTATTTCCAAAACGTATTAGCTGAATTTGAGAATGATTTGGTTGAAGAGTTAGAATTGCCAATTAAGTTAAGATGTACAACCTCTACTAATGAGGAGTCTTTCCATAAAAATGTTTTGAAGTGGGCTGCGCAATTACCTGATGATGTGATTTCTAAGGTAGATGAAGCTTATATTGAAAATATGGGCAAATTTGATACTTTGGTTGTTGTTGGAGATATACGGCGATCTCAGGATTTGATGACTTATGGTACAGATGCAAACACATATAGAGACAACATCATTGAATTTATGAATAAAACAAGGCAGATTCTTAAACAAAATTGTGGAATATATGATCGATTTACTGGTGATGGCTTTATTGCTTATTTTACCGAATATATGTGTAATCAAGAAGGAAAAGACTATTATGAGATGATGTTGAAGTCATGTCGTGAAATCTTGGAGTTTTCCAAACCATTCTTTGAAAAATGGACGAGCCTATTGAGACGAATACCTGAGACCGAAATAGGATTGTGTATCGGAGTTGATAGCGGAAAGGTTAGTTTCAAGGACTTGAACAATCAGTTGTTTGCAATTGGTGATGCTTGTGTTTGGGCTACAAGAATGAATTCGGCAGGCGAGAATGGCGATGTCATCTTGAATAATATTCCTTACCAAGTGCTTTCGACCGCTTTGAATGCTGATAATTGTAAAAGAATCAATTCTGTTACCAAAGGAGGAGAACATTTTTCTGCTTATCGTTTAACAATAAAAAATATTCATTATGAGTCAAGAAGAGAGAAAATACAAGAGCATAGAGAGCCTAGAGCTATCTCTTGATAGAATCAATACATGGATAAGTAATTGTGACCAAAAGGCTGGTATCTTATTGGCTACCATTGGTGTTATGATTACTGTGTTGTTTGCGACTGACTTTGTTGATGGTATCAGAAAAGACATTGTTAGTCCATATTGGGATTATTTGAAATGCCCTAAAGCGTTTGTGTTCAGTTTGCCTCGTTGTCTCTTTTTTATCTTTTTGCTTTTGTCAGTTATCTTCTGTGCTGCATGTTCTTATTTTTCTTTGAAGACGATATCTGCAACAACTGATTCAAAAAGCATAAAGGAGAATAACCCGGCATTGGTTAGTAAGTCATATCTTTTCTTTCAAACGATAGCTAATATGAATTATGCAGAATTTAAAGAGTTTGGTGGAGATGAAGCATATCAAGATGATTTGATTAGTCAAATATACATCAATTCTAAGATTTGTGCAGCAAAGTTTGCGCAGTATAAAAAAGCTTTGCGCTGGTTTTATGGACTTGTTATGTGTGTATCAATTATGTTTATTCTTTATTTATTTGTTTAGTTATGGAAGCCTCAAATAAAAAATATGATTTTGAATGCTCTTTGTCAAGAATCGATGAGATTTTAAATGCGTCTAATGATTCTTTCGAGGAATCTGACAGTATTGTCGATAGAGCAAAACTTACTTTTACAAATGGTTTTTATGTACATTGTACAGCCTTGTTTGTTGATATAAGAGACAGTAGTAATATGACTGATGCCCATAAGCGACCTGTATTGGCAAAGATATATAGAAGCTTTATTTCAGAAATGGTTGCGTTAATGAATGGTCATGATACTTGCCGTGAAGTAAACATCAATGGCGATTGCGTTTGGTGTGTGTGTGAAACTAATTATAAGAGTGACATAGATGGGGTTTTCTCATTGGCAGCCAAAGTTTGTAGCTTGGTAGATATATTGAATTATAAACTTTCAAAAAAGGATTATCAGAGATATGAAGTGGGTGTTGGTCTTGATTATGGTAGAGCCTTGATGATCAAGGCTGGTAATAAAGGGTCAACTATTCAAGATGTGGTTTGGATGGGAGATGTGGTCAATCAAGCATGCCATCTCTGTAATGATGCCTATAGTGGCTACTTTGATAAACGTGTCTTTCTTTCTAATATCATTTATGATAATCTGAACGAAGCTAACAAGGCACTTTGTACAAAAGATGGAGGTAGAGACATATATCAGGCAGATATAGTCAATATTGAAATGAATGATTGGCTTAAAAAGCAGAAGTGAAATTTTACTTGATAGTTGTAAACATAGATATAGATTATTATGGCATTATCTTTAAGAGCAGAACAGAAAAGTATCATGAATCTTTTCAATAATGGAGAGGACATTTACGTGATACCAGAATACCAACGTCCATACTCATGGAACAAAGACACTTGCTATCAATTTTATTCAGATATAACGAGTGCTTTTTTGCAAGACAAGGACTATTTTGTTGGGAATATAATTATGGCACGCAGTGATGATGAGGAGAAGAAAAAGCCGAATGTTGTTGATGGGCAGCAAAGATTGATAACACTTTGGTTGTTTGTAAAAGTTTTGACCGTCCTTCATCCAGAAAAAACTCGTCTAGCAAGATTATTGCAGGTGGAGTCTGTCTTGTCAGACAAGTCTGTTCCTCGAATTTGTTCTAAAGTTTATGAACATGTTGATCAAGATAATATAAAGTCTGTATTAGGATATGAAAGCCGAGATTTTGAAAATGAATGGTCAAGCCATTTGAAAAACAAGTATGATTTAGATGAGCTAAAAATCAGTAGAATTGAAGCAAATGCTTTATATATTTACAAGTGGCTCAAAGAATTTTATGATAACATTGGCGATTCTGAGCAACAGGTTCGTTTTTTAAATTTCTTTTTGGAACGAGTTTATTTGTTGCCAATAGAATTGAATGGTAGAGATATGGTAGAGGCTGGTGATAGAGCTTTGACAATTTTTGAAACCATAAATAACAGAGGACAACTTCTTGAGGATTCTGACATATTCAAAGCCCGTTTGTATAAAAGCGCAGAAGCTGAGGGAAAAGGAAGAGATTTTATTGACCAATGGTTGGATTTCAATTCTACATGTGAGGATTTGCACATGAGTGTTGATGATTTGTTTCGTTATTATTATCATATCCTAAGAGGAAAAGAAGGGGTGACTACAAATGAAGGTAGTCTGAGAGAGTATTTAACTCGTGATAGCAATTCTGCCCTTAGCGTAAAACCTTATAAAGAAGTTATAAATGATTTGTCTGCTATTTGTACCATTTTACAGTGGCTCAATGATATGGATAAGATGCCAGCAGAATTTGCCCAATCAATACAGTTAATAGGGCTATATACAAATCAGTATCCTAAATACGCCTTAGTAAATTATTTGTTTACAGAGGGTTTGGCAACAGATGATAAATTGCTCTTCTTTTTAAAGAATATTGTGAGATACTATTATTTTAGAGGAGCGACCATGCAAGTAAAATATGAAACATATCGTATAAATAAGTTGATAGCAAATCATGAAACACTTGAAAAATATGATTGCAGTAGCTTTGACGTTACGAATTTGGAACATTTAGGATATTTAAAGAATGGTTATGCCTTGTTAGCGCATTATCTCTTGTACCCAAATGAGTACAATAGATATGTATATTTTGACAAGGTCGTTAATCGGAGAGATTGGGAGGAGTTGCCGATTGAATGGGGAAAGGTTATGTATGAATTTGTCAATAATGATATTTCTAACATTGTCGTTTTAGACAATCCTAAAAAGTCTTTAGGCGTGAAAGCTAAGGCTGAATACTATGCAAAATCTCAATTTCAAGATGTTAGAGATATTTTCGATGAGGACGGAAATCTTCCTTTGAAAAGATTTTATAGAAGAGAAGAAAAGTTAAAGAAGATTTTGATGGACTACTTTAAAAAATAATATACAATGAATTCGTTATGTGTATCTAATTTTAAGGCGTTTAAGGAAACTTTTCTTCTTTCTCTTGATGGTAAGAGTTCTTTGATTTATGGAGAAAATGGATCAGGAAAGACTTCTTTGTTTGAAGCAGTTAAGTTGTTTTTCTTTAAAGAACGCATTTTAAAGGAACTCATTCCATCTAACATGGTTGGCGAAGAACGTGATAATGAAGTTGAGCGTGTCTTTTCGGAATACAAAAGGGAAGCTGATTCTAAAATGGTCATTGAGGTGGATGAGAAAGATGGTAATGGCTATAATATTAATGACGTCAGTGTCTTTCTGGTAGCATATAGCAATCTAGACAAACTTGATAGCATAAATTTAGAGGAAATGGTCAACGAGGCATACTTTTCCAAGGCTGATAAGTTTATCAATTGGTATAGTAAGGAGTTTGGAGAATTAGTTGTAGATCAAGTAAATTCGGATTTGAAAGATTACTTTATGCTAAGTGAAGTTGAACTGCATCTTATGGATAACAGAAATTGCACAATTAAAAATGAAATGAATGCGATTCCAAAGGCTAAAGACTTACATCGTTTTTTCAATGAATCAATTCTCCATTTAGTTAAGTTTGTGACAATTATAGAGACTATTACCTATTTTTCAGAGAAAGGAGAAAAAGCATTGATTGTTTTGGATGATTGTTTTAATAGCTTGGACACACCAAACAGAACATTTCTGATGCGTTTTTTCTTAGAAAAAACAAAAGAAATTCAAAAGATTGTGCTGACTCATAACACCGGATTTTATAATTTGTTTGACTACATAATAAATAATGTAGAAAATGAAAAGAATAAATGGGTGAATTATCAATTGTGCAAGATAGATGGAGTTCGCACCTTATTGGACACTGCGACAAAAACAATAAATGACATTAAGGCGAATACTTCTATAGAAAATTTGGGGAATGAATTAAGAAAGCATTTTGAAATATTGGTCTATAAACTATCTAGATTAGTGAATATAGGCGAATTGCAAGAAGCCTCAACACTATTAGATAAGCTATGCAGTCCAAATTATTCTGTTTATTTATCAAAAGATGGTGATAATGTTAAAGATATTTACACACTTTTGAAAGAAATAGAGTCGTTGGCTAATTTAGGTGGATTCAATTTGGCATATAAAATAAAGAAGAAAATAGAAAAATTTAGAAATAATGATTTCTTGAAAGAACTGCAACCAATTCTGGTTGAATTGCGATTAATGCAAAAAGTTGCTTTGCATCAAACATCACATGGTCATTCAGGAATTCCTCCAATCTCAGAAAAAGAAATAGATGCAGCATGTGTATTGCTAGAGAAATTAGAAAAAGCATTGAAAGCAGTTTCGAAGAGAGTAGATGTTAGTTCTGTATAGTATAGATTAAATTTAGTGATATCTGTTATAGAGTAACGATTGAATATTTTATTTTTAGTCTGATGAAAAATTCTAATGCAAATAACGAGTGGGTTGCTGTTAATTTAAAATGTAACAAGCTGGTTGAGGATATGCGAAAGTTAGTTCTTGACAAAAATTCTTCAACGGTGGGTAAGAAGAAACGCTTTCTTTTGAGCATTTTAATGAGGCAATGTTCTAATTTATATGCCGTAGCAGTATTGACTAAAGTGTCAGTTGCTGTGAGCAATTCTGTCCTGTTCAAATTGCCCATAGGACTTCTTCTGCGCAATTGTTGTATGGATTGCTTGCTCGGACTCTATCTGAGTAGTGTGACCGAGGCTGATGCAATGGAAATTGCAGAAGTTTTGCATATTGATTATGCTAAGGCTCTTTTTGATGAGTTCGAGGTGTTTCGTGATAAAGCGAATGGCATCTTGCCTTTTGATGATGAAATGTTGGAGCATATTTATACCATGAATTTGGAAGATAATTTTCTTTGGGCTTATGAACCGAACAAAGCAGCTGATAAAACTGAACCATGTGGAGAAAGATATTTATGGAAGGCAAGAAATAAAAAAGAGGTGAGGAGTCTGATTCCTGAAAATGAGGTTAAAAATGAGTTGAATATAAAAGTGGTATTTGAAACCTTAAAAAGAATACCCCAATATTCGGAATGTGCAAAAAATCTATATGCTTACTATAAATACTTTTCTCAATATGAGCATTTTTCAGAAAGTGGTTTTGGTGATGCTATAGCTGATTTCTCTAATGACAATGTGAATTTTGAAATGGCACTTGTTAGATTGGAAGAGTCTATTACTGTGATTCAAGAAGGACTTAAAAATAATGAATAATACAATAAAAATTTTAGCTTACGCCTACCAATTCCAAGAAATGTTTCTCTCCAAGGACATTTTCTTGATACCTTATTATATATGTAAGGAGCTGGGAGGCGAGTGTAAATATTTATATACCCAAAACTTGGGTAAGACGGAAATCCCGAAATTGCATCGGGGAGTGACTATTGAGCGGACGAAGAACAAAAATGTATGGAAGGTGTTCTTGAAGGAAATCTTGACACATGCCAAAGACATTGACGTTCTCTTCCTTACAGGTAGCAGTGCCGTTCATATGTTGGCAACTTTCCTCTATCAGAAATTGAATCCGAACGGAAAGGTGGTGGTCTTTGGTGATATGGAGGAGCCGCAGGCACGTGAACTAAACCAAAATGGCTTCCATTATTCTGGGGGCTTGGCTGGGTATGTGAAGGATAAATTGACGGACTGTTTCTTTCGTCATGTTACATATCTTGTTGCCAATACCGCAGCTTATCATCTAATGGATGACTTGTGCCAGCGTAAGCATTGGACAGGGTTGCTTCATTTCTATCCTTGCTTGGATGATGAGAAGTTCCTTTCATACGGTCTTCGTCGAAAGCCTTTTGTGGAAAAGGAGAATATCATGGTTTGCGTAGGGCGTATCGGTTGCTATCAAAAGAATACCGAAATGCTTTTGAATGCCTTGCGAAAAGTGGACTTGAAGGATTGGAAGATTTTTATGCTTGGTCCAATTACAAGCTCCTTTGACCTAAAGGAAGGCGATGACTTCCAAAAGGTGATAGACCAATTCTTTGAAGATTGTCCTCAGTATAAGGATAAGTTGATATTTACAGGCATGATTTATGATGCCAAGACTGTGTTTGAGTATTATAACCGGGCAAAGGTGTTACTGGCAACGGCTAGGCATGAAGGATTTGCCAATGTTTATAGTCAGGCTGCCGCATTAGGTTGTTATGTCATAAGTACTGATGTGGGTGGTGCTGATGTATGTTCCAATGATTGGAAATATGGAATCAAGTTGAAGCAAAATGATAGTGATGGGCTATCGGACGTATTAGATAATTTGGTTTGTGGCAAATTACTGATACCTACAGAAAATGCTATGTCATTTGAAGAAATGAGTTACAGCTATCGGGTTAATAGAGTGTTGCTGCCAAAGATGGGATTTGAGCCTTTGGCAGAAAAATATAAATTCTAAGTATGGGAGCAAAGAGAGATATCACATTTGATTTGATGAAAGGCATTGCCATTCTTGCAATGCTATGTGGGCATTGCGTAATTCCTGAAGTCTTGCACCACTTTATATATATGTGGCACATGCCGCTCTTTTTTATGGTCTCAGGCTATTTCTTTCATATTAAACCATGGAAGAAATCCTTGGAATCGTCGATACGTGGCTTGCTGGTTCCTTACGTTATTACTTGTGGAATTGTGTTGATTGTTTCTTTGGTCTTATCCATGGACATTTCTGAAAAAGTGATATTTGGAACCATTGGCGTTTCGTCTGCATGGTTGGGTAGTGATGTCATGGTAGGATATGGAGGAAATGGTCCTCTTTGGTTTTTGTTGGCTTTGTTTTGGTGTCGTATTATTTATGATGCGCTATCAAGGATGATCTTAAATAAGTGGTTATTCGGGGGGGGCAGTATTTTGTCTATCGTTATTGAGTGTCATGATAGGAAGTAAGTATTATGTTCCTTTTTATCTAGCGCATGGAATAGTTGCACTTATTTTTTATTATGTTGGCAACATTGCGCATAATATGAGTATCGAGAAGAGTGAATGCAAAATATGGTGCACCTTATTGATGCTTTGTTTCGTCGCATTTGGAATGTTTATCGGAGAACCATATTTTTATGCATTGTATTTCCCCAATTGGTTGGGAAATGTATTGGTAGCAATATGTGCTAGTGGCGTAATTTATTATATATGTAGGCTATGTGGAAATAATAAAATGACGGCTTGGCTAGCTTATGTAGGAAGATTGAGCTTGCTGCTTCTATCTGTACACGGTATAGATTGTATGTTCTCTTTCTCGAAGACTGTCGTTTATTCTCGATTTGCACTTGAAGGAAAAACTGCCAACCTTTTGTTTGATTCCATGTTGTTTCTTATTCCTTTGTTGGGAGTTATGATTCTGCCGAGGTTTGGTATAGTTAGAAAAATATTTAGAATAGCTTGATTGGATTATGAAAAAGAAAAGAGACATTACATTCGACATTATGAAGGGAGTTGCAATATTGGCAATGATTGCCGGGCATTGTTTCATACCTTTGAAATTACATCATTTCATTTATATATGGCACATGCCGTTATTCTTTATGGTGTCAGGCTATTTCTTTCATGATAAGCCTTTGGGAAGAATGATGGGTGATAATGTGAGAGGATTGATAATTCCATATTTAATAGCAAATGGTGTTATATTATGTGGTGCATTGATTATGGATATGCTGTGTGGCACAAATATTCTAATTCCTAAGTTCGTAGGGGCTTGGGCAATTAATGGACTGATGCATAATCCCGATGCTTATGGAGGGTTGTATAAAAGCAGTCCTTTGTGGTTCTTGCTCGGACTGCTATGGTGTCGTGTGTTCTATGCGACTCTTCATAGATATGCAACAAATGTTTATATACAAGGGATGCTTTGTGTATGTTCGTCGTGGGGTATTGCTGCTTTCCAAACTCAACTCTATTTGCCATTTTATATTTTGCAAGGATTGGTTAGTGTTGTATTTTATCATGCAGGTTATTTGCTAAAGCAGCATATTCAATTTGTGAAACAGCATAAGAATGTGTTTTATGTCTTGACTGTAGCGGCATTGATATTGGGAATGATGCAGCAAGGTTTGGATATATGGGCATTGCTGTTCCATAATTGGATATTAAATGTTGTTGCAGCCATAGGAACTGTTATACTTATGTATTTAGGTATAAGTGACTTCGTTCATAAAATCGATTCTGGGGGGGCAGCTTTATGTTTCCGAATGCTCTCGCATCTAGGTCGATGGAGTTTGTTGCTGCTAGCATTGCATTCGTTTGAAAAGTCGTTGGATATTTCATCCTTGTTTATGGACAATATTGACTGGATTGCTGAAAATTCAATTGCTTATCGTTTGCTGAAAATTTGTTTGCAGTTTGGTTTTTGTTTCATAGGCTTGATTCTTTTGGAACAAAGTCATTTGGTAAGAAAATTATTTAATGTGAAATAGATGAATAATATATCAGATATAAAGAACTGCTATGGTTGTGGAGTATGTGCGGCTGCATGTCCTCGCAACATTATTCAAATCCGTTTGAATAAGAAAGGCTTTTATGAACCTTATATAAAAGATTCCAACAAATGCACTCAATGTGGTTTGTGCCGTGATGTCTGTGCGTATAGCCATAAGGAGTTGGCTTTGGAATCAACGAGCATTCATGCTTGGGCTTCTTGGAGTGATGATGAGGAGGTCAGGAAAAAATGTTCAAGCGGTGGCATTGGTTTTGAAATCGGTAGGCAGCTCCTTCAAGAAGACTATAATGTTGTAGGCTGTCGCTATGACATCACGAATCAACGTGCGGAGCACTACATTGCAACTACAGTGGAAGAATTGATTCCTTCTATAGGAAGCAAGTACATCCAGAGCTATACGACTGAGGCTTTCAAGAACATAGATCGTAAAAAGAAGTACCTCGTTACGGGTACACCTTGCCAAATAGATTCCTTTAGAAGACTCATCAGAAAGTTCAGGTGTGAGGACAACTTCATATTGATGGATTTTTATTGCCATTGTGTTCCATCCATGCACGCTTGGAAAAATTATATCAGAATGCTTGAGCCAGTTATTGGACAAATAACATACGCCAGTTGGAGGAACAAATTCAACTATGGCTGGCATGATAGCTGGCTGATGGGGTTGGATGGTAATAAGTGTTCCCAGCCTGTAAATTGGCATGACTCTTATAATATGTTAATAAGGGGAAAAAAAACTTTCGTACAAAGCCGGATGTCCCAAGGTGATTGGTTTTACAAGATGTTTTTGGGACATTATTGCCTAGGTGAACAATGTGTAAAGGCATGTAAGTATAAATACGATAAGTCATCAGCAGACATCAGAATTGGTGATTTATGGGGAAATACCTACAAGGAGGATGAGAAGGGTGTAAGTGCCTTGGTGACTTTTACAGAGAAGGGCAAAATGATAGTTGAGAGTTTGAAGAATGCTACTCTAGTGTCACAACCACTGGAAGTTGTGGCGGAAGGGCAGATGAAAGATAACGCTCGACCAGTA
>ERZ791902.791-NODE-791-length-19430-cov-55.234890_pt1 | contig 19430 bp, 14 predicted proteins | sample MGYA00510149_ERZ791902 | MGnify/ENA primary metagenome ERZ791902 (study PRJEB30046, sample SAMN00792060) | human gut metagenome | study: EMG produced TPA metagenomics assembly of the A metagenome-wide association study of gut microbiota in type 2...
CGGGCAGACGTACAGCCACACGGTATTGGTGCAGCAGTGCTTGTCCGTGCGCAGGAACATCTCGAAGTCGGAGATGAAAGCGGGAGTAAGCTCTTTTAGGGCGATGTCCTTCACATGGTAGCGGATGTCGAGGAACTCTTGCAGGTGCTTGTAAACGACACGGTACTTTTCCAGTGTACCTTTTGCTTTCATGCCTGCTTCCACCTGTTTCTCATAGTTCTCGTTGTGCCGACGGAACACCTGCATCAGCGTGTGGTAGCGGTGTTCCAGTCCGAGAAAGGCGTTCTTTACCTTCTCCGCCGTGACGAAGTTGTCACGCTCCATGATTTCCTGATAGTGTCTGTTGATGCGCACCCGCATCTTGTCAAGCATACGGTTCGTTTCGAGTGCCGCCGCGCTTCTGCCCGTGACACGTCCCCCTTTGGTGTCCCACAGCTTCGGATCGACACTCAACTTGCAACTGAACTGCGTCTGGCTGCCGTCCACCGTGATGCGTCCCATGACGGGAACCGTCCCGTCCTTTTTCACTACCTGACGCTTGAGGTAGTAGATTACTGAAAATGTACTCTTCATCGTTCTTAATTTTTGGATTTCAAAATTAGTTGGTGAAGAGTCCGGTGTCGGTACGCAAAACGGGGAGGAACGGCGCAATCTTTTTTCCGTAACCGTATTTGTTACGTGAGTTGTGGGTAACTCACTATAACATAGTGTCTTGTTTCGCCATTCGTACCCGTTTGTCGCATTTTCGGACATGGTTACGAACAAGTAACGTTGCGGCGTCAAGATTTGGCTTCGGCAAGGATTGTAATGGCTTCACGAATTATCGCCACTTTAACTAAAACCCTTGTAACTCAATTCTATCACTATATCTTTCCGCATTTCACTTTTTTGTAGTAACTTTGCTATCAAAATTTAACGTAATCACGAAAGCATGACAAACATACGGCAACGCATAGAAGAACTGATACACTACCTTCAGCAAGGCATATATGAAAAGAATACCGAAACAGCTCTGGCGCTTTTAGCAGCTCTGGCGGGTGAAAGCATATTGTTGTTAGGCCCTCCGGGAGTAGCAAAGTCAATGGTGGCACGACGATTGAAAGAAGCCTTTAAGGGAGCAGCATCTTTTGAATACCTCATGTCGCGATTTTCAACGCCCGACGAGATATTCGGCCCTATTAGCATAGCTCGATTAAAGGAGAGCGATAAGTACGAACGTGCCATTACGGGCTATCTTCCTACGGCCGACGTCGTATTCTTAGACGAAATATGGAAAGCAGGTCCCGCCATTCAAAACACCTTGCTTACGGTGATGAACGAGAAGTTGTTCCGCAATGGCGATAAAGAGCTACACCTTCCCTTAAAGTTGCTCATTGCCGCCTCTAACGAATTGCCGGCCAAGGGAGAAGGATTAGAAGCACTGTGGGATAGATTTGTCATTCGCCTCGTGTGTCGCTGTATTCAAGACGAAACGACCTTTCGCCACATGCTTTGTGCGGACGATGAGGCGGAGAAGAACGCCTCATCGGCCGTTGTTCACCCTATCACCAATCGCGAATACGCTACTTGGCAGAAGGAGGCACAAAAGGTCGTACTCAGTCAAGACTTATTAGAGGCCATTACTTACATTCGACAACACTTACAACGCGTTGAAGTAGAAGGCACCGAACTCCCCCGTAGCATTTATATCAGCGATCGCCGTTGGAAACACATTGCACGCTTACTGCGCATCTCGGCTTACGTTCAAGGACGCACAGAAGCCACAGTTGCCGACCTTCTGCCTATGTATCATTGCCTATGGAACGAACCCGAAGAATTGGCTGCTGTTCGACAAATTACGATTGAAGCCCTTTTCGCTCCTTATAAGAAGGCCATTGATGAACTCACTGCTAAGGCCAAAGCTGACTTGCGAGCTTTCAGAGCGAAAGCCGCATTGGCTAAGGCCGTGCGCGAACACGACCACCGTGATGACGATTTGCTTATCGTCAACAACTTCTTCTATCAAATTGAAAATCATGGTACGGGCCATACCTACGTATTCATTACCGACTATAAGAGTATGCCCTTGCGCAGCAAAGATAATGCTCCCGCTCAAGGCGTAATCTATAAAGACCCTTCCAACAAGGTGAGAAGCATCGTCCGCCTCTACGATGCTGATGCGCTAAGAGGTCTCCCTGCCAACGAGCGTGAGCAGGTGACGCTCTGTCGTGACAATGATCATATCTACATCAATGGCATTGCGTTTAAGATGCGCCATAAAGGTTCAGCCGTGCTCAACCCTGCGACAGGACAAGTGGGTGGATTGTTTGAAGGGGCTACGAATAGTAATACGACGAGTGCAATTATTGGCCATACACATTACGAGGAGGAAATAGAGAATATCTGTCAAGCATTAGAACAAGCAAAGCACGATATAGACTTTCATCTCTTTGTTAATAATGAAGACAAGCAGCTGACAGAGTCGTACTTGCAACGCCTCTACAAAGCAATTGCCCTTTGTCGCGTTGATATCCGAAAATTACTTTATGACGAATAAAAATCAGGAGTTAGAGTTAGAGCCAACCCTCTATCTACAACTATTACAACAATATGTCGAGACGGGTGAGGAACCTGACGTTCTCTTAGCTCAGACGGATGCACTGACGGCTTACTTGGCAGATACCATGCGCAATGCAGAACTCAAGGCTTGGGTGATGAACGACGAGGTGGCGGCGCGTATCTTTATTGACACCATGTGTCAGTTCATCACTCTTCATCAGCAGAAGGCAGCCTATCAGCAGAGCCGTAGCTGTTTTGAGCGCCGACAGTTAGCTGAGGCTACGGAGTGGAGCGTAATCAAACGACGCGACAATTGGCAAGTGTTGGTCCAACAGATTGCCACGAAATATCACGCATTGGGTTTCGACCAACATTTTTATACGCAACAGTTCACCCAAAGTGAAGGATACGCCAACGATGCGTTGTGGCAAAGTATGCTCAACGATTGGGAGGCTTGTGTCGAAGCACAACTTAAGCAGCGTCAACAAGAGTTCATAGAAAGTCGGCGCCAACAGCAAGACAAGCTCCTGCACAACAATCTTACCTCGGCTACTCACTATGTGCGTGAACATCAAGTGAGTCACGATCGCTTCTTCCAGTCATGGGCTTTAATGGGAGGACGGTGGAATGCGCTTGAGTACGAACGTTTGCAGCAAGTCGTCAACTTTCAGCGTCGCTATCCAGTTCTACTCAAGATTGTCAACCGAATGGGGCGCACGGCCGATGCCTTAGGCAAGAAGAATATCGGACACACGACAGGCGCATCCGAGCGAATGGAACACGCCTCTCATAGTGACATTACAGGTATTAGCATGGGGCGTGACTTAAACGCCCTCTTGCCTCACGAATGGGCTATCTATTCCGACCCCAATATGGAAGACCTCTTCTTACAACGATACGTTACCAGTCGTCTCCAAACGTTTGGCTACGAAAGTCACGCGATGAATGCCGCGCGCAATCTGCATAAGAAGCCCGCCCGTCCTCAAGGTCCTATGATCGTATGTGTCGACCTTTCAGGCAGTATGATGGGCGAACCTTGTCAAGTGGCGCTTTCGTTGATGATGCAACTATGCGAATTGTGTATGCAAAAGCACAGACGTTGTTTCTTAATCGCCTTTTCAGTAGCTGCGCAGCCTATCGACGTGTTGACAGATCGCACACAATTATTGCAATTCTTTAATCGCAAGGCGAGTGGCAGCACAGATGCGCACCACATGATGAACACGATGTTTCAGCTCTTAAAGTCGAACGCCCAATACGCTGGTGCAGACGTGCTATGGGTGACGGATTTTCGCATTCCATTGCCTGAACGAGAATATTTCATCGAAATGGAGCGCCTGCAGCAAGACGGCACGCGCTTCTACGGCCTTCAATTAGGCATAGCCGAAAATCGTTGGGCCTCTCACTTCGACGAACTCTTCAAGATAGAAGACGTGAAGATGTTAGCCTAAATGGTGGGGGTGTGGACCTATAACCCACGCCCCAAGTGGACGACAAATTGCGAATCCCTATAAAAAAGCCACACGAAAATCCCTCTATTGGTATTGTGTTATGCAAAGAAATGAACAAGGCTTTTGTTGACATTGTTGTAAGGAACTACTATAATAGGCAATGCAAGAGCCTCGACTCGTGGAATGGACAACAGGACGATTCCACGCTTGAACCAGTATGTATTTTGTAAGTATCTGTAAATCAAAAGGAACTTCACAGTGTCAAGTGTAAATGATACCATGAAGTTCCCATTGTCTGCGAGAAATCAATCTTGCGTTGTTTATATCAGAAGATGAATTGTTTGCTGCAAATTAGCGATTAATATCTATTAACTTGTCTTTTGCTGTTTCAATGGCAGTAAGTTTCAATTCGTCTTCACCCTCTAAATCGCTTAGAATTTTATCAGCAAGCCAAAGGGTGAGCATTTCCTTTTCATCCACTTTGAAGTATGTTGCCATTTGAATTACTTGACTTCTCTTTGCTCGTCTGTCCCCGCGTTCAATCTTGCTGAACATGGGTGTGTCTATTTCTAAGTATGCAGCCACTTGACGCTGCAATATTCCTTGTTCGTCTCTTAGAGACCTTATCTTGTTTCCTAATAACATATCCGTTTTATTCTTTGTCTAATATTACGATTTCCCAATAGCCTCCAAATCTACCACCTGTTCGTTTAATTTTGCCTAATTCACGAAGTTTACGTATTTGCTTCTCAACTCCTCGTGAAGACATATTCAATTGCATTGCGATTTCAGCGGCTGTTATATGTGGGTCTTGTTTTATAATATCTATAATCAAGTCCTTTGTTTCCGAACTTCTTTCCGAACTTTTCGTTTTTGTTTCCGAACCTCTTTCCGAACCAAGTATGTCTGTTTCCGAACTGTTGCTATTCGTTTCCGAACTTTCACGACATCCTTCATGAACAGGAATAGTAACCAAGAACGTCAAACGGTCATCTGTAGTTTCAAAGATGGCACGTGGTGAACCATTCTCTGCTAACTTTGTTTGTATTGTTGGAACACCAGTTGAGCGACCCTCTGTAAGGTCAAGTTCTTTTAAGAAATCACCCAAACGACGGTTGCGATAGCGACGGCTTTTTAGCATATCGCCCTTTTCTATATCCTCCTTGGAGATGCTTCTGTCAGGTCCAGGACAATTGAGTATAGAAATTCCGCTTGGTTCTATGGTAATCTCTATTGGTTCATGCTGCAAAAAATCTCTGTGGTATACAGAGTTTACAACAGCTTCCTCAATAGCATCGTAAGGATAGTTCCAGAAGCGCTCAGCTTCCTGCCTTCCAGAAATCTTACGCACATGCTCTTTGAGCACATTGCTCTTGATATAATCCATTGTCTGCTTTATCATCTGCGGAACACTTCCTTTGAATGTGACCTCCGTAAAATTGTTTGGGTCTTTCATTTTTCCATTAGGGAATGTTACCACATCAATCTGAGTATAAGGAAAGAACTTACTTGGATTCTCGCAGAACATCATGGCTGCCACATTACGGAGCAAACGATTCTCCTTAGGCCCTGTGTATAATTCCATTTGATCAAGTATAGCAGAAAGCGGTGTTGTTATCACATCATCAGCCAGTTTGCTACCCACCTTAACAAGATAATCACGAAGAAGCACCAAAGAGATATCTTCCAACAGGATGTCGCTGTTACCTCGTTCGTCAAAAGGCACACGATTAGCCAACTCTCTCAATTCAACGAGAGCTTCACCTCTTGCCTCAATGCTACTTGTGCCACTGCGAATGTAGAAATATTCTTTTGTCCCTTTCGCTGTTACGTTTACAGGCACTGAATATGGACGGTAACTGCCAGCAGGACACCATATCACTATCAACTGTTTCCCATCTACCTCCTCTACAGAAGTGCGAGGTAAATAGTATGGAGCCATTTTGTTGTTGTAGCCCACCATCTCTTGCAAAATGTTATCTATCTTTTCCATTGGTACGCCTTCTACAGGTCGTATTGCCATGCCTGTCTTATCATCGGTATCTACACCTACAATGATATATCCACCGCCAAGGTCATCAAAGTCATTGGCGAAAGCACATATACTGTGATATATGCTTCCTGGGTTCCAACCTTTCTTGAACTCAATGCGGTTGGATTCAATTCTCTGCTTGTTAAGCAGGTCGTTTATGTTTATTGCTAGTGCCATATTGTTTATTTTATACAAATATTCAAAAGGCTATCTATCGTTTTGTCCAAGGACTCTTTATATAAAAGGCCTTCAATATATTCGTTGGGAATGGAGGAGTAGCCATATTTTGCTCCAAGTACTGCACACGCCACTGCCGCATTTGTATCTGCATCGCCTCCTGCATTCACCACAACAAGAAGCCCATCAACAAATGAAGTCGTATGCCAGTAAGTCCAAAGAGCCACTGATAATGTAACTAAAGTATAGCCCATGTGGTCATAGTCTACCAAATTCTTAACATCTGATTCACACCACGCTTTGTCCACGTATTCGCAGATTTCTGCATCATATAACTGTGCCAAACTCTTTATTTGAAATAATGTCGGTGGTTGCATACCATAAACCAATGCGTGTATAAGTTCGGACACTATCACGCATGAGCCGACACATCTTGGATCGTAATGGGTGAGCCGACAAATATTTTCTGCACAAGTCCTTACTTCTTTTGGAAAAAGGCCGACGACTGAGGTACGCATCAGCCCACCATTTGCTGCAGACTGAAACTTGTTCATTTCCCATACCTTGTGGGATACATCAAACGGATGCTCCACATAGTCGCCAATCATCAGCACCTTATAGGTATTTTCTCCAATACCCATAGGAGTGCCATTGGCCCAGTCTTTGAAGTGTCGGGCGATGTTGTAAAAATTAACACCCTTGTCTTCAATGACCTCATCAGCAATGCAGAGCATCATGTCGGTATCGTCCGTCCAGTCGCCAATTTCCCAACGTTTCCGATGTCTGTCTTGGTATATCTGCTTGTAGTGTTGTAATCCATGGGGATATTTCCAAGCGATATCCTCATCTGTCATGAATTCCGTCCCCAATCCGAGTGCATCGCCTATGGCTTGACCATAAAGGCAACCTCTAAATCTGTCAATAGTTTTATGCTCCATAGCCGTATAAATCTAAATTTTGACATTGGTTGTTGTTTTGATACAATCCGCTATAATTAGTTGTTTTCGCTATAAAATTCGTCATTTTTTGACGGATTTAAAACGACTTCCCGCTATAATCATGACGAATTCGCTATAATTCCGCAAAAACCGCTATAATATGTTCTCTATGGTTGAGACATGATATACCAAGTTCGTCCTTCCGCTTTTATTAAACACTCTTTACTCATGTTTTTCAGCAAATCTCCGAGCATACGAATTTTTTGCTCTTCCGTCTTGTTGGCAGGGAGCACCTCTTTGAGGTATTCGTATATACTATCTCGCTTGGCACCTTCGTTGCCTGCATTGCTGAGATATTGTAGAACCATTTGACGCAATCTCTCCTTATCCAATCCTTTCGTTTTTGTATAAGAAGGCAGTTGGTTAGTATTCTTTGCAATGCTAAGAGAAATACTGTAATGGGGAGCCTCACCTTCTATAAGTCCACGTTTAAGCAAGTCTTGGGCAACGTCTTCATGAATGGTTCTGCCTTTCTGTATAGCGTCAAGTGAGATGCAATCCCATAGAGAAAGAGTGTCGTTTGTCTTCAACAAATCCGTGTATCGCTTGTTGATTTCATTGCCATAAATGCGGACAACTACTTTCTTCTTTATCTGGTCAATCTCTTTACCCTAATGGCGATGCAAATTTAATCATTTTTCTCGGCTCAGCCCCAAAAGGAAGTGGAGTCAGTTCCATTTGAGAAGCGCAAGAGACGAAACAACGTCGAGGCAACTATCTTCCAATACTGCTTCCACACGAGGAACAACAAGACAAGATATCGCGGACTTATTAAGCACAAGATGCAGGCACTTGCACGTTGTGCATGGATTAATTTGTGCCGACTTCTGCTGTTTGACCTCGAAATGGCTCTCCTAAGAGTATAAAATGTATCAAAGACCACATTTACCCCATAAAATGGGATATATATCAGTCCGTGTGCGTTCATATCGACCATTAAAATCTATTTCTGCCACATGACTGATTCGATAGTTAACGACCAATACTGGATTACAATACCAGACAGAGGTCTATGTTTAATCAAATTAGACCACTTTTACAAGTGGATTCATCTATAAATAAGTCCCTGTATCATTTTAGGGATATCTTCAATTGATGTATTAAACGCGACAGCAGTAGGAAATGTTTCTCTATCAACATTAAGCCTATATTCCTCAACCATTTGGTTAAAAGATAAGGGTAACTGACTTGACATCAGAAAATACATTTCGCCAAAAACACTTTTCCCCATTTCCAACAGTGTATTAGGAAAGCAAACAGACCTATTGTCGTTGTTTTTTGAAAAGATGAGATTCGCAAAGATGACGTTTCCATCTTTGGTATATAAGGACTTTATTTCGTTGGCTAATTGAATTACGTCGCTATCCTCTGCCCCATTATAGCCAAAACACGAGATATGTATCACTATAGGCGGAAATGAGTTCGGATGTAAAGATGTCCATCTTTCTAATATGTATTTAGTCCGCTTTAATGCGTTATGTAAATAGGCATTGCCATCGCTTTTCGGTTTTATCCATATAGGCATTTCACTTTGCAGTTGAACTATTCCCTTTCTTGTTTTCTTTTCAATAACAGTCTTGTTTAGGGAGATAGGATTGTTCTTTAATTCTTGCAATTCCACAAAATCCTTATAGCGTAGATCTCCTTCAAAACAATTATAGCAATAGTCTCCATAACCCATAACAGAAATTTGGTATCTATTATGAACTGTGGAACCACCTGAATTCAAAGAAATTAAAGCGTAAAGCTGTTTATTAATAATGTCACATATTGCCGAAGAGATAGTTTTCTGTTCTCCTTTATACATTATTTTTTCATTGGTTGGATAAGACTGATTTTGTATAAATACAATAGCCGTCGGATTTTCGTCTGTAATCTGAGCTATATATGAAGGCCTAATTTTACTCTTATTAAACGGATCTTCCAATACCGTGAAATCAGAAATGTTAAGTATATAATGAATTGGGATGTGATTTTTGACCAAAATCTCAGCTTGATAGTAATCTTTCTCTGCATCTTCAATGTCAAACTGAGAATCTTTCAAAGCTGTTGTAAAATGAATCTTTTGAAAATGCACTAACTCACTACCCTTTATCGCATTAGACTTTACAGCGTTCATGTTAGAGAAGATATTGCCGTCTTGATACAATATGTCCGTGTCAATTTCAAGAATCACTGGTTTTTTAATTCTCCCATCAGTCATCGCATAATACATCATCGGATGCCTTTTGCAGATACTTATACGCACATATTCTTGAAGATTCTCCTTTCTGTCAAGGTTTCGTGACAATTCAGATCCTCCTGGGTGTGGGATATAAATATTTTTCTTTAAACAATCCTCCCAAGAATACAATCCCCCATTTTTTAGTATTGATTCAATATTAGATCTATCAGTAAAATGATAGAACTTATTAATATGATACTTATCAAGGATTTCCTTGAATTTAGAATAGTCTTTTCTTCTTTTCATCTAAAAATCAAATTCTATAGATAGTTGAGTATCCTTCTGTTCTTGTGACTGCACTTTTTTAAACACTTCTTCTTCTGTTGTCCAACTTATGGTTCTCTTTCCTGTATAGTAATGATGATGCACTATCTTTTCTTTTACATCTTCATATGGTGCTATCCCCTCAACATAGGCTTTAACTAAATAGGCATGTGAAAGAGGCTCAGTAACATTGGTAATATCACAATTAGTCTCATAGTCAAGAAGAACTATGTCTTGATTCTTATTTGCCTCCCTCATTCTTTCTATTATATATAATGCTTTGTTTTCTAGCATCCATCTATATGATCGGATGTATATTCTTTTTCTTGCTTCTAAATAATCAAATAACACATCACCATAAACACCTCGACGATGTCCTAGAATCTTTCCAAATTTCTTGGATGTTCGTTTTAGCCCTCGCATTGTATCATTCTTAAATGTCTCAATATCAACATCCGATTTTTCAAATACTTTCAAGCCTTGCCAAACTGCTTCAACACAAGACGCCACCATGTTTGGAGTATATGGAACAGGAATATCCCCCCATGGATAAAATGGACTCAATTTTATTAATGCTGTGTCCGATTTGCTCGTTACATCAGCAATTATTGCATTAGGGTACTTTTTTATTAGCCTATTTATTTTTCTTCTTTTTGATTCGATATATATCATCACTCACTTACAATAATATGATTATGACAATAGCTTTCTGTTCTATCTTTAACTATTTCAACCAAATTGGCAGGCACTATTATTTTATCTGGCAAAACTTCCTCTAAAAAGGATTTGCCGATTTCTTCAACAGAATCAGGGATGATAAGTTCATTAATAGAATAAGCACAAGCAAATGCAAAATCTCCAATCTTAACAACACTATTCGGGATAACAAGCCTTTGATCGTGTCCATAGTATTGAATCAATGTTTTTCTATCTGCACTGTAAACTGTCATATCATCAACTAACATTGACTCAGAATTTGACATAATTCTTTCTAATGGAGCTAAGGCAAAGCACATCCCGCCTAATTTCTTCAAGTTTTGGGGCAAACAGATAGATTTCAAACTTGTTAGTGCAAATGCAGAATTTCCGATTTCTTCAACAGAATCAGGTATTTGAATACGTGTAAGACTCTTGCAATGTTCAAATGTTTGGACATCTATACGCTTCAAATATCTTGGTAGTATTATGTTGTATAAACTCGCACAATTATCAAAAGCTGCACCCCCGATTTCTGTAATTGACGATGGCAATTCTATCTCCTCGAGTTTTGCACAACCAGCAAAGGCGCAATCGCCAATCGAAGATACGGAATTAGGAATTAATATACTCCTTATGGTAGCATTTTCAAATGCGTAACTCTCAATACGAGTTGTTCCATTAGGAATACTAAAAAAAGTTCTTCCATTATTAAAAAAATGGATAAGAGTCTTTAAATCTTGGCTATAAAGGCATCCCTCCTTTACTATGAAATTGGGGGAATTTGATTCTATTCCCCTAACATCAGTTAAAGCACCCGCATCAATACTTTCAAGAGAGCAAGGTAATATAAGTTCTTGTAATGACGAACATCCATCAAATGTATAGGATTCTATAGATTTTACACCTTCTGGTATAATAATTGATTCCAGATTGACACAATTCAAAAAAGCTCCACTACCTATTAACTTTATGGAAGGCGGTAAAATAATAGACTCTAGTGACTCACAATCACTAAAAGCATCGTCACATATAATTGTAACTCCTTCCGGAACAGAGTATTTTTTCAACGACTGCTGTTTAATTGAACCAAAATTCATATCGTTTGTTACATCATCAATGCCATAATGCAACAATTTCTTTCCATCGGCACTATATAAAACACCATATGAATCCATTTTTGCATTTGCCATTTCTCCTTGTGTTGCAGCTGTATTGTCGCTATCAACTTCTGCACACTTCGATTTGAGTTGATTTAAAAGATTTCGAGCAGATTCATTTCTTTGACTCGCGGATTTTTCTAGCCATAACACAGCGGATTCTTTGTCGATTTCTATTCCTTTTCCATAATATAGCGCTACTCCTACTCTATATTGTGCTTCTGGATGGTTAGATTCTGCGGCTTTTAGAAAATAGTGGAAAGCTTTCGCTATATCACGATTTTTTTCATCAATGCCATTTGTGTATAGCCTTCCAAGTGCGAATATGGCTTCAATATTTCCCTGATCTGCTGATTTTTGATACCAATCAAGTGCCTTTTCAATGTTTCTTATACAGGGATTTGTACCTGATTCATAAAACATTCCTAATTGTTGCTGAGCACTAGGATTCCCTTGTATAGCAGATTTTTCGAACCATTTAAATGCTTCCTTTGTATTACGTTTACTTACGATATGCCATGAAATTGTACCTCCATGATTAGACATAAGGTATTTACCAACCATATATTGGGAATGCGATTCACCTTCTTCTGCTAATTTCTTGAAAAGTGAAAAAGCCTTTTCACAGTCCATTTCGATTCCCGTTCCAGAATAGTATGCCATCGCAAGATTATATTGAGCTCTTTCTGAACCTTTATCCGCTGCTTTTGAAAATAATTGAACGGCATATTTATCATTTTTTTCGACAGAAAATCCACCCTTGTAACAACAACCAACGCCATTTATTCCATCTGGATTTCCTTGTTTTGCAGCCGCTTCATACCATTTAAAAGCTTCTGCATATGACTTTTGCTTATAATAAAATCTTGCTAATTCCACTTGTTTGTTGTCATCACCATTCTTTGCATAGTACAAAAGTTCATCGATCTCTGATTCAAAAATAGGCTTCAAGCTAAAGATCTTAGAATCCATTTGAGTAACAAAATTGGAATTCAAGCAAAGAAGTAAATATCCAATTAATGAATTGATTTCTTTGTCATCTATCTGAATAAGCTTTTGAAAAGCTTCGCTCTTTACTATATGCTCACCATCTTGAATCGCAAAAAGCAGATGGCTTTTAATTTTTTGAGAATCAAAGAATTCGGGCATTATTGATATCGCTTTCAACGAAAGGAGTAACATAACAATTGACACTTCATCAGATAGATAGATTTCTGTATCTTCGGAGGTTTTTAGAAGAATATCATCCAGATCAACAAATTCAAAGTTCCCTTTTGTATTCACAACCATTTTTGATATATCCAATTTGTTCCAAACGAAATGGTTATCTCGCGACCATTTCAAAATTTGGCTAAATTGAGTAGTCAATTGGATAAGCGCTTGCTTATTCTCTATATTTGCATGTATGTAGTCGGCAAGACATGCGTTTTCTATATATGGATAAATGAATACTGGAAATTCTTCAGTATTTGACATATTTGTATCAACAAATAGTTCGTTTTCTAAAAAAAGAGATTTCTTAGAAAAGAACAATCCACTTTTACAAATTACATCATACCATTCTTTCCTGCCTAATTGTTCTGAAAGAAAGCACTTGACGCAATAGACCTTTTCATGAACGACATCCTCCATTTTGAATATAACACTGTTGCCCTCAGTATAATATATAAGATTATCATCCTTGCCATATACAGGACGTAAATTAGTAAGTGTTGCAAAATTGTCTTCTGCAAATCTAATCGAATCAATGTAGTCTGTTAATAATGGGTAGTTCATACTTTTAAATTTATATTATCCTTAATTCCGCAACACTATTATAAAACAAACTTTTTAAGTACTTGAGCAACAAAAAGTTGCCCAGGATTTTGCCATGTCGAAGAATTCACTTATCTTAGGGTTGCAAAAATAAACAAGCAAAACTCTGATATGACATGGCGAAGATCTAAATTAAATCTAAGGAACTCACTCCTTTTGGAGGAATATTTTTGGGTCGTGGAGCAATTTGACTCCACATAGTCATCTGTAATCGACTCAACCCTCGGTCTAAGGTTTAGAACGTTCCATTTTTTTGCACGTTTTCTTGCCATGGCAGAGCTTAAGTAAACTTAGCTCTGCTCATCTGGCTTAACGAAAACCTTCGTTTCCATCAGGAGGACACGCTGAAGATATTTTTTGAGAGATTTGAACAGAACGGGATCACTATCAATCGTTTCAGAGCTGATTGTGGATCATGTTCCGAGGATGTCGTGGAAGAAATAGAGAAACACTGCAAGTCCTTCTATATCCGCGCTAACCGCTGCAGTTCGCTCAACAATGACATCTTTGCTCTCAGAGGCTGTAAAACTGAGGAAATCAATGGCATTGACTTTGAATTGAACTCTATCCTTGTTGAAAAGTGGAAGGGTAAAGCATACCGACTTGTGATTCAAAGACAGAAACGGATGGATGGTGTGCAGGATCTTTGGGAAGGAGAATACACATACCGTTGTATCCTGACTAACGACTATGAATCTTCCGTAAGAGAGATTGTTGAGTTCTATAACCTTCGTGGAGGAAAAGAACGTATCTTCGATAACATGAACAATGGTTTCGGGTGGGACAGATTGCCCAAATTCTTCATGGCAGAGAACACAGTGTTCCTTCTTCTTACAGTACTTATCCGTAACTTTTACAAGGTTATTATCCAAAGACTTGACGTAAAGAGGTTCGGACTCAATACAACAAGTCGCATAAAAGCATTTGTCTTCAGGTTTATCTCTGTACCAGCCAAGTGGATCAGGACATCAAGGCGGTATGTGCTGAATGTATATACCTATAACAATGCTTACGCAGATGTATTCCAGACTGATTTTGGATGACGCCTACAACTTATGGGTATGATGCAGCGTATTGCCTCAAGTCGCATCGTGGGGTAAGGGGATGTTGTGGGCTGAAGTGGGTATTTCAATTCTAATTATCTGCAAATTCAGTAACGAGTGGACGTGTACACGCAAGAAGGACGTTGAAGAACTTAGTTGCAGATTTGAGGGTTATTAAATAAATCTGAGTTTAATGTTAGACATATAGCTTTATGGCATTATTCGGTATATACGCAGTTGCCACGAAGCACCCCTCAAATATTTCTACCAACACTCTCTGTTGTCCTGCAATCCTTGCCACTCGACCACGTATATTCTTAAACTCACCATCTGTAATCATGACTTCATCCCCTAACTTATATTTGATATTATCCGAAGTAACAGGGATGATGTGAGGATTATGTATGGAGGTTAAACGGATGAAATTATCCATAGCTGTATCAGAAATGATAAGAGGAGGATTCTTGGTTGGTGCATTTTCACAATGTGAGGTGTGGTCGTAATAGTAACTCAACAAAGCACTATATTCAAAATCCTTGCTGTTCTTGACTTGCAAAAGAGAATCAACTTGTTTTGCCGAGGCATAAACAAACAGAAAAGAAGGGATGAGAGGCTCTGTTATGATTTGTCTCTTTCCTCGCTTCCAAACCTCTTTGTATCGCATAGGAACATAATATTTAAGTCCTTTGGTTTCTACAAAATCTTTAGCTTTGATAATACGTCCATACGAAACTCGTAGTACAAACCATTGTCTGTTTGCAGTAGGCACATTCTCTACCGACACCCCACCTTTGTTCGTTGAGATGGAGGGCGTGCAAGAGGTAAGTCCAGCACTAGGACACGATAAGCCAGTGTCGGTAGGCTGCCCATTATACAATGAAGCGTCAGCCATTAAAGGCTGCTTGGTGTTATCTTCCAATGTCTTTGCTTAGAGGTTAGATTAAAACCAATAGATTTTACTTGATAGAATTGTCAATTATTGATTACAAAAATAAAGAATCTTATTCAGACGAAAGAATAATCATTGAAAATCTTTATTTCTGGCATCACATTTCTATAAATTGAGGCGATTTGCAGTAACCAACGCTACAAATCGCCTCTCATTGTCTTTATCTGGATAAACCTTGTGACTTCTTTTTGGGTGGTGCTCCTAATCCCAACTTCAGTGTTCCGTTCCAATTAGCGAGTGGGTCAGCACAACCATTGGAGCCACCGAGTGAAACGTATGTATCTGCACTGCACGACATATAATCAATGAACGAAAGGAAGTTCTGAATGATGGGTTCGGTATAAACAACCTCATCGGTAGCAAAGAGTTTTGTCCAGTGTGCGACACATTCTCTCCGATAGTTGCCACAACCATTCCAATCCATGCTCGCGAGAAATCTTTCAACGGCAAATATTGCTCCTTGTGGAGAATGAAGCGCAATGTTGAATTTTGTGGCAGTAGCCATAATACCATAATAGATTTTTGGCTTCTTTCTCATAGAAATCTATTCTGCTTGAGAAGGTTTAGCCAGTCCTTCTCTGGGTTGTTTAGCAAACTGAAAAGGTTAACATAATACATTAATGTCAGTCGTACCATTGTGGCAAGCACTGAGAAACTCCAACGTCTTTTCAACCGACTTTGTACAACCATTAAAAGAAGATTTGCGATAAGTGTTACCCAAATTTGAATCTTGATGGCATTTTTGCTTTCACCATAGATAAATCACGCAAAAAGAGGGTTTCAATCTGCGCTATGTGGTGGCGCAAAAAGTGATGAAGTCTGGGCTAGACCATGAACCTGCTGAAGGGATAGATCTACATCCAAAACGGACAGCTTCAACAAGTAAAGCCAAGTATTCAACAACAAGAATACATCTCATAGAAAAAGCCGCGTGGACATGTTCGAAATGTCCACGCGGCTTTTTGATTTTATGCAGATAGCCAGGATGGTCTTAATCCCTGAAAAATCCCAACTTTGTTTAGGGTGGTTCTAATAATTCCTCCAAAATCCGCCCCAACCATCACACCACCCTCTCATACTTCACAAAACGCTCTCACGTTTTGTACGTTACCTTTAAAATCTGTATTTTTGCACATCTTGACGACGCCTAGCACAGACACGACATATAGGCTTCTCAATCACACTACAAAACATAGTACTTTTTCTAATGATTCCAATGAAAAAAGATTCAACATTCTCCAATAAGTGGCTGGCATTGCTTTTCACGTGTCTGCTACTGAGCTGCACGGTATGTAACGCAGCCACCACGGAGACACTGAAGCCCGACACCATCACACTAAGTTTAACGGAGGCCGGCACATTGCACGAGCGCATCGGCAACAACAAGAAACTGAAAATTGAATGCCTGAGGCTCACTGGCATGCTCAACATTGACGACATACAGTTTATACGCGAGATGGCTGGATGTTATTATGATACAAAAGGGCACAAATACGATGGACACCTGCACTATCTTGACATCAGCGGCGCCACCCTCACCAACACCGACAACAAAGAGGTGAGTATATACCCACGCGACCCGTCGGAATATGAGGGAACGCCGTGGCCTTCCGCTGAGGCATACATCAACAACAATGGCACACCAGTGGCCATCTTTGCCTACCTTTACGACATGGAGGAGATTGTATTCCCCGCCAAACTCAAATCTATAGGCGATGACGCGTTCATTTTCTGCCGATCCCTGAAATCACTCAACATTCCCGAGAGCGTACAAGAAATCGGCCTGAGAGCCTTCCTCGGATGTAGCAGTCTCAAATCCATGAAATTGCCGATTGGCATCACGGAAATAAAGTCTGGACTTCTCTCTGGCTGTACGAACCTCACGTCGATAGACATCCCATACACCACGGAGGAGATAGGACACAACGCATTTAGAAACTGCACGAGTCTTAAGTCCATAGAGCTGCCATACAGTCTGAACAACATGGGCATAAGCGTGTTTTACGGTTGCACCGCACTCACGTCTGTCACCATACCCAAGAACATAAGATACATCAGTGACTACACTTTCTATGGCTGCACCAGCCTCACCTCTGTAGAAATGCCGCTCACCATAACGAAAATAGGGGACCAGGCTTTTTACGGATGCACGGCTCTGGTCAGACAGGACATCCCCTCCAACGTAACAGAGATAGGCAGCGAGGCATTCTGCGGATGCAGTCAGCTCATCGACCTCACCATTCCTTCAGGCATAAAGAGCATCGGCGAAAGGGCCTTCAAAGACTGCAATGCGCTGACCACACTCTATGCGCTCGGCGCATCGCCAATAGCGATAACCTCCAACACATTTGAAAACGTAAACAAGTGTACGCTGTACGTTCCGCAAGGTTCCCGGCAAGAATACTGGCTAAAAGACGGATGGGGCGACTTGAACAGAGTCTCAGAGTTTGACCCCGAAGCTCTGATAACAGAACCGGTGAGCGTTCATGTGCAGACGGCTGGTACGCTCCACAATATGCTCGACTGCTTCCGCAAATACCGCATACAGAATCTGAAGGTGACTGGCAACATCAACAATGCCGACATACACACCATCCGGAAGATGAGTGGCTACATTGACCCTGGCGCATACATGCGCTCGGCCGCCTGCAGCATCTCGACCTCAGCGGTGCAACCATTGTTACCGATGATTGGAACTTCGCAACATGTCGCCTCACCTCCGTTGCATTGCCCACTGGCTTGACGGCCATCCCCACCCAGGCCTTCGCAGAATGTAACGAACTGGAGTCGGCACCCATACCGCAAGGAGTAACAAGCATAGGCTATGATGCCTTTGGAAACTGTCACAAATTGGCATCTATCACCCTGCCTGCGGGGCTGACAAGTATACAAAGCAGAGCTTTCTTCGGCTGCGCGAGCCTCACCTCGATAGTTATACCATCGGGAGTGCAATATATTGAAGGCAAGACATTCTCATACTGCACTGGACTAAAGTCGCTTACCTTGCAGGAAGGGACTACCGCCATATACGACTATGCCTTCACTGGCTGCACGCTCCTCACCACGATTACGTTGCCCTCGACCTTAGAGGGCATCTGCGATGCTGCATTCTATGGGTGCAACTCTTTGAAATCCATATACGCCCTTAACCCACAGGGCATAGGCATCAAAGGAAAGCCCTTTGAGGAATATACACAATCCCAATGCACGCTCTACGTACCCGAGGGATCCATGTATAAATACAAGTATTGGGAGGAGTGGAATGCCTTCAACCACATCGTGGAGTTCTCCCCAACGGGCATAAACGGAGTACACGCTGCCGCTGAACGCCGCGAGGTGGAAAGCTATGATACAAGTGGCAGACGCCTGACCTCCCCCACCAAGGGCCTCAACATTGTGCGCTTCAACGATGGCACCACGAGGAAGGTGATGAAATAATTTTTCAAGCTCCAACACTCCATTTGAAGGGAGCTGACCAAAGCTCCGATTATAAACAAAACTCGTTGCTCGTCCCTGAGTAGGAACGTGCAACGAGTTTCTTTGTAAAATATCTTGCAAGCAAAAAGTTTGATTTCTGCCAACACCCGAAAAGTAGGGTGTTCAAAATCCAGAAAAATCTCTGCACGGTTTTAAGCCAAATAACACGAGTTCGGGATAAGAAACGCAAAAATAAATAAGGTAAACGAGCAAAAAAGTTCGTTTACCCTGTTTATTTTTGCGTTTCTTATCCCGAACTCGCGTATAGAGATGCAAAGGTTATGGATAGCACTTGAAATCTGCTTAGAACGACCAACCTAAGCCGATATATGGAAAGAAGGCTGCCTTATTGAGCCCATACTTGTCTCCGAAATTGAAGGACGGCGATACGCCAACACGAAACATAAATCCGTTGGGGCGCTGATAGCGGTAGCCGATGTCGCCGAAGAAGAAATAACCGAATTGAGTTTTTGATGAAGTGTAAAAATCAATTTTAGGGAAAGTTTCGTCTGTATTCTCCCCACCTGGATACCCCCCTGTATCTTTTACGTATGTTTTCTCTAAAAAAGGAATTAGAAATAGCCAAAGTAATATGCAAACCACCAG
>ERZ791902.799-NODE-799-length-19283-cov-182.292178_pt1 | contig 19283 bp, 11 predicted proteins | sample MGYA00510149_ERZ791902 | MGnify/ENA primary metagenome ERZ791902 (study PRJEB30046, sample SAMN00792060) | human gut metagenome | study: EMG produced TPA metagenomics assembly of the A metagenome-wide association study of gut microbiota in type 2...
GAATATACAGAAACACACAAAAAAAGGGTGCGTCACAGACTTATGACACACCCTCGTCGGGTGTATGTTTCAAGTATGACATAGGCTTTATGCTTTACAAACTATGGAAATGATCTATCAGCTTACGGCGATAGACGCGGCTCACCTTCACATAATCTATCGCATCAAACGGAGGATAGAAATGGCAGACATTATCTACCACCTCTATCAGATAATCCATATTGATGATGAACTTCTGATTGATCTGCACAAACTGCTCGCTCAAATCGAGCAGGGCCTCGCTCTTGAGATTACGCTTCAGACGGATGGTCTTCTTGCTTCCGGCAACCACCACCTCCCAACAGCGCTGCTCATGATTGTACTGGAAGAGTCCGATATCGCGCTTGTCTATCAGCTTGAAATCCAAGGTATTGGTATAGAACAGGAACTTAGAACTCTGCTTGCGGAGATTGTTGTTCTCGTCCGGATGAAGCACAAAGACGTCTTCATGGGTTAGACGATGCATGATGGTTGCCAACTCGGCATCTTCGATAGGCTTGAGCAACACATCAAAAGCCTTCTTGCGGAATGCAGGCAAGATATATTCATCATACGCCGTATACATCACGACACGACATTTGCCGTGGGTCTGACTGCTCATCTTCTCCAGAAAATCAAGACCGGACAGGTCGGGCAACTGTACGTCGAGGAAGAGAACATCGGGCTGGACCTGACCGACTAGAGCCAGTCCATCCATGCCATTGAGGGCAATGCCCCCAATCTCCACGTCATCGAAATCACCGAGACGCTCTGCCAAATCCTGGGCAGCTTGCTTATTATCATCAACTATTACTGCTAACATAATCTGACTATTTTTTAGTATTTTATATTTATAGGTATAAAAAAGGTACACTGACATCCCAAGATTTTTCCATCAGCATCTACCTTGTTATGCATCTGGAAAATTATCTTGTTCTTATTGCGTTCGTTCACGATGGCAATGGTCTGGCGGATGATGTTGAGTCCGGTACGATGCTGAAGTGCCATCCTGGTAGCATCAAACCCAGGTCCATTGTCCTCTACCGTGATACGGACTTCCTCTTTCTGTCCCTTTTGTACCTGTATCGTGAGGCGTTTCTCGCCTTCCCATCCCTTCAGACCATGCACAAAGGCATTCTCTGCCAGAATCTGCACAAACATGGACGGTATCATCACCTTGTCCAGATCGATGGTTTCATCTATCTGGACGTCAAACTTGAAGTCGTCCTCTATCAGCCTGCTCTCTACCAGCACATATTGTCTTACGAATTCCAGCTCCTTCCTGAGAGACGTCTGCATCTGGAGCGACATGTCCAGGTTGGTCCTAATCAGCTTGGTCAATTCAAGCAATTCATTTGCCTCCTTCTTATCAGATTTCACTATCTTGTTGTTCAGGACATTGAAGACGAAATGAGGCGAGATGCGGTTGCGGGCATTGTTCAGCTTCAGGTTCATGATATTGAGCTTAGCAGCCTCCTGTTTTCTGCGATAACGAACCACAAACAAGGCTGCAGAAAGAATCAGAACCAAGAGAATGCCCACAATCAGATAGATAAAACTTCTAGCCTGCTGGATCTCCACATTCTTATGTTCTATAGCTATGCGATGATGCAGCTGCAGGGTGTCCTGGGCAAAACGCTGCATGATATCAACGGAGCGCATATGGGTTCGATTGTGTGCCAAGGAATCCTGCATCAGGTCATCTGCCTTCATAATATGATAAGCCAGGCGATAGTCGCCCTTAGCCTCATAATATTTTCCCAGATACTTATGACGAATCTGGCGCAACGTGAAGTCCATCTGGTCCTCCGATTTCTCTCCTGCCAGTATCCGGCTCACGGCACTCCAATCTTTTTTCTTTACTGCCAGTCCGATACGGATGGTATTGCAATAGTAGATGGCACTCTCATCGGCATTCTTACGCATGTAATTCTCGGCTTCATCCAGATACTTCTCTGATAAGTCCAACTGATTGAGATTCAGATAGACATCCGCCAGATTGAGCTTGCAGAGATACATACTGAAGGTTTCATGTTTGTCGTGTTTTTCCAGCAGTTTCATCAACATCAGAAATTTCTTCAGAGAAGTATGGTAATCCTTGGTATAGTAATAATAATTACCATAATTGTTCAGGAAATAAGCCTGCAGGTTGAGCGAGAGATCAGAAAAATACTTCTCGGTCTGCTGATAACATTTCACGGTTGCCTCATAGTCTTCGAGCAGCAGATAGATGCGTCCCAGTCCCATATACAGGGATGCGGTCTGCTCCTTCGGCATTTGGAGAGAATCGGCTATGAACAGCGCCTTTCGATACCAAAGAGCAGCCTGGGGCAAGTTGTTGTCGAAGACATAGGCATCTCCCAGATTGGCACAGACATCCGGCATCAACTTTGGGGAATCGCTGTTCCTGAGCAATTCGTATGCCTTATGATAGAGCGTGATGACATCTTCTCTCTTCTTATGAAAGTTATGATAATTGCCTGCCTGACAATTGTAGGCATAAGCCAGGAGACTGTTTCGGCGAGGAGATTCCGGCTGATGCTCGGCAAAGGCTACGACCGGATTGATGTATAGGGGCATGGAATCCGGCGAAGAAGAAAGCACGAAGAACTTGCCCAGTCTGGACATATATTCATAATAGGTAAGACTATCTGGAGCCTTCTTCATTCCATCATCTATTTTCTGACGGACAAACCGGGGGTTAGCCTCCATCGAATCCTCAATGGAAAGCAAGCTGTTCGTATCGTCCCCGCTTCTGTCATACTTTTCCTGCTGGCAAGCTATCAACGTCCAAGAAACCAAAAACAACCATAATATATGTTTTACTCTCACCATTTAGTATTATCCAGTGTTAGTTTTTAAACTTTTTACAATTGCAAAAATACACATAATTCTTGATTTCACCAAGTTTTTTTATGAATTTATGCCGCTGATATAGAACATTTTATTTACCTTTCTTACCATCAAAAGACAACATATACCTGCTTTCATGCAACATAAGCACATATCCGGGTAGATAATCATCATTTTCGTTATCATAGACACATTTTCTATTCCTCTGAGGGAAAGAGGAAGAAAAAAACAGAAAATAAAGGAAGAAAAGTCCGTTTTTTATTGTATCTTTGCAGCGCATATCAAAACTATTAATTTATGAACAACTACAGGAATATAACTGCAAAGGTTTTGCGAATAGATGAAGAAGAACATAAATTCGTCATCGAAGTAGAAGATAGAATCTATAAAGTAGCACAGATTGACTTCCAGAGAAGGCAACCTATGCCAGAAACCCTCAACTGCCTGATGGTAACCACCCACCTGGGCAAGATTTTCATTGCCCAGAACATAGAACTCCTCATGAGGCAATATTATAAAGAAGACGATGAGGTAGACTTCAAGATAAAACTGACCATAGGTGACTGCTATCATCTGGAAGATCAATACGGTTTTACAGCCATACTAAAACGAGATACCGTCATCAATGCAGCTCTTACCCCAAGAGTAAGATGCAGGATTACCAAAATCCGCCAGAAACAGATGGAAGTACAACTGGTAGATGTTCTCGGCGCCGAGAAATCAGAGTTTTCACTCTCCGACAAGGATTTCTGCGATATCATCGGCAATGAAAGCTGGAATACTCCGGAATTCAGAAAACTGATGCTCGGAGATACCCCATCTGACATTTTCGACCTGGAATGCCTGCGCTGGATAACCGGTATTTCCAGCAGTCTGAGTCAGGACGAACTACAAGAACAACTACAGAACATCCATGCCCGTTGCCTGGAAGCCCTTGAAAGCGAGAACCTTCTGCCACGCTGCAAGGAAGCCGAGCGCATCCTGCTGGAACAACGATTCACTGATATCATCGAACTGATATCCTATTATATCCAAGCCATCGAAATCTTGAGAAACGGAACGGCAGAGGATACCATCAGCCATATACTTTCTACCCTCTCTACTTGCGCCTACATCTATCATCCACGCAAGCAGTTCTGCATCATGCAATGTATCTTCATGCTCGACTTCTCGATGATGGAAAAGCATATCGATACCATCCTTGCTACCCTTCGCAGCCAGGAAGTATACCTATGGAACAGAAAGCCATTCCAGATGCAATGGCTCAAACTGCTGCAGGGATACGTAGACAATATCTATAATCAGACCGACAGACTCTCCAGCGACCTAACCACTAAGGAGACGATGATACAGGTACTCATCATCGAACTGATACTGGGCAGAAATGCCACCCACAAGATTTACGATACTTCACTGAATCAGGCCATTCTCTACCGACTGGTTTCACTGATGAACGTGAGTGATCCAAACAAGACCCTGCAGAGAGCTTTTCTCTCACTCTTTACCCAGGCAGAGTTTGATGCTGCACTGCCTTTCAACAGTGATGATGCCTTCGTACTGTCCAATATGCTCTGCTCACAGAACAACGATACCGTAGAAAGTTTTGAACCTGCCAAATATGAGAGTGACATGGCTTTGCTTTCTGTCAACGAGCAGGCCATCACCATCCAGCCAAAAGACCTTGACAGGGATAATCTCTACATGCCGCTTTCTGCCCGAATGGGACTCTGGCATGGTCTTTCCATCCGTCTTGACGAAAAGCCACCGGTAAAACTGAGAGGCAAGGTGGGTACTACCATCGAACACTATAAGGAACTCTGGGAGTATATCAACCACTCTCTCTTCTCCAAAAAACGCAAGACATCCAAGAAGCAGAACAGAAAACTCTATATCGACGATGAAACCGTAATCATCGTTACCAAACAGCTGCCCGCACAATACGTCTTCGAATGTAAGGTGGTAGAAGATGGTTGCGAGGGAGAAGGTACACTCGATGTATTGAACGATGTGGTATCTTTCTACCCTGGAGAAATCAATATCCAATCCTTTGAATATCAGGGAATGCCACTTATGCTGCGTGCCTATGTAAAGGACATAAAGAGTGACGGAAGCTATGTCTTTGCCATGCACGACATGATAACGGAATATGAAGACGACGTGAGAGTAAACGACCTTTTCTACAACTCCCGTCTCACCTGTCTGCTGTCTAACCAGGTGCCGGGCGTGCCTCGCATTCCGGCTGTCAGCAGCGAAGGTTTCTCTGTCTCCGTGGCTCCAGCTCCCGGCATGGAACTCAGCGACCTGAAGAAGGGCATGATAGTAGAGGTGGATAACATCACGGAAGGAAGCAACGGTTACCTCTATGCCACCTTCCTGCGGGAATCTCCTGAAAGCAGATTCGGAATTACCGAAGCCTTCCACCAGCTTATGCGCGGCTATGCCAACAACGAGGTATACAACCCTAAGGAAGAAAAAGATGAACTGGAAAATGCCGTCAGCATGAATCCGGTATACGTAGCCGAACTGATGGGAATCATCGATGCCAAGGCAACACTGGAAGAGGACAACATCAAGGCTTACAACTATCTCAACTTCTGCCGTTTACTAGCCATCATGCTGGACAGCAAGGAGCGCGTCAGCTATTACGACAGTCGTCTTACCCTGCTGGAACTCCTCAACGACTTTGCTGCACTGGACAAGGTGGATACAAAGAAAATCAATCTTATCGCAGAGACAGAACCGGAACTCTTTGAACGCAATGCCATCCTGCGCCATGACTTCATGCAGCTGCGCATCATCGGCTGCCTGGACAGTGAGGAACATTACGAGGAACTCTATCGCTGGAGCAGCCTGACGGAAGATCCACATCTTCAGCAGCTGGCATCGCTCGTACTCTCCCACAACTTCGTGAAGAAATCGGGACTGCTCACCCAGGCGGTTGATATTCTTGACAAGATCCGTGCGCTGCTGAAGCTGCAGAAGTCTTCTTCCAACAAGAAGAACTATGGCAAGGAAGACTTCCATACCGAATTCAAGACCTCTATCATCTACCCGGAAAATTCCATGCGAGCAGATGTCGAGGCACAGACCATCAAGATCATGCAGGAGATTTGTGCCTTCCTCAATGCCGAAGGCGGTCATCTGTATCTTGGCGTATCAGATATCGGTTACGAAATGGGGCTGGAAGAAGACCTGAAGAATACGCTCTTCAAGGGTTCAAGAGACAAATATGAAACATACGTCAACAACAAAATGGTTTACTATCTCGGACAGGAGGGGGCCCACTATGTGCATACCCACTTTGATGAGGAAGTAAGCAACGCCGTGCTCATCATCGACATCGAACCATGCCCTACCCCAATTTCTGTGGGCTGCGAATATTTTGAGCGTATGGGAACTTCAGCACGCAAGGTAAACGAGAACTATAGAGATAAGTTCCTCGCCATCAGAAAGCAATGGGCTGAAGAACATATTCCGCATCTGGCTGTTGCCTCTGCACCGGCTTCAACAGCCGAACCAACTCCACATGAAAAGGAGACAAAGAGCAGCAGCCGACTCGTGGAATCGGCTCCTATCACCGACCATATCCAGACCTCGCGTTTCCGCAACAATGTGCTCCACGACTATGAGGAAGGTTATCGTCCGGTCACAGCTGTTATCTGCCTGATGGATACCGATGAATATAAGGTTCTGGATGACGATGACTGGCAAGACTATCGACTGAAGCTCGCCGTTCACGAAGACGAAGAAGAGGGATGGCTCATCCTGGTATACGAGAGCGGCAGGGTATGCAAGGTTTCCATGGCCGAACTGCTGCAGCGGGAACGTGGCAGAGAATTTAAGCGTTATGCAGGCGAAAAACTCATCTTTGCTTCCATTGCTACAGAAGCCGATGCGGTATGTGTAGGTTTCATCGACGGCAAGTCAAACCGCTATGTAAGATTTGACGACTTGTCAAAGTTCGAACACTCCAAGATGCAAGCTGAGGGTACCCTCCCTATGGATGTACCAAACTCCGGTGTTCACTACGTAGAAGTACTCAACAAGGATCTGGTTCCTATAAACAGAAACATAGGCAGAAAGACCATTGGCTGCATTCTCAAGACTGCTGAAGGCAGGAGATGTATGGAAGTTTTACCCGACTGCAAGATGAAATAAAACATAAAAGTGCAATAAAAAATCAGCAGATATGCATTTTTTTTGTAACTTTGCAGAATAAAGCTAAAAATGTAGTAAATAATTATTTTAATAACCTAATGAAAAAAGCAGTTGTGTTAATGGCCTTACTTAGCCAATCCTTAAGCATGATGTATGCTGATGATCAAGCCGGGACAAGGGGTATCGGACAATATCCTGGACGCCCTTCTCAATTTACGGCTCCAAGAATGGTGAAGGACAACACCTATCGGAACATAGCATTGAACCGAATGGTATATACTTCATCCAATGCAGATTTCAACCTTACGGGACATCTCGTAACGGACGGTATCATCACCTGTAAAGCTCCTTCGTTCCTCAGTGTGAAAACCAATGAGGGCGAACTGTCTAACCGCGACAAGGAGAAAATGATTGACGGCAATACGGTTACGAGCCAATATGTCAAAGGTGAAAATGCATTTGTAGAGTTTAACTGGGAAGCCATGAAGGTGAATCTCAAGAAATTGGAATTTACCGGTGAACTGGCTTTCTATAAGGATAAGGCTTCGCAAGGCTATACCATTCGGGTGATGGGCTCACACAATGGAAAGAAATGGGAAGTCCTGGGAGAAGAAAAGGGTTCTGACCTTCCTGGTGTTGCTACCAAGCAGCAGGTTAGTTCCGACCCTAATAAGTTCCAGGACGTAGTGAAACTCCCACTTAGAAAATTGAATGTTTCCATCCCGCTGAAGAAACCTGGCAACTACGAACATGTACGCATCGAATTGATTATGCCGGGTGCTGCCTGGTGGCGTATCAAACTCATCGACAACACCACTTCATGGCGCCCGTCCATGCACTTCTCCAGCGTCTGGAAGTCGGGCTTGGCAAATAAAACAGATGCCAAAGCTCAGTGGCTCTATGTAGATTTGGGCACAGAGGCAGACTTCGACCAGGTGAATCTCTTCTGGGTGAACAAGGCTCGCCAGGGCAAGATTCAGGTATCCAATGATGCCAGGAACTGGAGCGATATTGCAATCCTGGGACAGCAAAAAAAGAAAGGGTTGATAGAAAAGGTGGCTTGCAAAGGTCATGGCAGATATGTTAGACTGCAGCTTACCGAACCGGATGCATCCGGACACTATGCCTTGTCTGAAATGCAGGTAATGGGTAAGGGTGGCCTGCGTGCAGAAACTGCCAATACGCTGGCTTCAAAGAATGGCAAGCAGATGCTCAATCAGTGGCAGTTGCGCCGAGAAGGAAGTGATGCCTGGATTCAGGCTACGGTGCCTGGTACTGTACTCACCAGCTATATGAATATCGGGGCTGTGCCTGATAACCGCTTCGATGACAACATGCGTCAGATTTCTGAATCGTTCTTCAACTCTGATTTCTGGTATCGTACCACCATCGAACATAAGCCGTCTGCCAACAAACAGCAGCATACCTATCTCAACTTCGATGGTATCAACTGGAAGGCTGATATATTACTGAACGGCGAAAAGATAGGTAGAATTGATGGTGCCTTTATCCGCTCTCGTATCGACGTAACCAAGAAATTGAAACCAGGTTCCAATAAGTTGGAGGTACATGTCATCAAAAATGCTCACTTTGGCGTTGTGAAGCAGAAAAATCTCCAGAACACTGACCTGAATGGTGGAGAGCTGGGTGCTGACAACCCTACCTTCCACGCTTCTATCGGCTGGGACTGGATAACCAATACACCAGGTCGTGAAATCGGTATATGGAATGATGTCTATCTTACCAATGACAATGGCGTAAGTGTTTCGGATCCTGTGGTTACATCAACCCTGAACTTGCCTGACACCCTGGCATCAATGACCCCATCTGTCTTCCTGCAGAATGCAGATGCCGTGGCAAAGACCGTGAAACTGGCTGGTTATATCGGCAAGATCAAGTTTGAGCAGGAAGTTAGTCTGCAGCCAAACGAGAAGCGTGAGGTTTCCTTCGCTCCTACCGACTATCCACAGCTCAAGAATCAGCGCATGAATCTCTGGTGGCCTAACGGTTATGGTTCACCTTATTTATATGATGCCGGTTTCAAGGTATCAGACAAGGCTTCCGGCGAAATGATTTCTGAGGTAACCTATAAGGCAGGTATCCGACAGATGAGCTATGCTGACCTGGAGACACAGACCAAGATCTACATCAATGGCAAGCGACTGAACCCACTGGGCGGTAACTGGGGATTCTCGGAAACCAACCTCAACTATCGTGGACGTGAATATGATGCTGCAGTACGTTATCATAAGGAGATGAACTACAACATGATTCGCGACTGGGTAGGTCAGATTGGCGATGAGGAACTTTATGAAGCATGCGACAAGTATGGTATCATGGTATGGCAGGACTTCTGGCTGGCTAACCCATGGGACGGACCAGATCCTGATGACAACAAGATGTTCCTGGAAAACTCAGCTGATTACATCTCCCGTATCCGCAACCATGCCAGCATCGGCATCTACTGCGGAAGAAACGAGGGATTCCCTCCGGCAGCAATTGACAAGGTATTGAGAGAACAGGTGAAGGATATCCATCCACAGTTGGGATATATTCCTAGCTCAGCCGACCTGGGTGTGAGTGGACAGGGTCCTTATCAGATGAAGTCGCCTTCATTCTACTTCGCTAACCAGAGTCATAAGTTGCATTCAGAGCGAGGTATGCCGAATGTTCCTACCTTCGAATCGTTGAGCAGAATGATGGAACCGGAGCATCTGTGGCCACAAAGCGATGCATGGGGACAGCATGATTATACATTGAAGGGGGCTCAGGGAGGTGAATCTTTCAACAACATCATGGAAAAGCGTTATGGCAAACCTCAGAGTGCAGAGCAGTTTACCAAGTGGGCACAGTGGCTCAACTATGATGGCTACCGTGCGATGTACGAGTCTTCCCAGCAAGACCGTCTCGGTTTGCTCATCTGGATGAGTCATGCCTGCTGGCCAAGCATGGTATGGTGTACCTACGATTACTACTTTGAGCCAACAGCCGCTTACTTTGGTGTGAAGAAGGCTTGCGAACCATTGCATATTCAGTATAACCCAGTGAAGAAGGTTGCCGAGGTGGTTAACTTCGCTGGTGGTGCCAAGAATGGTCTGGTTGCCAAGGCTCAAATCTTTGATATGTACGGAAAGCTGCTCAAGGAAGAAAGCAAGGAAGTGAACGTGGGTGAAGACCAAACCGTAGATGCCGTTAGCGTTAGCGAACCGGATGAGGAGGTTTACTACATCAAGTTGAGCCTAGAGCAGAACAGCCAGATGATTTCAGACAACTTCTATGTACAAGGCAAGGAAGAAGACAACCTTCAGGCACTCTCCAAACTCCCTAAGGCAACCGTTGCCATCAGCGGCAAGCGTTTCGTTCAGCAGGGTGAAGAGTGGATTGGAGAAGTTGAGATCCGCAATACTGGCAATGTTCCTGCCCTCCTGATTCGCTTGAACCTGAAGGGTGGCGATGGTGAGCAGATACTGCCTGTCATCTACAGCGACAACTACTTCAGTCTGATGCCGGATGAGTGCAAGATAATCAAGGTATCTTATCGCGATGAGGACGGAAGAGGTCAGGCACCATACGTAGAAATAACCGGTTTCAATAAATAATCATTGAAATCCATTGAATCATAAACAAGACGCTCTGCAAGAGCAAAAGCATGATCATTCTGATGCTTTTGTCTTGCAGAGCGTATTTTCTTCTACTGCAAAAATAGTTTCTTAGTGAGTTGAGACAATTATCATCTAAAATCGAAAACTCAAATCTACACCACATTGAAATGGATTGCCACGCTGCGCAAAATATTCGCGCTTTCCGGTTGCGGCATTGTCTACAGCAAAGGTATTGTAATTGGTGTCTGTGAGGTTCTTGCCCCATAAGTTCAATTGCAGGATGCCGAAATCGAAGGCAACATGAGCACCCAATACGGCATAAACATCCTGACTATAGGTATTGGCATTATCCCAATAGGTTTTGCCCTGCATGTTTACGTTTGCTCCGAAAACCATGTTACGCAAGAAACTGGAGTTGAAGTTAACACGATAGTCAGCCATGGCACAAAGGGTATGCATCGGAACGTATGGCACACGCTTGTCTTTATAACTAACCGCATTCTCACCTTCACCGTCAGTATATTCATCGAAGACAGCATGAGTATAGCCATAATTCAACATCCAGTCGAGCTGACCATTGGCAAGTTGACCTCGCAAAGCTGCCTCAATGCCACAGCTATGACTCCTGCCGGCATTCACCATCATTCTACCAAATCCATAGTTGCCTGCCATCACTGAGAGTTGCTGATTCCTTACTTTCATATAGAAGGCACTCAGGTCGAGATGAAGAGCATGATTGAAGAGATTGAGATGAGAACCTACTTCATAATTCCATGAAACCTCAGGCTTGTATGATATCGTCTGATTCACCTTCTCATAATCCTCGGCAGTATGAGGCACATCGTAATCACCACGCAATGCCTGCTGACGATTGGCATTCAATTCCGTCTGAAGGATATCGCTGAACATCTGAATATTATAGCCACCGGCACGATAACCCTTACTGATAGTGGCATAGATATTACTCTGCTGATCATCAAGACGATAAGTAATACCAATCTTTGGAAGGAACTGGCTGTAATCATCATTCGTCTTTTCATCCAGAGCACTTCTAAGCGTATACGTAGCCTTCTGCCCCATCATATTTGCTGTCATTGCCATATAGGCAGACGACTGATAATGAATGCCCGTATGCAAATAATCATATCGCAAGCCCAGTGTTGCCACCAGACGGGAAGTAATATCAAAATTACTCTCATGATAGAAACCGAGATTGGTCTGCGGAGTATGATAAAGTCCAGGAGCACCCATGCTGACACCCATGCTGATGCCTCCAGCCTTCTCAATGGCAGCACTGGCAGCAGCCTTGGCAGCCACTTCCGGCATTCCCTGCGCCATCATTTTCTTAACCATCGAAGCATGAATGGCAGTATACATCTGCTGCTGGATTGCATTGCCAATCGGAGCTGTCATCGCATCATCGAAAAAGACCGGACCGTTGGTCTTCAACCATTGCTTGGAGAAAAAGCCACCTACTGTCCAATGCCAGAAGTCTCCCACTGCCTTGTTGCTCTTCAAGGAGAGTTCCTGGGTAAAGGAATTCTGCAATTGTTCCTGTAGGATATGCATGTAGTCGGCAGAAAGATAATCCTGATCCATCAACATACGGTCCTTGACATACTGATAGCTGGAAACGGAAGTAAAATCATATCCCTTTCCGGTATATCCCAGTTTTAAACCTGTTATCAGGTTATTTCTCCGATACGTTCCAGGGAAAGTAGAAGCAGGAAGGTCTGCCTTCCCCGTCTCTAAATCAAGCTTTCCATAAGGAAATCCATTCTGGTCAACATACTGATAATTAGCAAGAATATCCATCTTCCAACCCGAATCAAAACGGGTCTTGAGAAGCATCTTGCCTCCCGCTTCGTTATATTGATCCGAACGGTCGCCTGTATTGGTATTTCGGAAGAAACCATTCTGACCCTCATAGAAACCTGCCAGAGAAAGAGCTACATGCTGATTAAACTTCTGATAATGAGCTGCTTCTACATTACGAAAATACTTACTACCATAGCTAAGTCTTATATCTGTACCTTGATAATCGAAGGGATTACGGGAATACATCTTGACCAATCCACCCTCGGTATTCTGACCATAAAGCGTGCCTTGTGGACCACGAAGCACATCTACCCTACTCAACTGGTAATTGTGGAGATTAAAAGCCGACTTACTCATCACCGGAATACCATCGAGATAAAGACCAATAGCAGGACTATTGACACGGCTTCCTATTCCTCTGACATAAACAGAGGAAGAAAGACGGCTACCATAATTTGGCATTACAAAATTAGGAACAAACCGGGAAAGATCACGTAAATCGGATATTCCCATCTTTTTCATCAAAGAGCTACTCAGCGATGTACTGCTGAGTGCCTGCTGTCGGAGACGCAACACCTCCTTTGGCTGTGATACGACCACTACTTCGTCAATATCGAACACCTTGCTGCTGTCCGATAATGCCGTATCAGCTGAAATCGGTAAAGCAATGCCTAAACCAGCCATTGCCATCATCATTTTATAATTCATTTTCTCTTATATTTTTCCGCATGATTCAAATTCGGGTGCAAAGGTACGAAGAATATCGGAAATGAGAAATCCTTATTTATTAGGAACTGGCCAGCACAGAAAAAATGTGAGCCCCTTCTGCTACATAGCATAAATAGTGAGAGCTCCCATCTCTTCTCTCTCAACTTCTAGTTTACATAGAAACATGTTTTCATGTTGTTATCCGTAATAGTAATCGTAATCTTCTTGTTGAAGTTTATTTAAGTCTGATATCATTTATACTTCTATTTTTAGAAAATCTATTCAGGTCCACCCAATTCCAAATACCCGGTACTCTTCCATGGCGACTAAATTGCCAGATGTCGTAATGAGGTTTGCCAGGTAGTACAGGCTCGTGATTATAGCTGGCTATCCAAAGATAATAATTATCGAAATCTGGACTCAGATAATCCTTGAAGTAACTCTCGCTACAATATATAATAGGTGTATGTCCATAATAAACCTTGCAAAGTTTGCAGAAAGTTTTTAATAACAGTTGAATCTCTGTTTTACTCATTCCCTTTGTACCATCATCCTCTGCATCTATTACGGGGAGTAGGTCTTGCTTATCTTTATCATATACGGAACGGAAATTTTCAAACTGTAAGGCTGCAGGAGCCTTGGAAAGGAAATGATAAGATCCTACAGGAATGCCTCTTTCTCTGGCATTCTTGATATTCGATTCGTACCACGGATCTTGAATGTTTGTTCCTTCTGAAGATTTTATATAGATAAATTGCAAGCGCTTGATTTTACCCAATTCATCCCAATGAATTCTGCCCTGATGACGCGAGATGTCAATTCCATCATAGCTGCCAGAATATTCGCCAGTGGTAAGATCGTGGGTAGGCCATTGCTTATCAGATGCTCTCCTTATGAAATAAGATGAAATCATCCGATATGCTTCAAATCCGATAATAAAAGTAAGGACAAGACCGAAGGCTATATAGCATAATCGCTTGCCCATATTATTGTTTTTTCTTTTTCTTCTAACCATGAATTTTACATAATATGTTGCTTCAAGTGACAAAGGTAATGAAAATAAGAGAAATACCAAAAGAAAATACCATAAAACTAATTTCTATTTTATTAAAAGAGCATGATATGATATCTTTTCTTGCAAAATCAGAAGGATACGCCAGGAACTAATGACTCATATTTAATGTAAACATTTAAACATGTTTGCATGTAAGCATGTCTGTACATCAATATTTATAGCAAAAGCTAACTCATCATAGATGATATAGGAAAGAATAATATTAATGGATATAACACTATAGAAATGAATATCTACAGAACTGTTTACTAAAAACTACGAAACCATTTACTTATATCTACGAAACTGTTTACCAAAATCTACGAAATCATTTACCAATAACTACGAAACCATTTACCTTATCTCGGCTAACCAATTAAGTATCATACACTTACAAAAGTCATAAGATTATAAAAACATAGTTGAAACTTATAAATAAAGAAGAAAATTAAGAAACAGACATAATACATTATAAATCAGTACTTTACGAAAATAAAGTAAACGGTTTCGTAGATTTCGGTTAATCAACTTAAACGAATTAATATCTACGAAACCATTTACCTCAAATTAGTTAACACGTTGAAAATTAGCTAAATACAAACTTAACAAAACTTTTCATGCATGATATTCAACACTATAGTTTATTAAAAAACTACTTTACTATTATATATATAAACATCTGTATATCAACTCATTACATAGTTATAAGTAAATACTTTCGTAGATGTATTTAAGATTGAGATTCAGGTAACCAAAATACTTCTCAGAATAATTTCCATATTCAAAAGACTTCTACACAGCTCTGATAATAATAGAAAAGCTATCCAAAATCAGTAATATCTACGGAACTGTTTACAAAAAACTACGAAACTGTTTACTTATATCTACGAAACCGTTTACCAACAACTACGAAACTGTTTACATACATCTACGAAACCGTTTACTTGTAATCTACTAATTCACTGGTTTTCATTACATTACAGAATCCCTAATTAAATAATCTAAGTAAATTCTAATTATAAAAATAATTTTTGTTTTAAAAGAATATATCTAAAGTGCTGAATATTAAACACTTATAGTATTTTCGGTAAATGATTTCGTAGATTATGATAGTTTAAAAAGATTTGGTTAACTATGTTTTGTGCTTTTCGATAATAAAATGTAGGCGATATCTTTTATATCTACGAAACCATTTACGCTAAATTTGTAACTATCATAATAACAAGGAGTTACATATTACTCGTTGATATACTATTTCATAGTTATTGTGATTTTAATTATAAAATTATTATAATGATAATTGCCTTAATATCAGTAAGATAAGCAATGTTAGGTAAATAGTATCGTAGATATAAGTAGTTAAAAAGCTACTACATCTACGATACTATTTACCTGAATGAATGTAACACATTGATAAACAGCAAGATATATAATATAAATATTTGTCTTTTGATATCTTACGTTTCTAAAGTTTATATTTTAAATTTCTTAACGTGTTAATAATGAGGAAGTTATGTATAATTAGGTAAATGGTTTCGTAGATATAAAAAGAGTCGCAGACATTAAATACCATGTCTGCGACTCTTGGTTTGGATTATCCTTGGTAGAAAGTAGGAGCAAATGAACCAACACAATTGAAGAACTCTTGAGCTATCTTTTCTACGCCCAGAGTTTTGAGTAATTGAAAATCTTCTTGTGAAGCCTGTATGCAGAATCTTTGATTTTTCATGCCGAGGAACTTCACCCTACTGAGCAATGTTGTCTGGGAAGGATCTATTATTCTTGATAGAAATTCATTCCATTGCTCTTCCCCACACTTTTCCATTTGGATCTTGTTTTTTTCTGGTTTCACAACATGAGCAAACAAGTCACCTACAACAGGTTCTTTGATTCCGCTAGCTTTAGGAAGTCCTTTCCTATCCAATATCTTGCCATTGATATGGGCTTTTCCCAAAGCTGTTCTTTTGATTTTAAACACCAGAGCTTCAGGATTACCTCTTGTTTGTCCCCTTTTGTATATTGGTGTGCAATCAGTGAACATTATATCAATTTTGTCTTCTTTACTTAGTTTTGCAAAATCTTCTTGTACTGCATCCAATACTTGTTTCTTAAATTGAGAGAATTTTGGATACTGTTCTTCCTCTACTGTTCCGTCTTCAGCTATTTTAGCCATACCTAGATATTCTTTCAGTTGCATGAAAGGTACTTTTATGGTCATTTTGCCTTTATTTATGCCCATTTGACGCAGTAGAAAGAGATATATTCTTGGAGTGTTAAGTCGGCTAGCATATCGCGCAATCAAGGCTATATGATGAATGAAGCCTTGGCTCATGTCAAATGCATATTTGGCAACAACTGGGTCAATTTTTAACTCGACCTCTCCTTTTGACCTATCGTATGATACTCCCTGTTTTGTATAGCCGTTTGTCACAATATCTTCTGTTATGTTTGAAAATACGTGCTGAATAACGGCTTTGCCATCTATTTTGATTCTTACACTAAAGTCTAGGAGTTCTTTAAGAGTTTTACGCAGATCTTTATAGTGGCTTGATTCTATACCTAATTCACTCAATTTAAGTTTGATTTTAGGTACATTCATGGCAACGTGTTCTTTATCTACTTCAAACATATAGTCTGAACGTAGATTTCCTTTTTCACGCTTTTCGTTGAAGTATCTCGTAACGTATTCTTGTAGATGTGAACTTACGCAAAACAATATATGTTGCTGGGAAAGCGTGCATTGTTTGTCTATCTTGGTGAAACTAAATGGAGTATTTATCCACTGCTCATCAACATGGCTCTTTGCTATTTCATTTTTTTTATCTGTCATATTGATATTTCTGTTAGTATAAACAATGATTTTTTTTTGTTGTCGAAATCCCGTTTTTTAGCTTCCAAATAAGTAAACTTGATCCATAGTCTAAAAATTTTAAATTATGGTTGTCTCTTATGACTCGTTTTTCTTAACTTGTATGTACAATCTTATTGCTTCACGTATGATTTCTTCATAATTCATCCCTTTGCTGCTAAGTTTAATCAGCATCAGTTCTTTAAAGTCTTCTTCTGACAGATATGTCTGAACTGCATGCATGGTTGCTCTTTTTTCTGCCAGACTCATTTTTTTCTTTTTTGCCGGTTGCTCAATATTATGCATAACAGGTTGTTCTACAGGTTGTTCTGCGCCTGGACGAACTGCCTTATTCATATTACTAAAGGCTGCACGAAAATCCTTTCCCATTTTTCCTAATTATTTAAAATTAAACAATTCTTTAATTACCAATTCATAATCTATTGCGGCTGAGCAATAAGGGGCATAATGAAACAAATCTTGTTTTACTGTTTGAGCCTCATTAACCTTGATACAGCGTCGAACACCATGTTTTAGAATTTTTTCTTTATATTTTTCACGTAGAGTTGATAAAGCTTGTCGCACAATGACAGGTCTCTCGTCCAGCATAACTGGCAATAACCCTAACAATTCCAAATCTTTATTCAATGCAAAACGACCTTCTTTGACTTCCTTCATTGCTGCAAGAACTGCGGACAATCCAAAAACCGACAAGCCTTCCATCTGGACAGGAATAAGCAAATGACTGGCCACCACCATTGCGTTGTAAGTAGATAGCGACATTGCTGGAGGACAATCTATAAAGATGTAATCAAAGTAATCTATTGGATTACTTATGCTCTCACCTGTATAATCAATACAGTCACTATTGATGCATGCGCCTAACACTTGACGAGGTGCACCTGTGTTTTGCAGAAAAGGATCGACATCCTGCATCTTTGCAGAGCCAGGAACATAATATACACCTGTTTCTGTTTTGTAGATAGGTAATCCCTTACATGCGATCATTGACTCAAAAACAGTAGCACACCCTTCTGGTGCATGATTTAAAAGGGTCAAGTTGCATTGAGGATCCAAGTCTATCTCAAGGATTCTTAATGTTTTATCCTTTCTCAACATTCCTGCTGCAAGATTTTGCACTGTTGTTGTTTTGCCTACGCCTCCTTTATTGTTGACGATAGCCAAAATCATTTTCAGTTTATTTTCCATGTTTTTGACTTTTAATTATTCATTTTTGTGCAAAGATACATTATTAATTTGAAATAGCCAAATTTTAAATTGCTTTTTTACATGGAAACATGTTTTTTAACGAACATGTTTTCATGAATAAGTTCTAACTTATGTTTTATGTGAGTTAAAATGTTAGAATACAGGTGTCTAAGATATAGTATGAATGTTTTATAAACATACATGAAAACATGTTATACTACAAACATGTTTTCATGATATTCTGTAAATATGAAAGTCGTTATGCATGAGTGACATATTATAGGTTTTTCTCATTCTATAAGTAATCTTTGAAGTATATTTATATGGCTCACGGTTTATATATGTTTTTCGTATGCATGTAAACATGAAAGCATGAATACTTGAAAATATACCTACATGCCTACATGTAAACATGCATACTTGGATTTGTGTTTCCATGATTTCGTTATCTTTATATCTATGCGTCTGTTTGAATTGACAGATGATATAGTTAAATGTCTTGATATTAAGTTGTTAAAAGGATTGTGAAAATTTATATATATACTGTTATATTTCCTTTTTTATCCATAATCATTTGGAAAACATGTTTGCATGATTACATGGCAGTTTGCAAACATGTAATTTAGTGCACAAGTAAATATGAAATATGAAAATATTAACTATAGTAAACATGTAGACATGTTTTTCTTCGATGCATGCAATATTATTCTATTATTTAGCCTCATAATTTGATCGGATTCATTTTGTTTTTGTCGGCAACTTCTGAAATGATGTGAGAATAAACTAGCAAAAATATATAATAATATAAATAAGGTATGGCTGTACAAAATGAATATTTAATTGTTTATAACTGTTAAAAATCTGCTATTTATCGAACTTTTTTGTCGAAGAATTTGGTGGAATGAAAAATAGTTAGTACTTTTGCACTCGCTTTTGAGAAATACGGTTTCTCTTAGCAATAAAAGAAAGAGTTCTTTGAAAGATTTTACATAAACAGACAAGTAGTACAAGAAGC
>ERZ791902.817-NODE-817-length-18921-cov-3.918531_pt1 | contig 18921 bp, 17 predicted proteins | sample MGYA00510149_ERZ791902 | MGnify/ENA primary metagenome ERZ791902 (study PRJEB30046, sample SAMN00792060) | human gut metagenome | study: EMG produced TPA metagenomics assembly of the A metagenome-wide association study of gut microbiota in type 2...
GAAAACCTGATGAATCCTTGTCTCATAAGGGTTTCAGGTGTGCGAAGTTTGAGTTTTTCATATCTTCATTACCGCCCAAGTCAATAATGTAAAATGAATCCGACACCAAATTCTTCTCTACTAAATATTTGATATAATAACGAAGAAACATATCTTCATCTTTTCCTTCGCAAAGGATGACATACGGATGTTGAGGCTGAAATTTAACTGATTCTTTCTCTTTTTTCTTAGCCATATCACCGTACCTCCAGTTCCGCATCTAGAGCGTTTTCCAGCTCATCACCAGAAAAGCCGTATGCACGTCTACCCTTAAAAGATGCGTTGACGCGCTGATAGTTCAAGGACTGCAATTTTCCCATTGCCTTCATCGTTTCTGCGGATTGACGTAAGATATCAATATTATGCGTCGTGATTAATAGTTGGCAATTCACTTTCAGAGCTGCTTCATACAGAAGTTTCAAGACATTCGGATATACGCTATAGTGGAATCCATTCTCTATCTCATCGAGCAGGACAATCCCATTTGGGCTGGTCAAGACAAGCAAGAGCAGTTGCAGGATCTTATTGATGCCATCGCCCATGTATGTGATTGGCATCTTCACTTTATTCACTAAAATCACATATACATAGGGAATGTTATTTTCCACCAATGTCGTAATATCCATGATCCTTGCATCAAAGATTTGCAGGACATGTAATAAATCCGCCTTATTGCCATCTAAGATAAACTTGCTTACCCATTCCGCAATCGTCACATTATCGACCATGTAGACATTTCTATAGAAGTTTACTTTTACAAGAGTCAGTTCCTTTTCATGTCCTTTTACACCAATTGAAACGTGATGAATCTGACTATTTTCAAAGGAGAATTTCCCTTGTGTCTGATATTTTCCCTGCTCATATGTATAGTGCAAAGCATAAAAGTGACGATCCAAGAAATTGGGATCATATCCTTGCTTCAGGATTGCAGTAACACTGCCTGTATTGATATCAAGGCTTGCATTTTGATCCGTTACTTTTTTCATTGTTAATACAGATTTTATATCATTATCCCGCATAATAGATAGCGAAAGCTCATCTGTTTTATCGAAATCAAAGAAAAGTGGATTCCATATGCGTTCAGGCATGGCCTGTAAATTTCCATTGCCATTTCGCCCAGCAGCTAATGCAAAAAAAACATTGGGGTTTCGATGCCCAAAGTGCAGGAAAACTGCTTCAAGTATTGCCGATTTTCCTGAATTATTTTTTCCACCGAACAGAGTAATAGGTGCCAATCCCGTAACAGATAATTCTTGGAAGCATCTAAAATTCTGTATCCTTAACGATTTTATCATTTTCTCACCCGCTTTATGATAAAAAAAACATAGGAGTATATCTTCTACCATCTAGTATACATGTTTATTATACCACGAAGTCTCCAATACCGTCTACCACTCCCCAAAGAAAGCCCCCCTGACGAGTCTCCAAGGACCTCATCCGCCCCACAAACTCGGCACCTCTCCTGCAGGAGAAGACCGCGCTCTCCAGCCCTCAAAATGACACTCTCCAATAAACCAAAAACCTTCCCCGCGCACGGGGAAGGTTGGGGACTGCGTTAGTGCTAAATAAAGTCATTCCTTCCGCACTCCCAAAATCAAGAATCTCAGCCAACCATGTTTGCGAATCAGGTGCTCACTGAGCCAAACGGAAAGGACAATTGCCAGTACTGTGCAAAGAACAAAGCTGAGCGTATAGAGATGCAACTTGTTCCACAAGAGGACGCGGAAGGGAATCTTGATGATGTCGCTGAGGATGTAGATATCCATTGACAGGATGCCCCAATGCTCCAATAGGCTGCTGAGGGATGAGAAGGCTGACTCCTGGCGGCTCAGGACAAGGGAGAGCCACAGGACCAACACCGTGCCACTTGTAGCGGTCAAGAGGAAGCAAGCATGCTCTTTCATCCCCAACAGGCCATAAAGGCCAATCAGGAATACTGCCACAGTCGCCAGGATGTGCCATGCAGTCAGATGAAGAACAAAATCCTTATACTCCCGCCGCATGTAGATGCCTAGGAGAAAGAAGAACAGGAAATTCGTGATGATGCCCCAGGGATTCCAGATCAGCAAAGCCACAGCTGCCACGAGTCCCAGCAACGAAATGCGGAAGGCAAACAAAGCTGCTATGACGGTAATTACAAATAGCGCATAGAGGAACCAGAGTTCACCATCTGGGTTGACACCGATGACAATCTGCCAAATTGTGCTGATATCGTACGGCTTGTTGGCGAAGTTCGACAGCAGCATCTTGAACGGTGCATAGCAAAGACCGACAAAGATATACGGCACCAGCAAACGTGAGACGCGCTTGCGCACTAAGTCCAGCGGCTTCTGGGCTCGGTCCAGCATCTTCTGGCGTGATACCATGAACCCTGCCAAAAAGAAGAACAGCGGCATATGGAAGGAATAGATCACGTCATGCAGCCAGCGATATGCCGGTATCGATATCCCGGTTGCACTTGTCGCATCGGGGATACAATGCCCTACAACCACCAAGAAGATGCCAACACCCTTGGCAATGTCAATATACGTTAAACGATTTGCTTGTCCCCCCCCCTAAGAGACAAAATTTCCTGCTCGTTCTGCATCAATACATACACTCCTATTATTTCGCCAGCTCTATCTTCACTCGCTCCAACGCGCTCTTAATGACGTCATCCATATCGTAGTACTTATACTCTGCCAAACGGCCGCCGAAGATGGTGTTCTCTTCCTGCTCGGCCAGGGCTGCGTACTGCTGGTAGAGCTTCTGGTTGCGCTCGTTATTGACCGGGTAATACGCCTCCTCGCCGCGATGCCAGTCGGCTGGGTACTCGCGGGTGATATAGGTGACAGGCTGCGTGCCAAACTCAAAGTGCTTGTGCTCGATGATGCGCGTGTACGGTATCTCGCGCTCCGTGTAGTTGACGACAGCGACGCCCTGATGGTTCTCTTCCTCGAGGCGCTCCGTCTCGAAGTGAAGGCCACGGTACTCGAGCTGGCCGAGCTTGTAGTCGAAGTACTCGTCAATCGAGCCTGTGTAGACGACCTTCTTGGCCACATCCTGATACGCCGCGCGCTCCTTGAGATAATCGACTCCCATGCGAACCTCAATGCCATCGAGCAGTGCTTCAATCAGCGTGTTGTAACCGCCGACCGGGATTCCCTGATAGCGATCGTTGAAGTAGTTATTGTCGAAGGTATAGCGGACCGGCAGGCGCTTGATGATGAACGCTGGCAGTTCCGTGCAACTGCGGCCCCACTGCTTCTCGGTGTAGCCCTTGATGAGCTTCGTGTAGATATCCGTACCGACGAGCGAGATAGCCTGCTCCTCGAGATTCTGCGGTTCACCCTTGATTGCCTTGCGCTGCTCCGCGATGATAGCCTTGGCCTGAGCCGGCGTCACGATATCCCAGAGCTCGCGAAATGTGTTCATATTGAACGGCAGGTTGTAGAGATGGCCCTGATAGTTCGCAACAGGCGAATTGATGAAGTTGTTGAACGTGACGAACCGATTGACATACGCCCAGGCATCCTCATAGCTCGTATGGAAGATGTGTGCACCGTACTTATGGATGTTGATGCCATCCTTTTCTTCACAGTAGACGTTGCCACCGACATGCTCACGACGCTCGATTACCAAGACAGATTTGCCCGCCTGCTTCGCCTCATGTGCAAAAACAGCACCAAACAGACCGCTGCCAACAATCAGATAATCATACATAACAATCTCTCCTCTATCATAGATTCTATATAAGCCTCCTTCAAATAAACTTGGAATACCAAAGGGTTAAAAGTTAACTATGAAACCATCCGATTTTTTATACATTAGGTTATTTAAATACAATTTAATATCAATAAATCACCATGCAAATATCTTAGTGATTATTTTGACTATATTTAAATTATTATTTTTTGATATTGTTTTTAAAAATTTATTCTTCACATATAATATAGTTATTGAAAATAATATCGAAATAATAACTAACATTGGCCAAAGTAAATATTTTGTATTTAAAAAATTCTTCCCAATTAAGATAGCCATAAGTAATGTTGCAATTTTTAATCCCCATCCATGCCACATCAAAATACTCATTGACTCTTTTCCACAGTAGGCAAGTAATTTCCCTAATGTTTTTTTCATACTAACATCCAATAAATCGCTTAATTTTAAAATAAGTATCGTTCCAGAAATTCCTCCAGCATAATATAAAAATAAATTACCATAAATTCTGTGGCTCGTATCTACTGAGTTAAACGCATTAGATAACATAAAGATAATCATAGAGATAGCTATTAACCACATTTTTATATCTATCTTTTTTAATAAATATCCACTCATCAAAAGTACTTGGACTACCATTGCAATATCTATGCTCCAAGGAAGATTGAATGATCTAAGCAAATATCCTACAATAGCAATACTAATCGAACACAAAATTTGCATTTTGGTAGTTTTACAAAGCGTCAATAATACAAAAAATATGATTTCAGAAACAAACAGACACGGTAAAAACCATAATACAGGATTAAATGTCATACCATCTCCGACAAATGTTGCATAAAAAATATCTAAAAATGTCTTTTGTGGTGTTGGAATTTCATGTGTAGCAAATTGAGAAAACTTCATAGAGGCTATATACCACATAGGATAAAATACCAATATGGACATACCAAAGTATGGAATAATCATCCTATCAAATCTTTTATTTATAAAGCCTTTAAAATTGCTGGACCATTTAAAAAAATTAAATAAATATCCAGAAATAATAAAAAATAGCGGCATATGGAATATATAAATACAATGCGTTATATTTTTAGGAGCACTACTATGTCCGACTACCATCAAAATAATACCGATTCCCTTCGCAATGTCGATATACGTTAAATGTCCGCTTCCGGATGTCCCCCCCCGAATAGACATTTTCTCTTGTTCATTTTGCAACAATGCGCACACCCCCTCTTATTTCGTTAACTCTACCTTCGCCCGCTCCAGTGCGCTCTTGATGACATCGTCCATATCATAGTACTTGTACTCCGCCAAACGACCACCGAAGATGACGTTCTCTTCCTGCTGTGCCAGAGCTGCGTACTGCTGATAAAGCTTCTGGTTGCGCTCGTTGTTGACCGGGTAATACGCCTCTTCACCACGCTTCCAATCAGCCGGATACTCGCGCGTGATGTAGGTGACAGGCTGCGTGCCGAACTCAAAGTGCTTGTGCTCGATGATACGTGTATACGGGATCTCACGCTCCGTGTAGTTGACGACAGCCACGCCTTGATGGTTCTCTTCCTCCAAGCGTTCCGTCTCAAAGTGAAGTCCGCGATACTCAAGCTGGCCCAGCTTGTAATCGAAGTATTCATCAATCGAACCGGTATAAACGACAGTCTTAGCGACTCCCTCATAGGCATCACGTTCCTTGAGGTAGTCTACGCCCGTACGCACCTCGATGCCGTCGAGCAGTGCTTCAATCAGCTTGTTGTAGCCGCCGACCGGGATGCCCTGATAGCGGTCATTGAAGTAGTTGTTGTCAAATGTATAGCGGACCGGCAGGCGCTTGATGATGAATGCCGGCAGCTCCGTGCAGCTGCGGCCCCACTGCTTCTCCGTGTAGCCCTTGATAAGCTTCGTGTAGATATCCGTGCCGACGAGCGAGATGGCCTGCTCCTCGAGGTTCTGCGGCTCTCCTTTGATAGCCTTGCGCTGCTCCGCGATGATTGCCTTGGCCTGCGCCGGCGTCACGATGTCCCAGAGCTCGCGGAACGTGTTCATATTGAACGGCAGATTGTAGAGATGGCCCTGATAGTTCGCCACCGGCGAGTTGATGAAGTTATTAAAGGTGACAAATCGGTTGACATACGCCCAGACATCCTCATAGCTCGTGTGGAAGATGTGCGCGCCATACTTGTGGATGTTGATACCATCCCTCTCCTCGCAATAGACATTGCCGCCAATATGGTCACGGCGCTCCAGCACTAGCACCGACTTGCCCGCCTGCTTCGCCTCATGTGCAAAGACCGCACCAAAAAGACCACTGCCCACAATCAGATAATCATACATGATACTACCTCTCTTCTATCACCTAACGCTCAATCGACAACCGCTCCAGATCATAACTGCGGCACAAGCTCCTTCAGATACGCCTCGAACTTACTACCAAGATCTGGACGGCGCAGGGCGAACTCCACCGTCGCCTTGAGAAAGCCCAACTTATCGCCAAGGTCGTAGCGGATACCCTCAAAATCATAAGCATAGACCGGCTGGCGCTTGGCCAGGACTTCCAGCGCATCCGTCAGCTGCACTTCGTTGCCCTTACCCGGCAGTGTGTGCGCAAGAATATCAAAGATTGCCGGCGTGATAACATAGCGGCCCAGGACCGCCATACGGCTCGGCGCATCCTCGACAGCCGGCTTCTCCACCATATCGAGTACGCGCATCGTGCGCGCATCATCCGTCGGCTCACCCTTGATGATGCCATACGACGATACCTTGTCCTCCGGCACCGTCTGGCACCCCAGAACGGATGACCCCGTCGCATTGTAGACATCGATGAGCTGCTTCAGTGCCGGCCTTCCCTCGCCGTTGTAGACGACATCATCGCCAAGCAGCACGGCAAACGGCTCATCCTGCACAAAAGCACGCGCACAGAGAATGGCATCGCCAAGACCGTTCATATGCTGCTGACGGATATAGTGGATATCGATAGCCCCCGTATCGCGAACCATCTTCAGGAGGTCGGTCTTCCCCTTCTTCTCGAGCTCCATCTCCAGCGCCGGCGCCGAATCAAAGTGGTCCTCGATTGCCCGCTTCGCATGACCGCTGATGATCAAGATCTCTTTAATCCCGCTCGCCAATGCTTCTTCAACAATGTATTGGATTGTCGGCTTGTCAACAATCGGCAGCATCTCCTTCGGCGTTGCCTTCGTCGCCGGTAAGAAACGCGTGCCAAAACCAGCAGCTGGGATAACTGCCTTACGAATTTTCTGCATTTTCTCTCCCCCACACAAAACTTTTACATCAAATCCATTGCTTTCCTGATGGCCTTCTTGGTAAAATAGCCGCTGATCACTTTTTCCTGTAAAGCTGTAATATTTTTTAGATAGCGCGCATAATCTTCCTCAGTCATAGAATCTAAGACCGTATTGATATCACTCAGTTTGTCAACGCAGAAACCTATATCCTGTTCCTTCACAAAATCAGCGATAGCAGCCTGCGACCAGACAATCACCGGCAGGCATGAAGATATATACAACGATAATTTATGTGGGTTATTATAGCGCGTATATTCACCAAATGAACCCGAGCATGTATCAATAGAGTCCCCATCCCAGATCAGACCAAAACTCCCTTCCAATCTAGCTGGAATTTCTTCCGAAGTGAAGCTGCCTTTGTAGATCACGCTTTTTGAGTGTATTTTTTCCCGATTGAAGTTGATTCCGTAAACAAAAAAATCTACGCCTAATTTATCCAAATCATGATGCAAAAAGGTACTCTTAGCAAGATTTCCAGCAAAAGCAATCTCATATCGATACGTACGATTAGGATGGTCGCTTGCAGGACGCAAATAATCAAACAAGTCCAAAGTCAACATCGGTGTACGTACGCCTATTTTTTCCAATGCATCTGCCATTCGCTTATTATGTACGATAAGCATCTTACATGTATTGAAAACTTGAATCTCATGCTGGATATCATCCTGGCCAAAATCACGCAATGAATCGACATCATGTATCAGCAAACATACTTCATTATATCGTAAAAGGCGCAGTAGTAGCTTACGTAAAATGATATTGGAATAAAAAGGGTACTGGATGAACAATCTTTTATTATTCACTCGAGATAGTTCTATAAACTTGCTGATATTATGGGGAGAAAGAACGTAGCAAATCTTTTCAAAGACAGACGAAAAATGATGCTCACTATATGAAAACGCTACATTACTTATCATCTGATCAAAGATCACATCAATATCCTGACGAGCCTTACTGCCAGCATGTTTACCGATATCGTTTCGTTCTTGTATAAAAGAATAATTTTCTCCCATAACAAATACCCTCCTACTTTTTCTCTTCCAGGCTTTCTGTTCCCTTTATAAAAAAATATTTAAACAAAAAGTAGCTGATAATTCCCTGTAATAATGTAATCGATACTACTTCTTTGTAAAACCAGTTCGAAAAGAATGCTAGAGCTACAGAATAATAAATATAGGCGTACATTAACAACCATATATCAATTGCCTTTTTGTTATAGGGGAACCTAATATATCGTATTTTGTAATACATGTATCCAAAGCAAGCTCCCATTGTACTACTGAACAAAATAACGCCAAAAAATCCCGCATCTGCATAATATGTACGGAACATGGTATAAACATTTCCCAAAAAGATTCCATTTACTGTGCGGAATCCGAAATCGTTATTAATCGTAACAATCCCCAATTTTAGATAAAGCCAGTCATAGAAGCCAGAAAAAGTATGTTCGCCAAAAAACATGGAAGTTCCCGGATAATATTCTTGCGTTAAATAAATATCTAACAACTTCAATTCGGCACCTAGATATATTGCTAATTGCTCAAAAGAGGCACTGATTAATTCACCGATAGACTCCAATCCTATATCGTCACCACGACCGACTATAATTAAGCTGGAATAAAATACCACCATACCAACAAGGGCCACCACAAAGAATATCACGAGTTTCCTCACGGTAAGGTGAATTTTCCAAGCGTGCATTCTCATCCGATAAACATAAAACACAATCAAAAATGGAAATACAATATGCAGAAGAACCGCGCCTCTAGATCCTTCTAATAAAGATAATGCAATCGTACATATAACAATAATTATCGATTTTTTATCCCACTTTTTAGACACAGCTCGAATAACTGCCATGCGATATACAAAAAATAAACTACCAATATATGCAAACTTACGACTATAAGCCATCAGTTTAGGAATTGGTGGTATATCCAAGGTACCATCGTTTGCAACGACAGAAAGTCTATAAGCTATAATTTTCTGACTGAGCGAGTCCGTCATATTAAATGCTGCAGCAATCTCATTGATGTATTGCAAGCAAAGAAACATAACAAATATTTGAAATGCTGTAAATAAAATTGTCCCTTTCCATGTAATAGAAAAAACAGAGTAAATCGGTACACTCAATTTAACTGCTTCGGAACTGCCTCTTTTTTTTCGTAAAGTGATATAATAAAATGAGATGAAAGAAACAATCCCTAACATGACAACCAAAAATGTCGTTAGACTCATGTCAAAGTACCACTTATATGTATATGGTTCACATATAAGTGCTGCTAACAAAAAAGTTGCACTCAAGATTACAGGAGCGGATAGATAATCTTTATTTGAAAGATTATACGATATCATGGTCAGGATCAATAAAAAAACAATCATTACATGTAAAAGCATTACTTTCATCCTTAATTATATCCAATAGACTTACATACAGGAATCTTATCTACAGTAAAATTCTTCAATTCTTTCAATCTCTGTAGCTGCATCATACCCAGCTAAGATGATTTCCTTTTGCATGTTTTTACGTATAATATTTACATGGGAAGTGATATAATCACACCACACTCCAGGTGATGCATCCAACCTCATTGTTTTAAACAAATCTGTAATAGAAGTTTCTGGGGGAAAAACATCCGAACATACGCACGGTAATCCTGCTGCCTGAGTCTCTATTGCTGTGATACATAGCCCCTCAAACTTCGATGGCAATACATGGCAATCCATAGCTTGGTAAAGTTCATTTGTATCCTTGCGCATTCCGAGGAATAAGACTTTATTTTCCAGATGGTAATCTTGCACTTTTTGCTTTATCATCTTCAAGCGATCTTGAAAGCCTGCTGCATCACCTACCAGCATCAAAACAGCATCTTCTCTTTTGGAAGCGACTTCTTTGAATATATCAATGAGAAACTCATGATTTTTCTGGGGGGAAAATCTTGCAACTGTACCAATCACAAATTTATCCTCGATTCCTAACTCTTTTCGCACTCGCTTACGAATTACCGGATTGAAAATAAACTTAGGTGTATCGATTGCATTGTGGACTACACAGAATGGATGTCTTCCAAACATCCATTTTCCCGCCAATTTTGAACAAGCCCAATAATCTGTTGCAGAGATCTTCAACAAAACCGCATTCAGTCGTTTTATGCACTTTCTCGGCAAGCTTTCAGTGATTTCATCGCCAGAATTATGCGAGTGAATCACGCGATGCGGTATGCCGACTAAAGCTGCGACAAATAATGGAAAAACATAGTACAAAGAACACGTATTCAAAACGATATACTTATACTCATGGCGTTTCTGACATAATAACTTCAAAACTCCCCAATAATGCCTTAGTGGAGATTTATGACGAGATGGCACAGCATAAATCAAGTCACCATTTCGCTCTATTTCATCTGAAAATACAATTGGTGACTCCCCTGTGATATTCAAGAAGTCATAACGTACTAGTTCACGATTTAGTTTACGATATTGCGCCATAAGGTACGTTTCCATACCGCCTATATTATTTGTCATGCCAATTTGAAGCACTCTAACTGGTAATTCCATGATATTCTCCTCTAATTTACCTTAATGATAGGTAATAGTGTTCTAATACTTTCGCTTCTTTTCGAATATCATATCCCGCTTTACGAATCTCTTCTACAGGACTTTTTCGTACACATCTATTTTCCACACACTCTTCAATAGCAGCTTCCCAACAATCTTCATTATTGTTCAATGGAATGAATGTCAATAGATTACTCACCCTCGCGTCACTAGGAATCACATCAGCGCTAGCAAAAACAGGTAATCCGCTGCATTGTGCTTCCACTAAAACTATTCCTAATCCTTCATAAAAAGAGGGAAATACAAATGCATCAAAGGCTTGATAATAATCTTCTATATTTTTTTTTGCACCTAAAAATTTAACAACATGCTGCAATTGCAAATCCTGAACGAGCTGCTTTAAAGCAGTTTCATCTTTTCCTTCGCCAATCATCAGTAAACGTGCCTCAGGATGTTTTTGATAGAATGCATTGAAGATTTTTATTAGAAAAGATTGGTTTTTTTGGGGGTCCAATCTCCCTACATGACCGATAATAAAGTTTTTTTCAAGATGAAGCTGTTCTCTCATAGATGTGCGCATAGATGGCGAATAAATAAATTTATTCACATCTATCGAATTTTTTATAACGGTAAATGGATATCGGCAAAAAAGAAATTTTCCTGCATCTTCTGTACAAGCAATGCGCTCAGTCGCTTCGCGATTACCAATATAAAGTAAAGGAAGATTTCGAACAGCATGCAAGCGAGTTGCAGCAGCACGATTGTTATGACTATGAAGAATACAATGTTTTATACCATTTTTTTTTGCCAATGGAAAATATAAAAACGCAGCATTTGCCATATGGCAATGTAAGATAGCGTATTCTCCTTTGTGTTGTTGAAAAAATGTCGATATCTGTTTTCTTATAGAAAACAAACGGCTTATCCGAAATGCTTCCCAATCAAAGACGCGTCCACCAAGTGACTCAATTTCAGCTTTTATTCCATTCTCTACACGACTATGTGTGATAAAGTCAAATTGTATTTTAGAACGATCTATATGACGATAATAATTTAATAAATAGGCCTCTATTCCTCCACAAAATGTCAACCCAGGAAGAACATGCAAAATACGAATGGGCTTTTTTATATCCACCATAGTCATCAACATCCTCAAATTTACATTGTTTTTTTATAAACGAACAATCCATACGCAAATGATATCAACCAGCCTAACACAAATCCCACAGCTGTCATAAGCTTTGGTCTAGGCCATGCCGGTTTCTCTGCAAATGGCAGTGTGGCTGGGTCGACAATCTGGACATCCATGGAATCCATGGCCTGCCGTATACGACTCTGTTCGCACTGCTGGACGAGGTTGACGTAGACCTGATTCTTGATCTCTGCATCGCGCTTGAGCTCAAGGAAGTCCATAACACCTTCTGGCAAGTCACCGAGTTCCTGCTGTTTGCTGTCACGCTTTTCCTTGATGGCTGCTTCACTGGCCTGGGCCGTTGCAACAGTTGCCTGAGCCTGGGCCTGCGTCTTCAAGAGTTCGGCCTGAGCTGGATTAAGGGTTGTTGCATTCGAAGATACGACGTCATTGACTTCATTCGTCAGGCTGCTCTGCAATTTGCCGAGCTGTTCGCGAGCAGCGATGACCTGAGGATTGTTCTCGGTATAGCGCTGCCTGAGGCCGACGAGTTCGACCTGCTTGGCGACAATCTGATTGCGGATGCCCTGCACCGTTGCGTTATCGTTGATGTTGTAGCTCTGGCTGCCTGCCTTCATCTCGTTTAACTTTGCATTTGCCGTATCCAGCTGCGCCTGCCCAGACTGTGCCTGGACTTCCATCTTGCTGATAGCATCGTCATAAGCATCGAGGCGGGAGATCAGGGCTTTTGCCTGTGTATCCGGGTCATAGATCTTATGCTCTTTCTGATACTCAGCAAACTTCTTAGCTGCTTCATCCGACTCCTGTTTTGCCTGATCAATGCGTTCGTTCAGGAACTGGACGAGCAGGCTCTGCGTTTCCTTGTTCATGCCCGTCATCATATCGAGGAAGTTATTCACGACATCCTGCGAGATTTTCTGTGCCTCTTCTGGGGTCTTGCCCTTAGCTGTTACCTTGATGAGATTCGTTTGCTTCGTGTTCTCAATCTTGAGATTTGACTTGGCAAATGCTTCTGGTGTCAAGAATTTCTTCTTTTCCTCTGGCCAGTCGAGATCATCAATGATTGGCTGCAGGACGGTGTTGCTCTTCATGAGCTCTACATAGGTAAGCGTCGGCGAGCTTCCGCCACCAATTCCCAGTGCAGCAGCTGCAGCGGCTGCTCCACCACTGGCAAGCTGCGAGCCGGTCATACGAGTCTGGACAGTGGTGGTGGATTCATAAGTCTTCGGCCAGACGAGCCCAGCTACGAGGGCGATGGCGGTGCAGCCTACGACGATACCACCGACGACTTTCTTGCGCTGCAGCATGATGTCTTTGAGGCGGCCAAAATCGATGGATTCTTCTTTTTCCAAGGTATTCTCTCCTATCTATGCCTGTAATGATTCCTGATATAATGCGGGATTAATGTGAGGTCGTCAGACCGAGTTTGCGTGCGACGAAAAGGCCGCCCTTGCGGACCCAGTTCTGTTTCTCGAGGAAGGATACGTTCTGCTCATGATACGGGACCTGGTTCTTCTCGAGCCAGATGTCGAGCATCAACTCGCTGACGAAGCCAAAAATGCGTGCTTCGTAGGCGGAATATGCGCTGATGTCCACCCGGTCTTCGATCTTGAACAGGATGTCGAACATCCACTGGCAGTACGCATCGTAGAGGTCCTTGCGCATGACGAACATATTGAACATATGCGCCCAGGTGCGCTTCATGACTGTATCATGCGCCTCGACATATTCAGGATAATCCGCTCGGATGATTTCATTAAGGGCCTGCAGACCTTCTGCGTGATGCGCGTGCAGGTAATGGGATTTGTTCGACTCGATATAATAACGACGCTTGTCAGGCACGACAACTGGCGTATCGGTCAGCAGTCTCTCCCAGTCTGCTCGAGACAGGATTGCCGCCCGCTTACCCTCTATCGAGCGCGCTTCCTTATTGGTGAAGTAGCGGCGATAGTGGACAAGGCCGACGTAATCCGCCGACAGGTTCTTCCAAGCCCAGTACAGGGCCGTCAGTTCGCAGTAATGCGGATTCTTGGCACTGATGTTGTCGCCGGTATTGTCACCTGTGAAGCCGATGCTATCCTTGCCCTCACAGCCTACATGAATCGGCATGTAGACATCATCCTGAGGCATCCAATACGGCTTATGCGCCGCGACCATGATCTTTATATCCACAAAATCTCTCCTTATAGAACAAATCCTCAAGAACTATTCTCTTTCCTATGAATGAAGTTATGTACTACAGCACTATCCTCATTGAATACCAAAACATTCATATTCCAGATTCGCATTTCTGCTCGAAGTTGTTTGCGCAATAGTTCCCCCAAAGGTGCACGATGATCATCCCTGAGATTTTTTACAATCAGAATCAGTTTAATACGCGGTTGCTGCTTGAATGCTGCCCTCAAACAATCTGGAAAACACGGTTCGTCATCTGGCAGTGCTTGTGCAAGTAAAGCATAACACATTTCTAAGGAATGAACAAATTTCTTACTGATGCTTGCTACGAATTTAGATATATCCTTGTCATTTTCTTTATCGGGTGCAGTCTTCTTCGCCTCAACAAACATAATATTCTGCTTCGGGCCCAGCGTGATGAATTCTACAGTGGAGACACCACGCGTGTTCACCTTGCGATAGGTATCGGACTTCTCGATGGGAAATGTCTTCTCTTTTGACAGGTAAAACCACATGTCGGATTCATGAATCTTTAGCATAGCCATCCCCCAAGGTTAAGTCGACTTCTCGTTCGTAAAGGCTGACCGATTCATCGATGATACTGTTGTCGGGCATTCCTTTGAGAAGGTCGTCGTAAGCCGGTGTGCCGGTATCGCTCAAGGACAGCACAGGGATGCTCATGTGGTGTTCCTGTGCCAGGAGGTAGAGCTCTTTGATGGCGAAGTAGGAATGTGTGGCGATGAAGAACTGCATGCCGCTCTGGGAGAGTTCGTAGATCATCCGGAGGAACTTGATGACGGCCTGAGGATGCAGGGAGGACTCAATCTCATCGAGGAAGACGACAGACTTCGGGGTCAGGTAGCGATTGGCCAGCAGCTGATTGAATATCGCGATCTTCTTGATGCCCTCGGCTGTCGTGTTGATGGAATAGAGCGTGTTCCCCTTCTTGTAGTACCACTGGCGCTTCTTCTCGTCGTAGTCGACGGTGCCGCCTAAGATATCCCTGAGAATCTTGCGCCCATTGGAGAAGTGCTGGTAGTTGTTGCCGCGCTGGCGGGGCAGCTGCAGGGCTTTGACGAGGTCAAGGTAGGTATCGTCGAAGCCGTACATCATGTCCTGCTCGCGTGACTTCAGGATGACATTCTGTAAGGACAGGACCTCTTTTGCGGGGATGAATACGGTGTTGCTGTCGCGGTTCTGCTTGAAGGTCGTCCCGGCCTTCAGGATTTTCTTGACCGTATCCCGCCCGAACTCATAGGAGATGGATTTACCGTCCACTTTCATCGAGAAGGTCAGCTTACCGCCGTTTGGCTTGTTGACCAAGTCGCCAAGGCGGTCGCTCTGGAAGGTCCAGTGCAGTTTCTCCTGCAGGACGTCCTGCAGGGACTGCTGGGCATTGCCGCGCCTGTACTGCTCCAACGTACGCATGGCGACATACATCGCTTTCAGGATGAAGGTCTTCCCCGTCCCATTGATGCCCAGGAGCAGATTGATGTTCTGGAGATGCTTCCACTCTATTTTTCTATGCATACCAAAGTTTTGGACTTGTATGGAATCAATCATTGTGACATCTCCTTCCTTACTTCGCTTAATAGGCACCCTTCTTGCCACAGACGACGCCGATGGTCTTGAAGAGCAGGACGATGTCCTGCCAGAGGCTCCAGTTGCGGACGTACCAGGAGTCGAGCTGGAGGCGGCCGTTGAAGCTGATGTCGTTGCGGCCGCTGACCTGCCAGAGGCCGGTGATGCCGGGCGTGGTCATGCAGATGACGGGCAGGTAGTTGCCGATCTTCTCTTTCTCGCGCGGCAGGTATGGGCGCGGGCCGACGAGGCTCATCTCGCCTTTGATGACGTTGAAGATCTGCGGCAGTTCGTCGAGGCTGTACTTGCGGATGAACTTGCCGACCTTCGTGACGCGCGGGTCGTCGCCGCGGAGTTTCTGGAACTCCTTCCACTCCTGCTCGGCCTCGGGGTGCTTGCCGAGGAAGTCCAAGAGGATGCGGTCGGCATTCTGGTACATCGAGCGGAACTTGTAGCACTTGAAGGTCTTGCCACCCTTGCCGATGCGCGCGGCGTTGTAGAAGGCCGGGCCATTGGAGTCGAGGCGAATCATGATGGCGAGCACGGCGAGGATGGGCAGGATGCAGATGGCGATGGCGGAGCCGACAATGAGGTCGAAGGCGCGCTTGAGCATCTGGTTGCCGCGACTCTTGAGGTTGTTGCTCGTCTTGAGCACGAGCAGCTTGTCGTCGATGCTGCTCTCGATGTCGACGTTGCCGATTGGCACGCCGAAGATGTTCGGGATGACCGAGACGTTGCGGACGAATGGCTGCACGCGGTAGAAAATCTTGACCTGTTCCTTCTTGGAGAGGCCCGGCGTGGCCAGGATGACTTCCTGCACGGGATGGGCTTGTAAGATCTGCTCGGCATCCTCGAAACGGCCGAGGCATGGATATTTCTTGAGCAGCGGCCGCGTCGCATCGTCTTCGAGGAAGCCGACGATGTTGTAGTTCATCGAGAAGGCCTTGACGAATTTCTCGGCGGTCTTGCCTGCGCCGATGATGATGGCCGTGCTCTGCCAGATGCCGATGCGGCTCAGGATGGCGCGCGCGACGAAGCGCTCAAGGCAGACCAGTGTGTAGCTCAAAAGCCAGTCGCAGAGCAGGAAGCCGCGTGAGATCATGCCGCTTTCGCTGTGGACGATGTAGTCGAGCACGATGACGGTCACAATGGTGTAGAAGGACGCCTTGAAGATGCGTCCGGCGCACTCGCGGAAGATGCGGCGCGTGCGGTAAAGGCGCAGCGGCACCATGTACAGGATGTAGATGCACGGTATGATTGTGTACCAGGCGCGGCCGACATGGAGCGTCTTCCCCAAGATGGGCTCCATGATGGCGACGGACAGATAGACCGCGCCGTAACAGACGAGAAAGTCCAGGATGAGCAGTACGACGGGTGTGACGTAATGGTTCAGGCTGGCTCTCCAGTTTTGTGTGATGGATGACATGGAAGTGGTTCCCCTCGCTTCTTCTTCGAACATGTCGTGTTGTTTCCCCCTATCCCCCATTTATCAGTCGGTCAGGTTCTTGTAGAGCGCCCAGGCGTTGATGTATGGCAGGACGTCGGTGTCGAGCTTGATGCCGTTGGAGCGTGGGACGTAGAGGATGTCGCCGTCTTCGATCTCGACGTTCTGGGTAAGGTCGTGCTTGACGGTGTAGGCTTTCATGTTGAGCGTGCGGTAGTACATGGTGCCGTCGATGACGCGCATGATCTGGATGCGGGTGCTGCGGCCTTTGCGCGCCCAGCCGCCCGCGCTGGCGAGTGCGGCGTAGGCGTTCATGTTGTCGATGGCCATGTCCTGGATGCCGGGCTTGTTGACCTCACCCATGACGTAGACCTTGCGCGGGCCGTAGCTTGTGATGACGAGCGAGAGGTCCGGGATGCGCAGGTACTGGGTCAGGGAGTCCATGAGGACAGCCTTGGCCTCGTCGAGCGTCAGGCCCTCCATCTTGACGCTGCCGACGTACGGCAGCTGGACGTAGCCGTCGAGGCCGACGGTGATGCTGTTGATGCCGATGCCATCCGGGAAGCCGACGGCGAGGATGCTCAGCGTGTCACCGCGGAACAGGCGGTAGCTCGGCGAGACGGTCGTGTGGCGCAGGGAGGCGGTCTTGAACATCTCCTTGGACTCGACGTAGCGGGCTGCGGTGTCATCGTCATCCGCGGCGGACTGAGCGGACTGGGCGCTCAGGGTTGCTACCGTATCGGTACGCGCGGCGGAGCCGACTGCTGCTTTCGTGTGAGAGACGGAAGCGGTCGGTGCGGCGAGCGTGCCCATGGCCGTCTGGGCGGCTACGTCGGTGGCCGTAGGCGCGGCAAAAACGGCGCTACCTGAGAGCAGGAAGGCCGTGATGGTGAGAGCCGGAAGGCTGTACTTCATAAGATAAAACCCCTCGTTTTCTGTATTTGCGTATGAAATAGTCGAATATACGCTACTAGAATACCACCTTTTCTAGGAAAAGACAAGGTTTAGAGGCAGATTAGCAGGCTGCGGCGCGCGGGGCGCGCGGTATGATTTGATAGAATGATAAATACCTGATATAATTAGGAAAGTCATCTTTTGTTATGCTGTTGTTATTCTTGATATTATTTTCGAATTGTTTCTAAAAAAGGGAGATTTTACGACTATGTTACTCAATCGCAAATCGGTAGAGCTCCTGGCTCCGGCTGGCACTTGGGATGCGCTGGTGGCGGGCGTGGAGTCGGGTGCGGATGCTGTCTATCTCGGCGGCAAGCACTTCAACATGCGCATGCATGAGGGTGAGTTCAACTTCGACGATGCCATGCTCAAGAAGGCCATTGACTACGCGCACGAGCACGGGGTGCGCCTCTATGTGACGCTCAACAACCTCATCAGCAACGAGGAGATCCCGGCGCTGCGCGAGTACCTCGCCTACCTCAACGAGATCCGCCCGGACGCGCTGCTCGTGCAGGATTTTGCGGTGCTCGAGCTCGTGCACGAGATGGGCATCACAATCCCGCTGCACACGTCGGTCATGATGAACACGCACAATGAGCACGCCATCGAGAAGCTCAAGGAGTACGGCATCACGCGCATCGTCGTGGGCCGCGAGATGACGCTGTCGGAGCTCAGCCTGTTCCGCGAGCGCACGGGCATCGAGGTCGAGTACTTCATGCACGGCGACATGTGCATCAGCGAGTCGGGCCAGTGCATCCACTCGGGCGTGCTGTTTGGCCAGAGCGGCAACCGCGGCCGCTGCCTCAAGCCGTGCCGCTGGGCCTACCAGCTCATCGACGAGAAAACGGGCGAAGTGCTCGACGAGGACGGCCCGGGCGCCTACAAGCTCGCGCTCAAGGACATGTGCATGTACCGCGCCATCCCGCAGCTCATCCAGGCGGGCGTCTTCTCCTTCAAGATTGAGGGCCGCATGCGCCCGGCGGGCTTCATCCGCCGCATCGTCTCGA
>ERZ791902.825-NODE-825-length-18810-cov-13.448947_pt1 | contig 18810 bp, 9 predicted proteins | sample MGYA00510149_ERZ791902 | MGnify/ENA primary metagenome ERZ791902 (study PRJEB30046, sample SAMN00792060) | human gut metagenome | study: EMG produced TPA metagenomics assembly of the A metagenome-wide association study of gut microbiota in type 2...
GCTCACTTCAAACAGAGCACTCAGCTTCAGAATTTTATCCAAGTCGGGGATGGACGTTCCGCCCTCCCACTTCGAGACAGCCTGACGCGAAACGTTCAACTGATCGGCAAGCTCTTCCTGGCTCCATCCATTCTGGCGGCGGAGAAGGGCAATTTTTTCGGCTAAGATCATAGTGTTCTCTTTTCTGCCGCAGGGCGGCATATCAATGGATTTCGGCGGACGTCCTCTATGCCGTTATCATAGCAGATTTTCCAGTTGACAACCACCAATTACGGCTTGAAATTTGTCAACCAGCGGTTGCAGCCACGCAAAAAGCGCCTGCACCCAGCATAATCGCATGGGCACAGGCGCTTTCGTTTCTACTATCTGTTACTTCAGCAGATTGTTATCCGTAAAGTAGTCGATCCGCATGGACCTGCGCACTTCGGCAAGGGTGGCGGCGGCGGTCTTTTCGGCCACGGCGCTGCCTTCCTTCAGGATTTCCACGACCTCGGGCAGGCGCTGCTCCCACTCCTTGCGGCGGTTGCGGATGGGCTCCAGCTCGGCCTGCATGACGCTGTTCAGGAACTTCTTCACCTTCACGTCGCCCAGACCGCCGCGCTGATAGTGTGCCTTCAACTCGTCGAGGTTCTGGTACTCGGGCAGGAACTCGGCAAAGTGCTCCGGGCGGCTGAATGCATCCAGATAGATGAAGACGGGGTTGCCCTCCACCTTGCCGGGGTCCTGCACGCGCAGGTGGTTCGGGTCGGTGTACATGGACATGATCTTCTTCTTGATGTCCTCGGGCTCGTCGGAGAGGTAGATGCAGTTTCCGAGGCTCTTGCTCATCTTGGCCTTGCCGTCGGTGCCGGGCAGGCGCAGGCAGGCGCTGTTCTGAGGCAGAACGATCTCCGGCTCCACCAGAGTCTCACCGTAGACGGCGTTGAACTTATGGACGATCTCGCAGCACTGCTCGATCATGGGGCGCTGGTCCTCGCCTGCGGGGACGGTAGTGGCCTTGAAGGCGGTGATGTCCGCAGCCTGGCTGATGGGGTAAGTGAAGAAGCCCACCGGGATGCTGGACTCGAAGTTCTTCTGCTGGATCTCCGCCTTGACGGTGGGGTTGCGCTGCAGGCGGGAGACGGTGACGAGGTTCATATAATAGAAGCTCAGCTCGGTCAGCTGGGGCACCATGGACTGGATGAAGATGTGTGCCTTGGCGGGGTCGATGCCCACGGCCAGATAGTCCAGAGCGACCTGCAGGACGTTCTGGCGCACCTTCTCCGGGTTGTCGGCGTTGTCGGTGAGGGCCTGTGCGTCAGCGATCATGATATAGATCTCGTCGAACTTGCCCGAGTTCTGCAGCCGGACACGCTCCTTCAGAGAGCCGACATAGTGGCCGACATGGAGCCGACCCGTCGGGCGGTCGCCCGTCAGAATGATCTGTTTCATAGTTTTCTCCTTTTTCATCAGGCGCATTTTTCCTCAGCCTCTCCGTCACAGCTGACGCTGTGCCGCCTCCTCTGACAGGGGAGGCTCTGGCGAAAAGGGTAAGTTTTCGGTTTTGCCAAGGGCTCTCCTATCCGGAGAGCTGGACGCCGCAGGCGGCCTGAGAGGTTCATTTTTTATAAGTATATCCCCCGCCGCTTTTCCTGTCAACAAAAGCCGCACCGGAACGGACAAAAAAGAAAAAGCGATGGAAAACTTCCATCGCTTTACTGGCGCCTCTTGCCTGACTCGAACAGGCGACACCCTGATTAACAGTCAGGTGCTCTAACCGACTGAGCTAAAGAGGCATCTATATAAAACGGCGTAGAGCCGTTTTACTACTATAAAATGGTGACCCGTACCGGAATCGAACCGATGTTAAAGGCGTGAGAGGCCTCTGTCTTAACCGCTTGACCAACGGGCCATACTACCATTGCATCGGGTGTTGTTCCCGACTCGATTATTTTAGCACAGCGCGCCCCCTTTGTCAACAGGCATTTTCAATTTTTTCTGCAAATTTTTCAAAAAATCAGAACAGCCGACGCACTCTGCCCTTCACAGCCCCCAGAAGGACGTTCAGGTAAAGGCCCATGACGCTCTCCACCTCGCCCAGCTCCATGCTCTGGCGCTGGGGCAGGCCGGCCAGCGTACCGCGGTAGAGGCAGCGCAGCTCGGGCAGCTCGGCGTAATCGCTGGGGTGCATGAGGGTGCTGGGCTTTGGCAGCTCCAGCGCACCGCTCTTCTGGAGCACCTCGCTGACGAACTGGGAGCAGAAATAATGCCGGCGGCGCTGCCAGCGGATATGCATCCAGCAGAGCAGCAGACCCAGCGAATTGAAGCGGTAGAGCTCCCCGTGGTGCATCATGTGCTGGGTACGGCGCTTGGCGCGGGTGTAGGCCTCATCCGTCACTTCCAGCGCGTAGAGGGCGCAGGGGATGTTCTCCCGCATGAGGAACACGCCCCGGTTCAGGTACTCCCGGCTGGGACCTGCGGGGAACATGGTATAGCCATTCTTGCGGGTAGAGCTGTAGAGGGTGCTCAGGTCCTCGTCGAAGGCGAGGGAGATGTGGGTGTACTGCGCACCGGTCAGGCTGTACACGAGGTTCGAGAGCAGGGTGCCGGAGCGGGTAAGAAATATGTAAAGCGTCTTCATCGTCGTTGTTTCTCCATGCTGGCGGCTCATGGCCGCGGGTCAGACTGGCCCAGTATATCATAAGCCAGACAGTTTTTCCAGATATATCGCAAAATATCCACAAATATTTTGTGTCTCTACTTATAATACGTTTTTTCGCGGCCCAAAATTGCAGCCTCTTCTCTCCTGTTTTCCGCTCCTTGTATCCCAAATCGACAAAATTTTATCAAAGATCTGTTTTTGGCATAAAATCTTTAATTTGTGCAGGCAAACGGGCCAGGATTTTTACGAAACTGTCTCAAATACCACGGATTCTTAATAAGATTTGTTGCTTTTACCCGAAGAAAACCGCCCCGCCGGTTGATTTCGGCCCCGATTTATGTATAATGATATACAGGAGAATACGCATCTGTATTTCTTTTCGTCGTCCTTTTGCGGTGTCCTTTTGGCTGAGGGCAGCTTACCGCTGGTGTCTGGACGATGACCTGAACGAAAGAAGAGGTATAAGTATCATGGCAAAGTTGGATCTGAGCAAGTATGGTATCACCGGCACGACCGAGATCGTGTACAATCCCTCTTACGAGCAGCTGTTCGAGGAGGAGACCAAGCCCGAACTGGAAGGCTACGAGAAGGGCCAGGTCAGCGAGCTGGGCGCTGTCAACGTCATGACCGGTATCTACACCGGCCGCTCCCCCAAGGATAAGTTCATCGTCATGGACGAGAACTCCAAGGACACCGTGTGGTGGACCAGCGACGAGTACAAGAACGACAACCACCCCGCTTCTCAGGAAGCCTGGGAAGCTGTGAAGGAGATCGCCAAGAAGGAGCTCTCCAACAAGCGCCTGTACGTCGTGGATGCTTTCTGCGGCGCCAACAAGGACACCCGCATGGCCGTCCGCTTCATCATGGAAGTGGCCTGGCAGGCACATTTCGTCACCAATATGTTCATCAAGCCCACCGCTGAGGAGCGGGAGAACTTCGAGCCTGATTTCGTTGTCTACAACGCTTCCAAGGCTAAGGTCGAGAACTACAAGGAGCTGGGCCTGAACTCCGAGACTGCTGTGCTGTTCAACATCACCAGCAAGGAGCAGGTCATCGTCAACACCTGGTACGGCGGCGAGATGAAGAAGGGCATGTTCTCCATGATGAACTACTTCCTGCCGCTGAAGGGCATCGCTTCCATGCACTGCTCTGCCAACACCGATAAGGAGGGCAAGAACACCGCCATCTTCTTCGGTCTGTCCGGCACCGGCAAGACCACCCTGTCCACCGACCCCAAGCGCCTGCTGATCGGCGACGACGAGCACGGCTGGGACGACAACGGCGTCTTCAACTTCGAGGGCGGCTGCTACGCAAAGGTCATCAACCTGGACAAGGACTCTGAGCCCGACATCTACAACGCCATCAAGCGCAACGCTCTGCTGGAGAACGTCACTCTGGACGCTGAGGGCCACATCGATTTCGCCGACAAGAGCGTGACCGAGAACACCCGCGTCTCCTACCCCATCGACCACATCCAGAACATCGTCCGCCCCATCTCTTCTGCACCCGCAGCCAAGAATGTCATCTTCCTGTCTGCTGATGCATTCGGCGTCCTGCCCCCCGTCTCCATCCTGACTCCGGAGCAGACCCAGTACTACTTCCTGTCCGGCTTCACCGCAAAGCTGGCCGGCACCGAGCGCGGCATCACCGAGCCCACCCCCACCTTCTCCGCCTGCTTCGGTCAGGCCTTCCTGGAGCTGCACCCCACCAAGTACGCTGAGGAGCTGGTCAAGAAGATGCAGAAGAGCGGCGCCAAGGCTTATCTGGTCAACACCGGCTGGAACGGCACCGGCAAGCGCATCTCCATCAAGGATACCCGCGGCATCATCGACGCCATCCTGAGCGGCGCTATCAACGAGGCTCCCACCAAGAAGATCCCCTACTTCGACTTTGAGGTCCCCACCGCTCTGCCCGGTGTTGACCCCGCCATCCTCGACCCCCGCGACACCTACGCAGATGCCGCTCAGTGGGAAGAGAAGGCCAAGGATCTGGCTGGCCGCTTCATCAAGAACTTCGCAAAGTACGAGGGCAACGAGCACGGCAAGGCTCTGGTCTCCGCCGGCCCCCAGCTGTAAGCTGACAGCACCTCTTACATAAGGCCATAAGATCAAGACCCATCCGATCTCCCGCAAAAAGGAAGTCGGATGGGTCTTTCTTGTAATCCATCTCGTTTTATAGTACTCTGCGGAGGATACTACGCATGAAAAAAGCAACGGTCAACGACTACTTCCGACACCACTGGGTGAAGCTCATGCTCTTCGCGCTCTTTACAGCGGCGGTATCCTTTTTCGCGCCGTTGAAAAACTTCCAGCTCAAGTGGCTTATCGACTCCAAGAGCAAGCAGGAGGCACTGGGCTATATGGGGCTGGTGTTCCTCATCACCTTCACCAGCTGGTTTTTCGAACGGCTGAGCCGCCGCTCCTTTACAAAACTCGCCTGCGGTGCCGTGGAGCAGGTACGGGGACAGGTCATGGAGCGGGTGCTGCGCCGCCCGGTGTCCCAATATCAGCGGGAGGGCGACGCAGCCTATCTCTCCCTGCTGACCACCGACCTGCGCACCCTCTACGACGACTATTATATGTCCCTCTTCAACATCGCATTCTGGGGCGGCATCATGCTCTGTGCGCTGGGGATGTACCTTTACATCAGCCCGGTGATGCTGGCGGCCATCCTGCTTGTGACCGTGCCGCCGCTGGTCCTGCCCCGGAAGATGAATGAGCGGCTCAAAGCCTCCCGAGACGCTTTTTCGCTCCAGATGGCGGGCTACACCCAGCAGCTCAAGGAGCTTCTGGGCGGGTTCGAGGTCATCCGGGGCTTTCTGCGGGAGGACGCCTATGCCGCCCGCCACCGGGATGCTGCCCGGCAGACCCGCGACAGCGAGCAGACCTACCAGCAGAGCCTCAACGCCATGGTGGTCAACACCTCTCTCATCAGCAACCTCATCTTCCCCATCGTCATGCTGGTGGGCCTTTTTCTCGCTTTCGACGGGCGGCTGACGATGGGCACCGTCTCCACCGCCGCCAGCATGGCGAACTTCGTCATCACGCCCTGTAATCAGATCGCCCAGTGCTGGGCCAAGGTCAGATCCTCGAAGGGCATCCGTCAGCGGCTGGAAGCAGCCATGTCCGGCCCGGAAAAAGTCTCTGCGGGCCGGGCCATCGATAAACTCGAGCACATCGAGTGCAAGGACACCGGCTTTTCCTACCCCGGGGCCGCTGCACCGGTGCTGCGCGGCGTCCGGCTGACGGTCTCCGGGCAGGAAAAAGCCGTCCTCGTGGGCGAAAGCGGCTGCGGCAAGTCTACACTGGCAAAGCTGCTGTTCCAGTACTACCCAGACTATACCGGCAGCATCCTCTTCAACGGCCAGCAGCTGCGGGACATCGACCGTCAGAGCCTCTACCAGCGAGTAGGTTACATTGCCCAGACAACCTATCTCTTCAATGACACCCTCCGCAGCAACATCTGCCTCGGCGCGGACTTCCCCGAGGCTCAGCTTTCCCACGCCATCGGGATGGCGGGCCTCACCGACTGGGTGAGCACCCTGCCCGACGGCCTCGACACCCTCATCAGCGAGAACGGCAAGAATCTCTCGGGCGGGCAGCGCCAGCGCATCGGCATCGCACGGCTGGCGCTTCGCCGGTACGACCTCATCATCGCCGACGAGATCACCGCCAGCCTCGACCCCGACACCAGCGGACAGATCATGGAAAATCTGCTTGCTCTCCCCTGCATGGTGGTGGCCATCACCCACGACGTCTCGGGGGCGTTCATGAAGCAGTTTGACAAGGTCTACCGGGTGGAACACGGAAGCGTCACACAAGCATAAAAGGAGAGCCTGTGCCGGGTTTCGGCACAGGCCCTCCTCTTGTTTTTACCGGCTATTTTGCCGCGTCGAACTCGGCCAGAATATCCTCCGTGGGAGCCGGGGTCACGAGGCTGACCACCACGCAGACGGCCAGCGAGACGAGGAAGGCGGGCAGAAGCTCATAGATGCCGAAGACGCCGCCCAGCGGGCTGACGAGGTACTTCCAGACGAAGACCATCAGGCCGCCGCAGAGCATACCGGCCAGCGCACCCTGCCAGTTGCAGCGCTTCCAGAACAGGGCACAGAGGACGACAGCGCCGAAGGAGCCGCCGAAACCGGCCCACGCAAAGCTGACGATGCCAAAAACGCTGGAATCCGGGTCGCGGGCCAGCACCACGCCCACCACGCTGACACAGATGATGGTCAGGCGGGCTGCGAAGAGGCTCTGCTTCTCGCTCAGCTTGAGGTGGCCGAACTCCTGCAAAATGTTCTGGGACACGCTGGATGCAGCGGCCAGCATCTGGCTGTCCGCCGTGGACATGGTAGCCGCCAGGATGCCTGCAAGGATGAGTCCGGCGAGGACTGCCGCCAGCACACCGTGCTGGCTGATGAGGCTGGCGATGCGGACGATGAGGGTCTCACTGGACGAGCCGCTGAGGAATTCCAGCGCACCGACCCTGGTCATGCCGAGGCCCACCATGCCGATGACGATGGACGCCGCCATGGCGATGACCACCCAGACGGTGGCGATGCGGCGGCTGAGCACCAGCTTCTTCTCGTCCTCGATGGCCATGAAGCGGAGCAGGATGTGGGGCATACCGAAGTAGCCGAGGCCCCACGCCATGGTGGAGACGATGTCCAGCAGGCTGTAGGACGTGGCCCCGCCGGTCACAGCGTCGTGGCTGGCCGTCATGGTCAGGTAGCCGGAAAGGCTCTGGGCGTTCTCGACAACAGCACCCCAGCCGCCTGCCACGACGATACCGTAGCCCAGCACCGCGATGAGGGCCAGCGACATGACCATCGACTGGATGAGGTCGGTGGTAGTGACGGCGCGGAAGCCGCCCAGGATGGTATAGCCCACGATGACGAGGGCCGACACCAGCATTGCCGCCATGTAATCTACGCCGAAGAGGCTGTGGAACAGCTTGCCGCAGGCCGCAAAGCCCGAGGCCGTATACGGCACGAAGAAGACGATGATGATGACCGCGCCCAGAGCGTTCAGCAGGTTGCGCTGGTCATGGAAGCGAAGCGACAGGAACTGCGGTACCGTGATGGCGTCGAGGTTGGCCGAATAGCGGCGGAGCCGCCGGGCCACGATGAGCCAGTTGAGCCAGGTACCCAGCGCAAGGCCGATGGCCGTCCAGCCCGGCGAGGCAATGCCTGTCAGGTAGGCCAGACCCGGCATACCCATCAGCAGCCAGCTGGACATATCGCTGGCCTCGGCACTCATGGCCGTGACCAGCGGACCCATCTTCCGGCCGCCGAGGTAGAAGTCGGCGCTGTCGTTGTTGGTCTTGCTGTAGGCGAAACCCACCAGAAGCATGGCCGCAAGATAGACGACGATGGTGACGATGATACAGATCTCACTCATATACGTTCCCCCTTTGGTGCTTTTTTCCTCTATGATAAAAGCACGGCCTGATTTTACCACAGTAAAGCGTCAAAGTGCAAGACCCTTGGGCAGATTCTTCCCCTATGACCGAAATTTCGTCCTTTGCAGCGTCCAAAACCGCTCAATATGCCAACAGGCCGTCCTCCGGAGGAGGACGGCCTGTTGGCTCGGATGAAGAAAATGATGAAAACAAAGAAGATGACAGATTATTCTGCGGCTTCGCCTTCGGGGAAGATGATCTTGTTCACGAAGAAGAAGATGACCATCGAGATGCCGCCGTTGAGCACCGTGGTGCCGATGTTGTAGATGAAATCAGGCACCAGCAGACCGGCCACAGCCACCCAGATGCAGTTGATGGAGTTGACGATGCAGGTGATGAGGCAGAAAGCCAGCAGATACCAGCCGATCTGCTTGGCGAGGCTGCCCTTGCTGCGGAAGACGAGGCTGCGCTGGATGGGGAAATTGATGCACTCGCCGATGACCATGGCCACCATGTAGGCGCAGAAGTAGGGCAGGCCGCCGTGGGCCGCGTCATAGCCGAGGATGTTCCACTTGAAGGTCTCGCCGAACAGGGTGATGTCGATGCCCGGCCAGCCGAAGTCCACCACCGGCAGACTTCCAAATGCCTTGGGCAGGAACTGCAGAAGCAGATATTTGAACAGGGTGATGAGGTTGGACACGATGACGAACAGTCCACCCTCCCGCACCCATTTGGCCGCGGCCGGATGCTTTGCGGCAAAGTTATTCCAGAAATTCATGGCCTTATTCCTTTCAGCTGTTTTTGAGCCGGTTTTCCATCTGGCTGTTCAGGATGAGATTCTTGACGAACTCATAGATGACCCGGAGGATGCCCACGAGCCAGAAGCCTTTCAGCTCCCAGACGAGGCCGTCCACCATGCCCATGCTCACCATGCCGTTGGTCATCTTGGCCAGCGCGCGCAGCGGCATATTATACTGGAACACGGTGTTCAGGTCGGGGGTGCCTTTTGCAAAGCTGCTGTCCAGACGGCAGCGCAGCACCTTCTGTGCCACCCAGCCCAGCGGACTGCGGCCATGGTCCATCTCGCCCAGCGTCATGTTCCGGTCGATGCGGACGACATCCTCCGGGATCGGATGGCCCAGCAGAGCCTCGAACTCGGCGTCGGTCACATAGCTGATCTGGCCGGAGACGTAGTGGAGCAGGTCGAGACCCTCGTAGGGGTCGGGAGCGTTGGTCCCCTTGACGGAGACTTCCGCCGTCAGGCGGATGTCTGCGCTGGATGCACCCACGCGGAGCTGATAGCTTCCGCCTTCGACTTCCCAGCGGTCAGTCTTGACGTTCCAGTAGCGGAACGCCTTGTCGTCCAGAGCGATGCTCACCGTCCTGCTCTCGCCGGGGGCGAGGAAGACCTTTGCAAAGCCCTTCAGCTCCTGCGCCGGACGGAAGATTTTTGCGTCCTGCTTTGCGACGTAGAGCTGGACGATCTCGGCACCGGCACAGCTGCCGGTGTTGGTGACAGTGAGGGTCACGCCCTTCTCGTCTGCCTTTAGATCACTGTACGCGAAGGTGGTGTAGCTCAGGCCGTAGCCGAAGGGGAACGCCACCGGCACACCGGCGGTCTGATAGTACCGGTAGCCCACATACAGGCCCTCGCGGTACTCCACGTTCCGGCCCTCGCCGCCGAAGTTCGCCTTGGCGGGGGTATCGTCGTGAGCCTGCGCCCAGGTCTGGGACAGCTTGCCGCAGGGGCAGAGCTTGCCCGTGAGGATGTCTGCGGCTGCGCCGGCGCCTGCCTGTCCGCCCAGTGCGCCGTAGACCAGCGCCCTGCACTGGCCGACCCACGGCGTCTCTACCGGCGCACCGGCGCTCAGCAGAACGACGACGTTCGGGTTGACGGCAGCCACAGCGGCCAGAAGCTGCTGCTGGTTCTCGGCCAGCTTCATGTCAGAGCGGTCAAGACCTTCGCTCTCCCGCAGCTCATCGAGGCCGAGGCAGAGCAGAACGGTGTCGGCCTTCTTTGCGAGGGCCACAGCCTCTTCCAGCTTCTCGGCGTCCGCTGCACCCTGACGCTCGAAACCGGAGGCATAGCCCACGAAGGTGATGCCGCTGTCGTCAGCCTTGATGCTGTCCAGCAGGGTGTCCACCTGCAGAGCATTGACGGCGCTGGAGCCTGCGCCCTGATAGCGGGGCGTCTCGGCAAAGTCGCCGATGACGGCCAGCTTCTCATTGGGCTTGAGCGGCAGGATGCCGCCCTCGTTCCTGAGCAGGACGATGCTCTCTGCGGCCGCGCGGCGGGCAAGCTTATGGTGCGCGGCAGCGTCGAAGGTGCGGGGCGCTTTTTCCACCGCAGCGTGGGTGGAGAGCACCAGTTCCAGCATCTCGTCGAGGCGGGCGTCCACGTCGGCCTCGGAAATTTTGCCGTCCTGTACGGCCTTCATCAGCTCCCGGATGGAGTCGCCGCCGGGACAGGGCATTTCGAGGGTGGAGCCGTTCTTCACGCCGAGGGCGTGGTCATTGGAGCCGCCCCAGTCGGTGACGACGGCCCCGTCGAACCCCCAGTCCTTCCGCAGAATGTCCTGCAGCAGGTGGGCATTCTCGTTGGCGTAGGTGCCGTTGATGAGGTTGTAGGAGGTCATGATGGTCTTGGGCTTTGCCTCTTTCACCACGATCTCGAAGCCGGTCAGATACAGCTCCCGCAGGGTGCGTTCATCGAGCACCGAGTCGCTGGCCATCCGGCGCAGCTCCTGACTGTTGACCGCAAAGTGTTTGGGGCAGGCAGAGATGCCGTTTTTCTGGATGCCGCGCACATAGGCGGCGGCCATCCTGCCCGCGAGGATGGGGTCTTCCGAGAAATACTCGAAGTCACGGCCGCAGAGAGGGCTGCGCTGGATATTCAGGCCGGGGCCGAGCAGGACAGCCACTTCCTGTGCGGCGGCTTCCTCGCCCAGTGCCTCGCCCACGGCTTCGCCCAGCTTCTCATCCCAGCTGCACGCAGTGGCGGAAGAGGTCGGGAAGCAGGTTGCCGGAACGCTGGGGTTGAGGCCCAGATGGTCGGCGGCACCGGCCTGCTTGCGGACACCGTTGGGGCCGTCCGAAAGGGTGATGGCCGGGATGCCCTTGCCCGGCAGAGCGCGGGTGGTAAAGACGGTCTCGCCCGAGAGCAGAGCGCATTTTTGCTCTAAGTTCAGTTTCTGGATGATGTCAGCGTGTTTCATGGATCGCTCCTGATAAAAAAGAAGAGGTGGCGGGCGCTCTGCCCGCCGCCCCTTTCGGTTTTGTGTTACTCAGACGGTTTTGATGTTGTCCTCTTTCTTTTTGCGGAAGCGGAAGATGGTCAGGATGACCAGGACCGCAATCAGACCGCCGCAGACGCCATCCACCGCGTAGATGACCTTCTGGTAAGGCTCGACCTTTGCCAGATAACGGCTGCCCGGCATACCGCCGTTCATTGCCTTGGAGTTTGCAATAGTATACAGGATGTTGTGGACTGCCTCACGGCCATAGTGATAATCCGAAACATCATTCTTGTTGAAGGTATAGCGTGCGCCGGTGGGCAGGTTGGTCAGCTTGCCATCAGCACCCGCCTGGATCATCTGGCCAGCATCCATAAAGACACCGGTGTTTGCATTATCGGTGATGATAAAGCCGTGGAAGCCCCACTCGTTGCGCAGCAGGCCGGTGATCATGTTGTAGTTGCCGCCGGCCCAGGTATAGCCAACGCGGTTGAAGGAGGTCATGATGCCGGTAACGGACGGGATCTCGGTGGTGGCATTGCTGTAAGTGCCGTCGCCGTTGTCCTTTGCATAGTTCATCTCGACCTTATCAGACTTGACGCACATCTCAAAGGGCTTGAGGTAGATCTCGCGGGCCGCCTGCTCGTTCAGGAAGGTCGCAATGCTGTACTGGCCTTCACGGTCGCCGCGGTGGTCCTCCTGATCGTTGATGGCGTAGTGCTTGACAAAGACATACATACCGCGGGAGGCGACACCCTCACACTCGAGGGAAGCAATGTGACCGCTGATGAACGGATCCTCGGAGTAATACTCGCTGTTGCGGCCGGAGAATGCAGTGCGGTGCATGTTGACTGCCGGTGCATACCAGCCATCGACATCCAGATAGTAGGACTCGTCGCCAATGTTCTCGCCGTAGTGAGTGGCCAGATCATCGTTGTAGGTCTGGGCCAGAACGATGACGCCGCAGTGGGTGATGTTGCCCTTGAAGTAGAAGTTGCCGCTTGCATCAACGCCATAGTTGACCAGGCCGGTGGCAGCGTCGCGATCGGTCGTGGAGAGCTTATCCACCGACTTGATGGCAGCCGTGCCATAGCCGGACTGGGTGATCAGGGTCTGATAATCGCTGGGGGTCAGCTGGTCGAGCAGGTCGTTCCACTTGGGGTCGTTGTAATCCAGACCACGCATATCGATCAGGCCGAGGCCGTTGTCCTTGCCGTAGACAAGCTCATCGGTCAGGGTAGAAGGATCGGTGGTGTTCAGGGAATCGAAGGAATCCAGCTTTGCCAGATCCTCGCTGCTGATGGTCTTATAGTAAGTATAGGAAGCGGGGTTGCCGTTTGCATCGGTGCCGTTGATGGGGTTGCCCCAAGTGCTGATCTGGTCGCTGACCTCGCCATCGGTGGTCGGCCAGGTGCCGGTCCAGTCGTTGCGGGACAGATACTGGAAGCCGCCGTTTGCCTGATCCAGCTGGTTGGTGACCTCCACGCCGGTGGTGGTGTCGTTCTTATAGGTCGTGGTATCCACGGTGCCGTTGGCCGGGGTATAGGTCGCCACAAACTCAGTGTTGCCATCGGCGGTCATGCCGTCTTCCACGGTCTTGCCCTTGACAGCAAGGATGTTGTTGACGGCATCGTGTGCGTTCTTGGCGGCGGTGATGTAGTAGTCACCGGCATCCAGAATGTAGGTCTTGGCGTTGGTGTAGTCGTAGGACTTCAGCTGTTCCTGATCGAAGGTGACCGTAACGGTCTCGCTTGCACCGGGAGCCAGCTCCGAGGTCTTGGCGTAACCGACCAGTTCAACCGCAGCCTTTTCCACCTTGTTGGTCTTGTCATAATCGGTGTAGGGGCTCTGTGCATACACTTCCACAACGTCCTTGCCGGCAACAGAACCGGTGTTGGTCACCTTGACCGTGACGGTGCAGGTGTCGCCATCCCAGCTGGTGTTGTAGTCGGACCAATCAAAGGTGGTGTAGGACAGGCCGTAGCCGAAGGGATACATCACAGCGTCATCGTAGTTGTAATCGCCTGCGTTGCCCTGACCCAGCACCTTGTCCTCGTAACGGGTCTCGTAATAGCGGTAGCCAACATAGATGCCCTCTTTGTAGCTGACGTAGTTGTACTTGGTCAGGTTACCATTCTCGTCATAGTAGGCAAAGTCGCCGAAGTTCTGCGCCGCCGGGCTGTTCATGGCATCCACTTCATAGGTATCCACGGTGCGGCCGGAGGGATTCACCTTGCCGGAGAAGATCTCGGCCAGAGAGCACAGGCCGTAGTCGCCCATGGCAGGGGCCGAGATGACCGTGTGGATGCTGGGATAATCCTCCACCCAGCTCAGATCGACCGCTGCACTGGAGTTGAGCAGCAGCACGACATCGTCAAAGTTGTCGTTCAGGTACTGGAGGATCTCCAGTTCCACGGAATCCGGCTCGAGGTAGGTCTTGGTCTTGTCCTCTTCCACATCGGTGTGGTTGTACATGGAGCGGGGCATATCGCGGCCTTCGCCCGCCACACGGCTGAACACAAAGACCGGCACCGTGCCCTGCATGGAATCGGTCAGGCCCGGCTCCGCTTTCATGACAGACAGGGGGCATTCGTTGATGGAAAAGTCCTCGTCATCACCATAGGAAACAGAACCAACGCCCAGACCGTAGTCCTTGCCGTTGCCTTCGGAATAGAATTTCCAGAGGTCCTCGTTGACACCGAACCCGGCATCTTCAAAGGCCGTTTTCATATCGACTTTGTTGCCGCCGATGTAGCTGACAGCAGAATGGCTGACAAAGCTAAAGGTCGTATCCGTGCTGTACGGCATCTTTCCGGCATCGTTTTTCAGCAATACAATGCCTTCGGCGGCGATCTTCTTATTCAGAGCGATCTCATCCTCAACCAGCGCCTCCTCTGTGTCAAAGCCGGGCTTGCTGTATTCCATATTGATGCCTTCGGTCTTTGCCTTGCTGTTATCGATGCCTCCACTCTTCAGGCCCAAAATGCTCTGCACGCTGCTGGCATTGGGCGGGATCAGCACATTGGCCGCAACCATACCGCCCGCCAATGCGACACACAACACACCCGAAACGGCAGTTTTGATGATCTTGACCATCATCTTACTGTCCTTCTTTTTCTGTGCCATAACTGTTAGCTCCTTCTCTTTTGGGTACACGACCCGGTTCATAGCTGTTCTCCGGAGTGCGTCCACTCCTTTGCTTGATGTCATTTTATCATATAAACTGCAAAACGAACCGTTCTCCGCGCAATCTGTCATTTTGGAGGCATACTTTGCAAAAATTTCAAATCGGTATCAAATTTTATTGTACTAATCCACAATTCCGAGAGCGGTTTTATTGTGCAGAATAACAAAACATCTCTGTCATCGCTGTGCGATGACAGAGACGTTTCTCACGATGGGACCGGCAGCAAGATCCGCAGGGTGAACCAGCCGTCGGCCCAATGAAGGGTCATGGTGCCGTCGTGGCGCTGGGCGGCCGCCTGCACGCCCTGCAGGTCGTAGCCGCCGTGGGCGTTGTGGACGGGCAGACCGTCCGCGCCCATCTCCACGGGCTGGGCGCAGTAGTTCTCAAAGCGGAGCATCACGCAGCCGCTCTGGTTGTAGATGGCCACCCGCAGCAGACGCTTTTCGGGGTCGGGCTCAGCCAGCACGCTCTCGATGGCGTTGTCCAGCGGCGCACCCACGAGGGTACACAGCTCCCGCGTGCTCAGAAAGCCCAGCTGGCTGCCGTCGGCCACGCTGGTCATGTTGATGCCGCGCTGCTGGCAGTCCATGCTTTTGGCGGTCAATAGGGTATCCAATACCGGGTTGCCGGTCTTGTTCTCGGCCTCATACTGCCGGATGCCGCTCTCCATCCGGGCCAGAGCCGCGTCCTGCTTGGCCCGGTCGCGCTCGGCGCGGATGTCCGCGATTTGAATTTTCAGCTCATGATAGCGGCTGTTGATGAGCCGGATGCCCTCTTTGCTCCGCTTGTACTGCTCGTACTGGCGGTGGAGCACCTCGTCCATGGCGGCAAGCTCGCTGTGGAGCGCCGCCTCCCGCAGCTGCTCGTGCTGGACCGTCAGGATGAGCACACCGCAGAAATCCACCAGCGTGCGGATGTAGTAGACGCTCATGTCCACCTCGCGGTCGCCCAAGAACAGCAGGTTGCTCACCGCGAAGACCATCGCCGCCATGACGACGGCCACGAGGGCCGCTTTTCCGCTGATGACGATATGGCCCTTGGGACTTTTGTGCTTATGCTCCAGCACCCAGATGCAGCCGAAAACGCCGCCGTAGACCACCACCAGAAGCAGCAGTGACAGGCCGTCGGCCCCGCTGCGCTGAGGCCAGAGGAAGCAGTGCAGCTGCCACTCGGCGCTGGCCGCCAGCTCTGCCAGAACGAAGGCCCGGGCGCAGACATAGCCCGCTTCCAGCAGGGAGATGGTGCGGGTGACCCAGAGGTATAAATACTGTATCCCCACAGCTGCCGCCATGCAGGGGATCCACCACGCCAGCGGAACGCTGCCCGTGGCCTGCAAAAAAGCACTCAGGGCCAGCGCCCATGCCGCACTGGCAGCGATGGTGGCCGTTTTGCCGAAGCGGATGCCCAGCGGCAGGGCGTAGATGCCCACGGCCAGACACTCGGCCAGCGCCGTATACAGGCGCGGGATGCTGGGCAGTGCCGTCATGCACCCTCACCCCCGATGTGGTCGGCCAGCGCCGCGAGGAAAGCTTTCCGCCGGGGGCGGCTGACCTGCAATTCGTAGGGTCCCACCTGCACCATCCCCTGCTGCACACTCTTCACCTGTGCCAGATTGACAAGGTAGCCGCTGTTGCAGCGGGCAAAGGGCCGCTCGGCCAGCTTTTCCTCAAAGGCTTTCAGGGTGCCTGCCGCCACGAAATCGCCCTCTTCGGTATAAAAATGGACGCGGTGTCCCTCGCTTTCCAGATAATAGATGAGGGACGAATCCAGCCGCCGCATCCCGCCCTCCACCGGCAGGGCCAGATAATGCCGTGCGCGGCGGCGCAGCTGCTCTTCGGCCTTGCGCAGCTGCTGCGAAAACGCAAAATAAGGCACCGGCTTGAGCACATAGTCCAGCGCGCCCACCGCGTACCCGCCGATGGCGTACTGCGCCATATTCGTGATAAAAACGATGATGACGTCCTTGTCCAGCTCCCGCACCCGCCGGGCCGTCTCCATGCCGTCCAGATGCTTCATCTCCACGTCCAGAAACAGGATGTCGTACACCGGGCGGTAATCATCCAGCAGCTCCATGCCGTCGGCGAACTCCGTCACCGCGAACTCGGTGCCGTACTGCCGGGTGTGCCGCTGCACATAGCCCTGAAGCTGCGCCCGCACCGCTGCCTCGTCCTCGACCAGAGCAATGCGTATCATTGCCGCACCTCCTTTTTTCCGCTATTTCTTTGGTTTTTATTGTAACACGAAATAGGGCGTGTGGCAAATAGGAGAACGAAACAGCAGCCCCGCTTCATCTGCCGCGAGGCTGCTGTTCTGTTATTGGAAAATTTCAGGCTCAGTTCGTTTTGACGGCCACGAGGATGCGGATCTTCTTTCCGCCGGAGCAGCCGAAGTTGTCGTACCAGCCGATGAGCTTATAATCCTCGGTGTTAATCTTGGGCAGCGAGGTGGCGAAATACTGGCCGTTCGACCACAGATACACCTGCATATCGTCGGCGGTCTCATAGCGCTTGTCGCCGCTCATGACCGAAGCTGCGCCCAGCTTATCGATGACTACCGGCGAGAGCTGGAGCATCCGGTTGATGGCCTTGCCGTCGGCAGAACGGCCGATGGCGATGCCGCCTGCGATAACGGGGTACTTGGTGGCGGTGCTGTAGGCCACCTGCTTGCCGCCGGAGTAGCAGACGTAGGTCGCACCCTCGCCCAGATAGTTGAGGAAGTCGCCCAGCGTACCGCCCACGCTGTCGCCGGTGCGGCGGAGCACATAGCTGAACAGCTGGTCTGTCTTGCCGGTAAGGGTGTTCCAGGTAGAGCTGACGACACTGCCGTCGATGAGGCCGTAGAGCACATCGCTGGTGCTGGGGAAAAGGATGTTCTTCACATCCTGGAAGGTCTCCTCATCGGTCTTGGCTGCCTTGGTGGTGGTCGCAGCGGGGAGGCCTGCGGCCTCTCTTGCGGCGTCCTGTGCCTTGTCGCTGATTTTTTTGTCGATCTTCTTGGCGGCTTCGTCCGTCAGGCGGCGGACAGAATCCAGCGCAGCATACTCCCACAGGTCACCGGTCACATCGTCGAGGATGACCCGGTCGATCTGGCCTGCGGAATTGGTGGTGTAGTAGCGGACGTCGCTTTCGCTCAGAGTTACCCCCGATAGGCGGCTGGGGCGAACTGCCCCAGCCACACCCTCCGACGTCGTATCAATGATCTGCACGTTGTCTGCAAACGGGGTGTCACCCAGCGCGGTGCCGTCGGCGCTGACGGTGCCGCTGGTCGAGCGGGGCGAGATGGACTGGACGCGTTCGCCGTCACCGTCCACGCTGATCTCCACCAGCTTGCCGGCCGGGAAATTGAGCTTATTGTCCACATTGACGGTGCGGGCGGTGCCGTCGGTACACATGACCGAGACAGCCTGCTGCACCTCAGCGCTGTTGGTCTCCACAAGGGTGCGGGATGAGGACTGGACCACGCCGTAGAACACAGCGTCTGCCGCGTCGCCGGTGAGGACGGAGACAGCTGCATCGTTCATGCCCAGCAACAGAGTGACCACCTGACCCACGCCGCCGCCGGACAGAGAAGACAGCTGGTAGGCCACAGAGGGCGAAGCGATGGTGTAGGTGACGCCGGCCACGGTCACAGAGGTCGGAGCGCTGGCCGAGGGCGAGACCGCCGTCACACGGCCTGCGGCACGCTTATTGTAGATCCAGACGGTACGGGCGCTCTCGTTATAATAGTAGACATCATAGGGAGAGAGGGCCGCAGAGGTGGTGACCTCGTCGTTGCGGTAGATGGCCGCCGGGGCGAAGGGCAGGACGGTGGAAGCATCTGCCACGAAGGGACCCTTGACGTTGTCCAGCAGGACCGAAGAGATGTCCACCTGGCCGTTGCTCACGGCAAAGCCCAGGGTGGAAGCGTAGACCTGACCGCTGCCGTTCATGGCGGTGAGGGCGTTGTAGAAGAGCATGGTACCCTGCTCGAGGGTCAGAGTCTCGCCCTGACGGGCATTGATCTCATTGCGCAGGCCCAGTGCGCTGGCCTTGCTGAGCTGAGCTGTGGGGAAGGTACCGCCCAGCTTTGCCACATCATAGCCCAGCAGGCGCAGCGCCATGGTGCAGGCTTCTTCCAGCGTGACGGTGTTGTCCGGGCGGCAGCTGCCGTCGGAGTAGCCGGTCATCCAGCCGTTCTGGACGGCAGTGCGGATGTAGACCGCATAGGGAGAGTCGCTGTCTACGTCGCTGTAGAGGCGGCCGGTGCGGCCCTGTGCCGTGGTGGTATCGCGGTAAGCAGAGAATGCGGTGAGGAGGCGGGCCGCCTGCCCACGAGTGAGGGGCGCACCCAGAGAACCGGCCTGCTCGGCGGTC
>ERZ791902.834-NODE-834-length-18704-cov-2.783635_pt1 | contig 18704 bp, 16 predicted proteins | sample MGYA00510149_ERZ791902 | MGnify/ENA primary metagenome ERZ791902 (study PRJEB30046, sample SAMN00792060) | human gut metagenome | study: EMG produced TPA metagenomics assembly of the A metagenome-wide association study of gut microbiota in type 2...
CGCTTTAGCGACACTCTTCCACTCCGCCGCAGTGCGATCCCGCGGAGCGTTTTTTATGTCATAGGGCGAAGTTTCCTATGACATAAAATAACGGTTTATGCCGTTTAATAATCCATCTGCCAGCTGATTCAGCACAGCGTCAGAATGATCAGATTTCTTATCGCCCAGCTCAATGTCAATGGATGGGATCGTGGAAAATGACGTCTGGGTCAGATCCATCTCCATGGCTCCGGAAGAAAAGATCTTCACCCCTGCATTTTTAAGACCTGCCACCAGACTCTCACCCAGGGCATTGTGCTTCTGCCAGTTGGAAGCCACCGGCTCCATGCTGCGGTAAGAGGTCACATTCGGAACACTCATATAAAATGCACCCTTATCCTTTTCCGTAGAATCCCAGTGAAGGGCAATGTGGCAATCTGCCATGTTATTGGCCATGACGGTACGGGCGATATTATCCAACTGCACGTCATCATTTTCCCGGATCATCAGCACATCATATCCGGCCGCCAGAAGCTTCTCCTTCAGTTTCTTCGCCATGGCTAGGGTCACCTGTGATTCCGGTGTTCCATCTGCAAATGTCATACCAGAAGAAACTGCCACTGCGCTGGTTGCTCCTGCGCCTGTCGTTCCGCCTGTCACTTTCGCACTTCCATCAGGATGGCACTGGGTCTTCACACTGGAACCGCCCTTGGTGCCGTGTCCGGCATTGACACAGATCACATGATTCTTCTTAACAGCTGCTGTGGAACGGTATAAGGTGGCTGTGCCAGAGGAAATCTTAGAAAATTCCGCGTATTTCCAGGAAGTGCTAAATGCCACTGTCTCAGAAGACGCCTGGCTGACAGAACTGGTATTCTGGATGGTCTCACCTGGCCCGCCGGACTTAGAAGCCTGGCTCGCTGCTGACTGATTACCATTCTGCTGGTCCGCCGCCTGGCTGCTCTGTCCTGCTGCTTTTACCGTAATATAGCTATTGGAAATATAAGCCTCTTTCCCATTATAGACAACCCGGCTCCAGGAATCCCCTTTGCCAGTCCGTTTTAACGTCTCCCCCTGGCTGACAGTTCCTAAGCTCTGGGATGCCGTTGTGGCGGAGGAACGGATATTGACCTGACTTCCTGTTACCGTCACCATATCATCTGTATTGGTCATGGAAACGGCAGGCTCGGAAGTGATCACAATCGGTCTGCTGCTACGGGAAACCTGATCCGCTGCATCAGCGCTGTTTACATAATTCCCAGGCGCAGCGGTATCTCCTGCTCCGCTTTCACGGACGACTGCCTGATTTTTTGTACCATCGGCACCATGAAAAGTTCCGGCCTGACAGCCTGTTACCAGAAGCGCCGCCATTGCTGCGCCAATCCACAATTTTCTCATCGGATCACGCCTCCTCCCACAACATAATCTCCATCATAGAATACAACCGCCTGTCCTGGGGTAATAGCCCTCTGAGGCTCCTCAAACTGCACTTCCACCAGATCCGGCCCGATCTCACGGATCTCACATGGCGCGCCCTTATGACTATAGCGGATCTTGGCGGTTACCTTCATGGTTTCTCCATGAAGCCCGTCCACGGACATCCAGTTTAAGTGATCACAGGTCAAATGATCGGAAAATACATCTTTGGAATCACCGATCACCACTTCATTGGTCTCTGGCCGGATCTCTACCACAAACACCGGTTTCCCCATAGAAAGGTTCAAGCCCTTCCTCTGTCCTACGGTATAGTGGGTGATCCCCAGATGTTTTCCTAATATATTACCATCCAGATCTACAAAATTGCCCAGAGGCAGTTCTGTGTCTGTATTTTCTCTGATATACTTGGCATAATCGTGATCCGGGATAAAGCAGATCTCCTGGCTGTCCGGCTTATGAGCTACCGGAATACCGATCTCCTCTGCAATCTCACGGATCTGATCCTTCGTATAGCTTCCCACCGGCATCAGTGTATGGGCAAGCTGATCCTGGGTCAGATTATATAGAGCATAGGTCTGATCCTTCGCCGCTGTCACAGACTTTTTCAGGGCATATCTGCCGTTTGGCAGCTTCTCAATGCGGGCATAATGACCTGTAGCGATGTATTCCGCCCCGATATCTAAGCTCCTGTGAAGCAGAGATTCCCATTTCACATAGCGGTTGCAGGCGATACACGGATTCGGTGTTCTTCCTTTCACATATTCGTCTACAAAATAATCGATCACGTGGTTTTTAAACTCTTCCCTGAAATTCATCACATAGTAAGGGATGTCCAGACTCCAGGCCACTCTTCTGGCGTCATCCACAGCGCTCAACCCGCAGCAGCCGCCATTTTCCTCCTGGGTCTGGTGATCCTCGTCCTGCCAGATCTGCATGGTCACACCCATGACATCATAGCCCTGCTGCTTCAACAGATAGGCTGCCACGGAGGAATCCACGCCTCCGGACATACCTACGACTACCTTCTTCTTCTCCATTAATACTCCTCATCCTCATCGTGCTCGCTGATATCACTCTTTGGCTTATCCAGTCCTTCGATCACAATGCCGTGTTTTTCTGCATAATCCCACAGAGCCGCATGGATCGCTTCCTCTGCTAATAAAGAGCAGTGCACCTTTACTGGCGGAAGTCCGTCCAGAGCCTCCATAACCGCCTTATTGGTCACTTCCATGGCTTCCTGAACAGTCTTTCCTTTTACCATCTCCGTAGCCATGCTGCTGGTTGCCACTGCCGCACCGCAGCCAAATGTCTTAAATTTTACGTCCCGGATTACCTGATTGTCATCGATATCCAGATAAATTCTCATGATATCGCCGCATTTTGCATTTCCTACGGTACCAACACCACTGGCATTCTCAATCTCACCTACATTTCTTGGATGCTGGAAATGATCCATAACTTTCTCTGTATACATAATTTTGTAATTCCTCTCTTTTTCTTCTCATAGCGGTCTGCATCGAAATACATGATCCGATACTCCAGACCATCCGCTGTTTTATTTTCTGCAACGCTTTTATGTCTTTCATCCCTGTCCGGATTATCCGGAGCTTTCCTTAGTTTTTCTTGGATTTTCTCACACAATCCTCATACAGCGGGGACATACTTCTTAATTTCTCTACGATCTTCTTGATCTCATCAACGGTGAAATCAATATCCTCTTTGGTGGTTTCCTCACTTAAGGTCAGTCTTAATGAGCCATGGGCGATCTCATGCGGTAAACCGATGGCTAACAGTACATGAGATGGATCCAGGGAACCTGAAGTGCAGGCAGAGCCACTGGAACCGCAGATGCCCTGCATATCCAGCATGATCAGGAGGGACTCACCCTCAATGAACTGGAACGCGAAGTTGGCATTATTGGGCAGACGGTTGGTACGGTGTCCGTTCAGTCTCACGTATGGAACTTCACTTAACACACGGTTGATCAGGTAATCTCTTAATTCTACCTCATAAGCCGTGCGCTCTGCCAGATTCGCCATAGCGATTTCTACTGCTTTGCCCATACCAACGATACCAGGTACATTTTCAGTGCCGCCACGGCGTTTCCGCTCCTGAGATCCGCCATGGATGAAGGAACGCAGCTTTAATCCGGTACGGATATATAAAAAGCCAATTCCCTTCGGACCATTAAACTTATGGCCGCTGACACTGAGCATATCAATATGGTACTCGTCTACATTGATCGGCACATGGGCATAAGCCTGAACCGCATCCGTATGGAAAATGATCCCGTGCTCTTTTGCGATCTCTCCGATCTCTTTGATCGGCTGAATGGTTCCGATCTCGTTGTTAGCGAACATAATGGAGATCAGGATGGTATCCGGACGGATAGCTTTCTTTAACTCATCAAGCTTAACCGTACCATTCTCATCCACATCCAGGTAAGTGATCTCAAATCCACGCTTCTCCAGGTACTCGCAGGTATGAAGAACCGCGTGATGCTCGATTTTGCTGGTGATGATGTGTTTTCCTTTGGATTCATATGCCTCAGCAGTGGCTTTGATAGCCCAGTTATCAGACTCAGAACCGCCTGCTGTGAAATAAATTTCGTTGGTTTTGGCTCCCAGGGACTTTGCGATGGTCTCGCGTGCCTCTGCGATGGCTTTTTTCGATGGAGTTGCAAACTCATACACCGAAGAAGGGTTTCCATAATATTCTGTGAAATATGGCAGCATTGCCTCTACGACCTCTGGTCTGGTTTTGGTCGTTGCCGCATTGTCAAGATAAATTGTTTTTTTCATGTTGTTGTGATCCGCCTTTCTGTAGTAATAAAGTTAAAAGCTTCATCTACCCACTTTATTATATTTGCATATTCCTATCATTGCAATAGGATTTCCTCGTATTTTTTCTTAAACAAAGTCATACTCTGTAATAATCCCCATCTGCGAGGCCCGTTCTATGAGCGATTTCTTCCGCAAGCACTCCATGATCACCGGAACTTTACTTCTGACTGCGGCTGGATTTGCCGTCCGGATCCTTGGATTTTTTTATCGGATCTTTTTATCCCGCACCATCGGGGCGGAGGGACTGGGGCTTTACAATCTGGTACATCCTCTCTACGGTATCTGCTTTGCACTCTGCGCCGGTTCCATCCAGACTGCCATTTCCCGCTGCATCGCGGCCAATCTGTCCCGCCGGAAGCTGTTTCTCCGCACCGGGCTGATGATCTCCCTTTCCATCGCTGTGATTTTAGCCATGATCCTGTCTGCCGGTTCCCAGTTTCTGGCTGATCAGATTCTGCTGGAGAGCCGCTGCGGGGAATTTCTTCGTCTGATGGCACTGTCTATTCCATTTTCAGCCATCCACGCCTGCGTCAATGGCTACTATTATGGTATGCAGCGGACCAGAGTTCCGGCCGCGTCCCAGATCACAGAACAGCTGATCCGTATGGGCGTTGTCTTTCTCCTGGTCCTGTTTTTCCAGGCAGAGCAAATCCCCATTACCACGGAACTGGCCGTTCTGGGACACCTGGCCGGAGAAGCCGGTTCCTGCTTTTACGCAGCGCTCACCTTTCTGATCTTCGACCATACTGTTTCCTCACCGTGTCTGCCGCTCACCTCATCTACTGCTCTCTCCACGCTCTGCGCAGGCCGTGAACTGATGTCCATGGCTCTCCCTCTCATGGGAAACCGCCTGGTCTTAAACCTGCTCTCCAGTGCAGAGGCCATCTGGATTCCCAGCCGTCTGGTCCTCTCCGGTCTTACTTCCAGGGAAGCTTTTGAGCTCTACGGTGTTCTGACAGGAATGGCACTTCCCTTTATCTTTTTTCCATCTGCCATTACCAATTCCATGGCAGTGATCCTGCTGCCGGCAGTGGCAGGGGCCCAGGCGGACGGACGGGAACATCACATCCGGGAAGCTGTCCTGACTTCCCTCCGCTACAGCCTGTACATGGGAATCCTGTGCATCGGTGTCTTTACCTGCTTTGGGGATTTCCTTGGAAATATCGTGTTCCATGAATCTTCCGCTGGATATTTCATGAAGGTTCTGGCCTGGCTTTGTCCTTTTCTCTACCTGGCTACTACCACAGGAAGTATCTTAAATGGTCTTGGAAAGACCAGCGCTGTATTTTTACAAAATACCGCCGCCTTAAGCCTCCGCCTGGCCTTTGTATTTTTCGGCATTCCCCGGTTTGGCATCCACGGCTGTCTATGGGGGATGTTAGCCAGCGAACTCTTTCTGTCTGCCATGCATCTGTATACATTAAAAGGGCTGGTTTCTTTTTCTATCCAGCCATGGGATATGATTCTGAAACCAACCCTTTATTTACTGATTTCTGTGGGAATCTGCCGCTACGCCCTGCCATCTGTTTCCTGGTTTCACAGATTTCCGGCCTTTTTCACAGTCCTGATCCAGATTTTCCTGCTTCCTTCCTGCTACATCGGCTTGCTGGCCCTGTCCCATTTTTCCAGGCAAAGAACCGCCGCACTTAATTCATAGCTTCAATCGCCGCCTGCAGCTGATTATCCTCAGACAACTCCACAACGGCTTTCTTCTGCAGCTCCCCATCCATCTCAACTACCACATCCGGCTCCAGGCCCTTTCCATGAAGGTCAAATCCGTTCGGGGTATAATAATGGGCAGTTGTCAGCTTGATCGCTGTACCGTCTCCCAATGGAATCAGATTCTGGACAATACCTTTGCCAAACGTAGTGGTTCCAACCACAATTCCCGCATCATAATCCATGACTGCACCGGTAAATACCTCAGAAGCGCTGGCAGAATTGCCATTGACCAGAACTGCCAGCGGAACATCCAGCTCATGGTCATCTTCCTTTGGATAACGGCTGTCACGGCTTCCATCGTCACTTTCTCTCTGGATCTTTCCATCCTTGCAGAAATACCGGTCTCCTTCGCCATTTTTATCTGCAGTATAGACTAACATACCGTCCAGCTTGTCCTCTGGAAGCACGTAAGCTAACATCTCTACTGCCGTATCCAGAACGCCGCCTGGGTTATTTCTCAGGTCGATCACCAGTTTTTCCATGCCCTGATCTTCCAGATCATCAATGGCATCTTCAAATTGTTTCGCAGTTACCTCATCAAACTGGGTGACATAGATGTAACCCACCTGATTTTCCAGCATCTGATACTCTACCGTTGGAACCTCGATGGAACGGCGTTCCACATGAAGCGGTGTTTCCTCTGCATTTTCTCCACGAAGAACGGTGATATCTACATACGTACCTTCCTCACCGCGAATATTTTCTTTTACCACCAGGTCCAGATCTTTGCCTGTGACCGCTTCACCATCTACCTGGTACAGGATATCCCCCGGAAGCATACCGGCTTCAAAAGCAGGAGAATTGGCGAATACCTTGATCGCCGTGATGATTCCAGTGGTCCGGTTCTGCTGTACCATCACACCGATCCCACAATATTCACCACTTGTGCTCTCCATCAGGGACTGATACTGCTCCGCATTGTAATACACGGAATATGGATCGTCCAGGCCATACATCAGGCCAGTATAAATGCCGTCTTCCACCTTCTCGGTGTCTTCATCAAACAGAAAATACTGGTCGATGATCCCCTGGATATACTTCATTTTGGATGAAATAAATTCCAGATTCAGTTCCTTATTCTCTTCGTCTTTTCCATCACCCTGTACCTGCTCTACCTGGGCCCGGTTGTCAATAACTGCTCTTCCGATCAGGAAAATCCCAGATGAGACGCCTACGATGATCAATCCGGCAAATGCCATGACCAAAGCGCCTACCAGCACGCCTTTCCAGAATTTATTTTTCTCTTCTCGATTGTCCATGTTACTCTCCTCTCAACGCCTCTACCGGCCTCCAAAGCCAGAGGTAATCCATCCACTGGAAGGACACGGTCGGAGCCCCATCTCCCACTGAGATAAACTTAATGTTCCCGATGCTGGCCATATTATACGTTTTTCCTGCTTCCACAGCTGCTTTTTTGTGCCCCCCCGGTTTCGTTCTACGCGTGTCCGTAAAAACCTTCCAGTTAAATAGTCTTTCATGGAAAATGAAAGAAATTTTTATACCTTCAAATGCTTGCGAATGGTAAAGAAACTTGCAAAAAATCCAATTCCAAGCCCCAGAAGCATCGCTGCTCCCGCCATATATGGAAAAATCTGGTGCAGTGGAAGGAACTGGATGATTCCTGACAGGATCTGGAATTTCTCCGCCACAAATCCGATACACTGCTGATAAATATAGGACATGAAGCTCAGCGGAATGATCGCTCCCAACAGGCCGATCACCATACCTTCTACCACAAATGGCGCACGGATCATGTAATTAGTCGCTCCAATATAGCGCATGATCTCATTCTCACTCTTACGAAAGGCTGCCGCTACATTGATGGTGTTACTGATCAGGAACACCGATACCGCCAGCAGCACACCGATAATGACCACTGACAGGATACCAACCATTGTGTTAAAGCTGCTTAAACCAGCTGCTGCGCTGTTGGAATAGTTCACTCTCCGTATCCCCTCCAGGTTCTGCAGATACAGTACAAACTCATTCTGTTTGGAAATATCCTTCAAAAAGATCTGGTAAGACGCATCACCTGCCAATGGATTATCATCTGCAAATCCATCCGCCAGTTCTTCCATCCCTTTAAAATAATCATTTTTAAAGCTTTCCCATGCTTCTTCTCCGGAAGTAAACTCCATCCTGTCTACCTCTGGCCGTTCTGCGATCTTTTTTCCGATGGCTTTCATCTCATCTTCCGACATACCCTCATCAAAGAAAATAGTGACTCCAACGGTACTTTCCACATTCTTGACCACATGCTGTACATTGGCCATAATTCCAAAAAACATACAAAACAAAAAAATACATGCAGAGATCGTCGCCACTGACGCAAGAGAAAACCAGATATTTCTGCATATATTAATAATACCCTGTTTCAGGCAATACCAAAACGTACTAATTCTCATCTGACTCTCCGCCTCTTATCTCATCACTGATGACGCATCCGCGCTCCATGGTGATAACTCTCTTATGCATTCTTGCCACAATCTCTTCACTGTGGGTAACTACCACAACCGTAGTCCCCATGCGGTTGATCTCCTCCAGAAGCCGCATGATCTCATCGGCATTCTGACTGTCCAGGTTACCAGTCGGCTCATCAGCCAACAGTACCTCCGGACGGTTGATCAGCGCTCTTGCAATGGCAACACGCTGCTGTTCACCACCGGAAAGCTGCTGCGGAAACATCTTATACTTTGCGGACAGTCCGACCATCTGAAGCATGGCCGGAACCGACTCCTTGATCCGTCTGGTAGATACGCCGATGACTCTCTGGGCAAATGCCACATTCTCATAGACGGTACGGTCCCTTAACAGACGGAAATCCTGGAACACCATGCCAAGTCTTCTGCGATACTTCGGTACATAATGTCTCGGCATCTTTCCAAGATTCATGTCATTAACTACAATTTTACCGGAAGTAGGCTCTACTTCCTTCAGCAACAGTTTCATCAGCGTAGATTTACCAGAGCCGCTGCGTCCCATAATGAACACAAACTCTCCATCCCCGATGGTGATGCTGACATTCCGCAGAGCCTTATTGCCAGTCTCATAAGTTTTACATACATTTGAAATCTCTATCATTGTAACTCCCTGGTTCCTTAAAAATCAGAATTCTCCATATATTTCATATATTTTACTACCATAAGAGCAATCTTAAATGTAATCGCATCCTCAAAGACACGCAGATCCAGCCCTGTGCTCTTCTGCAGCTTATCCAGCCGGTATACCAGGGTATTTCTGTGAATATAAAGCTGTCTGGATGTCTCGGAGACATTCAGGCTGTTCTCAAAGAACTTGTTGATGGTAGTCAGAGTTTCTTCGTCAAACTCATCCGGGGATTTGCCATCGAAGATCTCCTTAATAAACATCTTACATAACGGGATCGGCAGCTGATAGATCAGACGTCCGATTCCCAGGCGATTATAGGCCACTACATTCTTATCACTGTAGAAGATCTTGCCTACATCCAGCGCCATCTTCGCTTCCTTGTAGGAACGGGATACTTCCTTGATCTCGCCAACCACCGTACCAAATGCCACATGCACCTTGGTCATGGCCTCTGTATTTAACATATCCAGGATCGTATTGGCAGTCTTCTCCAGATCTTCATAGGTCTCGCCCGGTTTTACTTCCTTCACCAGAATGATGTTCTTCTCATCCACAGCGGTGATAAAGTCCTTGGTCTTTCCTGCGAAAATGCTTCTGACCGTCTCTAATGCGTTAGTATCTTTTTCATACTTGGTCTCGATAATATAAACCACACGCTTCACACTGGTCTCAATGTGCAGTTTCTTCGCCCGGTTGTAGATATCCACCAGAAGAAGGTTATCCAGCAGAAGGTTTTTGATGAAGTTATCCTTATCAAAACGTTCCTTGTAAGCCACCAGCAGATTCTGGATCTGGAATGCAGCCAGCTTACCAACCATATACACATCATCACTGCCGCCCTTAGCCAGCAGGATATACTCTAACTGATGCTCATCAAATACTTTGAAAAACTGATATCCCTGAATCACCTGACTGTCTGCTGGAGAATCCACGAACGCAAGGATCGAATTCTCATATTCCTCTGCATCTGGAAATGTTGTTGCCAGCACTTTCCCTTCGGTGTCACAAACGCAAAGATCAATTCTGGTAATTCCCTTTAAACCATCAATGGCATTCTGGAGTATCTGATTTGAAATCATAGCACACTCTCCTTTATTTTCACTTTATCATAATCAAAATTCTTTTAAAATTACCCTTATTTTATATTAAAGCAAAAATAAAAAAAAAGCAAGCAAGTATGACTACTTGCCTGCTTTTAATTTTTAAAAAATTATGTACTTTTACCATTATCTGTCAACTAGTTGCAGATGATCAGCTCAGTCTCTTTGTCGAATACATGAACCTTAGACATATCCAGAGCAATCTTAACAACACTGCCAACTCTAGCGGTTGTACGTGGATTTACTCTTGCGATGAACTGTGCATCATCAATATCGAAGTATAAGTTAACCTCAGCACCTAACAGCTCGTATACACGGATAGTAGCTTCGATCACGCTCTTTGGAGAAGCCTGTAACCAAGCCTCGTCATCATGCAGATCCTCTGGACGGATACCGATGGTAACGGTCTTTCCTACATAACCTTTTTCTTTTACAATTTTTGCTTTCTCTGCTGGAAGAGTGATCGTATGTCCGCCAAATGTTAAAGTAACATCAGCGCCGCTTTCTTTCACATCAGCATCGATCATATTCATCTGAGGAGCTCCGATGAATCCTGCAACGAACTTGTTGCATGGACTGTCATACAGATTCTGTGGAGAATCTACCTGCTGGATCACACCGTCTTTCATAACAACGATTCTGGTACCCAGTGTCATAGCCTCGGTCTGGTCATGTGTTACATAGATGATAGTTGCCTGCAGTCTCTGATGTAATTTAGAGATCTCAACACGCATCTGGCCTCTCAGTTTTGCATCCAGGTTGGACAGAGGCTCATCCATCAGGAATACCTTAGGATTACGAACGATAGCACGTCCCATAGCAACTCTCTGTCTCTGACCACCGGACAGAGCCTTTGGTTTACGATCTAACAGATGCTCCAGATCCAGGATCTTAGCTGCTTCATGAACCAGCTTATCGATCTCAGCCTTTGGAGTTTTTCTCAGTTTCAGACCAAATGCCATGTTGTCGTATACAGACATATGTGGATACAGAGCGTAGTTCTGGAATACCATCGCGATATCTCTGTCTTTTGGCTCTACATCGTTAACCAGCTTGCCATCGATATATAATTCACCAGAGGAGATATCCTCCAGACCTGCGATCATACGAAGGGTTGTGGACTTACCACATCCAGATGGTCCTACGAAAATGATAAACTCTTTATCTGCAATCTCCAGATTAAAGTCTTTTACTGCAACGAATCCGTTTGGATAAGCTTTTGTAACGTTCTTCAGTGATAAACTAGCCATAATAGAAATCCTCCTGTTATCTAAGATAATCTGAAAACCTACCAATCCCCACAATCTCGGGTTTTCATATCTGTGCTCTTTATAGTACATATCATACACGAAGGAGGATTATTTTGCCATATTGTAAATCACCAAAATAAATTTTTGATTTTGTTTAATCTGTATATTGAATTAAAAAATTAATGGAAACGTCAAAGAAACCCTCTTTTTTTCCTCTTTTTTCTGTCAATATTCTATAAAGCCTTCTCCAAAGACTTCCCTTACATCACTCACAATGACGAAAGCCCCCGGATCGAATTCCCGGACAATCTCCCGGATCTTGACGATTTCCTTTGGAGCCACCACACAAAACAGGATTTTCCGCTCCTGTCCGGAGTACATGCCATTGCCGTCCAGACTGGTAACTCCACGCTCCATCCGTGTCATGATCGCATTAGCAATCTCCTGATAATGGTCAGAAATGATAAATGCCTGCTTGGAAAATTTCATTCCATCTAAGATCCCGTCAGAAATCTTCGATACACAGAAAATAGCGATCAGGGCATAAAGGGCATATTGGACGCCAAATACCGCCGCACCGGCCAATACCACCATCCCATCTAACACCTGCATGATCTGGGCAATGGAGTACTGGCGCAGCTTTCTCTGAATAAGAGCTGCCAGCATATCAGTTCCTCCAGTAGTTGCCGAAAACATAAATACCAGTCCGGTGCCGATTCCCGATATGATTCCGCCGAATAGCGCCGCCAGAAAAATGTCATCCGTCAGAATATGTGCTTCCGGAATCACATATAAAGAAACGGACAGGGCGACTGTAGCCACCGCTGTCCGTTTGATAAATCCCCATCCTTTGATCTTCCATGCTGCAAGGAAAAGTGGGATATTGAGCACAGTATTGGTGACCCACAAAGGAACACGAGCTAGTTCCTTCATGATAATTGCCACGCCGGAAACGCCTCCTGTTACCAGATTCACAGGATCATACATATTTTTGATCGCAAATCCCATAATAAATGCGCCTACGATGATCATGGTATAATCCACCCATACCGATCTCTTTTTCATATTTAGTTTTCCTCCCGCCAATCCATATGCCTACATTTTAAATCCCTAACATCCGCTGCCGCCTTTTTCGCTGACCGCTCCTAACGTTTTCTTGCCAGCAGATTCACCCACACCGTATCCGGGTGGCTGGATCTGACATCATCTGTCTCCCAGACCTCCAGAATTTCAAACAGGCCAGTCTTTTCCAGCATCGCTGTCAGACTTTCTGCAGTATAATCGCAAAAATATCTTTCTCCGCGGAATCCTTCTGTATCTCCCTTTTTTACCGAAATATATAAAATGCCATCACTGCACAAAGCGTCATGGATTCTCCCTAAGATCTCCGGCATCTCATTTTTCGGAATATGGATCAGAGAACCGCATGCCCAGATTCCATCAAATACATCCTCAAACTCCATGTCTTCGAAATTCATCTGGAGTACATCTAAATCTGTATGGATCTCTGCCAGCTTGCACATCTCCTCCGATGCATCAAGGGGAGTCACATCATATCCCAGATCATACATGGTCTTGGAATCACGGCCTGAGCCGCATCCCAGATCCAGGATCGTATCTCCCTCATTTAAAAGGGACAGAAATTTGTTCAGGATCTCACTCATATCCACATCCACGGTATCTTCGTATATCTTTGCCGCATACTTGTTATAATATTCTATCGAGTCCAAAATATCCTCCTACACTCTTTCGATGGTTTTATCTGTGATCTTGATTTTGCCTTCTTTTAATAAATGTCCCACAGCCCGCTTAAACGCATTCTTGCTCATATGAAACTCTCTCTTAATGGTCTCCGGTGATACCTTATCGTTAAATGGCAGCACACCGTCAAACTCATCAATCACCTTTAATACCAGTTCAGAATCTGCATCCATCTGCAGATATGCTTTTTCTCTTGGGCACAGATCCAGCTTGCCGTCCTCACGCAGTTTCGTGACTCTGGCTTCCACCACATCGCCCTCATGAATATCTCCAAACAGCTCTCTCTTCGGAATTAGACCGTAGTACTTATTGTCTACTGCCACAAAGGCACCCAGATTTTCATTGATCTCATAAACAGTACCGGTCACCTTATCATCCTTCTGATATGGGGATTCACTGCTCATATGGGAATATACTTTCATGGTTGCTGCCAGACGGCTGCTTTTATCCACATAAACTGCCACCAGGCACTCTTCGCCCTGACGCACTTTATGACTCTGCTCCTTAAATGGAAGCAGCAGATCCTTCTCCAGACCAAAATCCAGAAAAGCGCCTATTTTTCCTACTTCCTTTACCTTCAGTACGCCAACCTCGCCAACCTGGAGCTTCGGCATCTGAGTAGTCGCGATCAGACGATCCTCAGAATCCTTGTAAATAAATACCTCTATACTGTCACCAATCTTGGTTCCCGCAGGCACCTGCTTTTTAGGCAGAAGCACCGATGCCTCATCGCCCTGCTTCTCTGCCAGATAAATACCAAAGTCCTTCTCACGGACTACTACAAGAGTCTGTTTCTTTCCTAATTCAATCATTTTTTCCTCCATCTTGTCTGGTCATGCCTTCATAACCGCCGATACTTTCTAATCCCTATCTTTTCTCTGCCAGCCAGATCACCGCATGAGGCCTTCCTTCCTCATCACATAAGGAAGCTACATAGCCCTCCGTGATCCTGCTGATCCTTGGGTACATCACATCTCCCAGCACTGCCGCTTTCTTATATTCTACCCGCATCTCCCCGATCTGGAAATGTTCCGGCAGAAATTCGCGGACAATCTCCACGTACTGCGCGTTATTCACATGATGGTTGGTGTCTAAGTGATGTTTCATCACCAGAACCGGCTCTTTTTCTTCATACTCCTCAGGAACCGTAATCCTCCGGGGCGCATACTCCATATCAAGCCTTTCTTCTCCTGTTCCATACCGTTCCACATCCTCCAAACGGATACGGGCCGGTCTCTCAGCCTCCAGATCATAGAAAAACCAGATGGAATTGGCTCTTACCAGATAATTACCGGCTTTATCCTGGATCGTAAAATTACGATAGGCGTAAATTCCCTTAAAATCGTAAGGCCACGTGCTGATGACGATCTCTTCTCCCAGGACCGGATATCGATCAATGATGATCTGCCAGGAAGAAAGCCACCATGCGTGTCTGGTCTTTTTCAGATATTCAATACCAAGGCCAATATCTTCTGACTGAAGGGTAGAACAATCCTGAAGATAGTTAAGTATCCCGGTTACACTTAACCTTCCCTGTTCATCGGTCTCACTGTATCTCACTCTGCTGTCAAACTGGTACATTTCTTCTGTTCCCTTTCACTCAAAATTAGCTCTAATTATATAGCATTTTCCCGGAAATGTCCACACTGAAACCAGGGAATCTGAGGGAAATGATGTCTTTTCGCTATTGCCTGATCATCCACATTCCCCGCTCCAGCAACAGTCTGGAAATTGTGGCACTTTCAATCAGAATGATGTTTGAAATTGTGAAAACTCAGTTGTATATTTCACGTTTATAAAAAACATGTTTAACACATTGTCGCGGCAAATTGACGGTGCATCTGGAAGAACTGATGAAAGAGCTGTAAAAATTTTTCTGATTTATAAATATCTTCATTACTTTGATGCAACAAATTATAAATAGAATTTCTCTGGATCTTTTCCTTGAATTTTGTTTGAATTAACCTCGACACTACTAGATTACTGACTGTCTCTCTTATTCCTATTGTTTTCTACAATACACAGAGACCTTTGAATTTTAGAATTTTTATCTTTTGTACTATAAAAACTTATCCCACCCACTACATCTGGTCAACAAAATCTTCCAGGCTTTTCGCCTTTACCACAAGCTGCGCCCACACAGTGATCTTATCCATGTCCGTCTCCTGATCAATCCGCCTAACAACCTCATCCGGCAATGTTCCGAAACGGCTTAACATACCTTTCAGCATAGCGACCATAGGCTCTCGCATATCCTGACGACCTTCTTCCTTGGCATCATCAATTATATCCTGCCACATCATATACTGCCTCTCCTTTCCCCGATTCTCCTTAATCTGCCGGATTGAATCCTGAAGCCTGGTCACATACATATCCCCAAACTTTTCCGAATTTCCATCCTGTCCCACTCCTACAAACTCCAAAAAAGAAACCAATTCTTCAGAAACCTCATCCGGATTCTTCCCCCTGGTACTTAAGAAAATAGTCTCTGCTCCATCTCCCAGTTTTCTTCCCGTTTCTCTACATACATTCTGGAAACGATACCGATACTTTCCATCTGAAAATGGATCAAAATCGCAGATAAAAATCACATATGTATTCGGCAGTTTGTCATACCGCTCTCCACTTGCCAAAAGTTCCATGTCCATCTGGCTATGATAATATCTGCTTCTCTTCGGAAGCGCATCTCTTTTCAGCAACTGCATTTCCACATCATAATGCGTATTCTTCTCATCCTTCGCATACACATCCAAACGCACGCCTTTACATTCCGGATGGTAGATCATGCTCTTCTCCTTGATCACCTCCACCCGGCTGATTGGCATCTCCAACACTCGTTCCAGCAACTGGCGACAGTTATCATTTTCCATCATTACTGCACCAAACATGTAATTATCACCAATGGTTAAATCCTGAAACCTTCTGATTTGTCTCATATAACTCCTCCATGATACAGAGGAATTCTATAACTTTATAGTAACACACTTATTCTGAAAATGCCAGGTCTGTTTTCTTAATGATTCAATCAATCCAATTGATGCTATTTTTTTCTTATAATAAAACCTGCATCATCGTAATCACTGAAGTCATGCTTCTCTCTTTTCCCATTCCATATTCCTCTTTTCCGAATATGTAAAAAACCGCAGAACCTTGAATTCACAAAGTCCTGCGGCCTTTTCCAGCTGGGCTACAAGGATTCGAACCTTGAAAATGACGGAGTCAGAGTCCGTTGCCTTACCATTTGGCGATAGCCCAATAAGTTTTGCTTGTGGTGTGTTTACCGAAGCAACGAATTGAATTATACACGATAATAGAAAATTCGTCAATACCTTTTTTTACTTAATTTTAAAATTTTACGCTTTCGAAACTTTCAAGCTCAGTGCAACATCACCATTGCAATAACTCTGATGGAAATTTTGTTGCACTGAGCCTGGTAGAAGGTATAATATTTTTTATAGTAAGGAACTTTCTTCCTGATTATAACCATTCCATCCAAGATTACCGGCTTTCGTTCTTACTCTTACCCGTCAAATATTTTGAATAAAAGGTGCTTAACAACACATTCAGCTACTACATAGGCAAATAGCTGGACAGAGATACATAGGCAACAACAATCTAAACGGAATAGCTCGCCGTAATGAGTAAGAAAAGCCTAGAAAACACCCCCTCATTAGATTTCTTCGACATTAAGGGATTGGTGATTCACTGTCTAAGTTATCAATAACATCTACAAAGAATAACTTATACCCATTCGCCACGAATCATCATTTTTTTGATGCTGATATTCTCATCAAAAATTAAAAGATCCGCGTCTTTTCCACAACTAATAGAGCCTTTCCTATCTTGAACACCAATCAAACTAGCCGGTGACAGCGTAGCCATTCTTACCACCTCATGTAATGGAGCGCCGGTTAACTTCCAGAATGTCCGCACTAAACGATCCATAGTCGCTACACTTCCAGCAAATGCACTGCGATCCATTACTTTCGCTACACCGTCCTCAATAATGCATTCCTGTCCATGTCCCAATGCCCCAAGCTTGTATATTCCATCTGGCATTCCTGCCGCTCTCATACTATCTGTAACAAGGCAAATACGACTGCTGGATTTTATTTTATAAATCAGTTTCAGCAGTTCCCCTGGCAAATGACATCCATCTGCAATCACTTCCACATAAAGATCATCCAATAAATATCCTGCTTCTATTGCCCCTGCTACTCGATACGCATTTTTCCTTGTCACACCAGACATGCATGAATAGAAATGCGTTAATGCAGATACCCCCTCATCATACGCCCGCATTACTGTCCTACAATCGGCATCTGAATGAGCTAACGATGCAACAATATTCCGCTGTTTTAATTGTTTTAAAAATTCCTCCGAACCTGGCAATTCTACTGCAAATGACCATCTTATAATTCGATTTGATATTTTAAATGCCTCCATATATTCTTCGGCTTCTGGATTGCGTAAATATTTCTTATCTTGCGCTCCTCTTTGTTTTTCCGAAAAATATGGACCTTCCAAATGAAGTCCTAAGATCTCTGGATAACCTTCACTTACAAGCGGAATCGAATTAAAAAATTTTAAAAATTCCATCAATGATTCTTTCGTACTTGTCAGCGTAGTTGGTACTATTGAGGTTGTTCCATGTTGCAGATGCATCTTTATTGCCGTTTGAACTGCCGTTTCTGTCGCGTCCATAAAATCTGCATTTCCTGCGCCATGAGTATGGACATCAATAAAACCTGGTGAAAGATAATTTTCTTCCCCATCTACTACTTGCATCTGTTCCACATCAATTTGAGGTTTTCCACAAATAACATCTTTTATTTTCCCATCCTCAACTATCACGGTCCCTGGTAAAATACTTGTTGGAAATATAATTTTTACATTTCGAATCAAGATGGGGAGATTCTTCATATTACCAACTCCTTTGCACTTTCCCTATCTAAATACAGGATTGCATGTGGCTGTTCTCTTAATATAGTTGCTGGACATTTTTCACTTACAATTCCATTGATCGTTTCTCTCACTGCATCTTTTTTCTTTTCTCCAGGAACTACGCAGCAAATATATGGCGTCTCAACTAACGCAGGAATCGTTACCGTCAGCGCATACTCCGGAACATTTTCAAGACTATCGAAACACTTGTCATGAACTTGCTGCATCCGGCATGTCTGGTCTAATTTTACCATTTTTATTTTTTTAGGATCATGAAAATCTGCAACTCCAGGATCATTAAAGGCAATATGTCCATTTTCGCCAATTCCCATAAAAACAAAATCTGGAGGGAATTTTTCGAGTAAAGCACTATACCGCTCACACGCTTGCTCTGGATCAGCTTCTCCGTGAATAAGATTTACACTTTTAAATGGTAATTGGTCAAATATCGCATTTTTTAAAAAATGTGCAAAAGAGGCTGTATGTTCCTGATCCAACCCAACATACTCGTCCATATGGAACGCATTTACCCGATTCCAATCAATTCCAGGCTGCTTACA
>ERZ791902.835-NODE-835-length-18668-cov-3.210176_pt1 | contig 18668 bp, 22 predicted proteins | sample MGYA00510149_ERZ791902 | MGnify/ENA primary metagenome ERZ791902 (study PRJEB30046, sample SAMN00792060) | human gut metagenome | study: EMG produced TPA metagenomics assembly of the A metagenome-wide association study of gut microbiota in type 2...
GCCGGATAACGAGCAATCCAACAATCATACTGTTTCAGCGCATCTGACAAAACGTTATTGTGCCAATCAAGATTGCAATAGATGCCTGCCTTATAACCGGCTTTCTTGATTCTGGTCAGAAATGCTACTGCAATATTCTCAATAGCCTGTTTTCCAAGACTTCTCTGCTGGCTCCATTCAAGGTCGTAGAATACTGGAAAATCCAATCCACGGCCACAAAGAACGGAAAGTACGTCCTCAGCTTCATCAATCGCCTGTGCCGGTGTTAAAGCGTAGCTGTACTTATATCCACCAACAAGAATTCCGTTGGATTTACAGCCCTTGTAGTTGTGTTCGAATGATGCATCTGTGCCGGATTTCTGATGAATTCTCAAAATTGCAAACTTAATTCCAGAATTCGATACTTTTGACCAATCTGGATTACCTTGATAGGATGAAACGTCAATACCTTTAATTTCCATGTTGTGCTCCTTTCACACCACATATCTGTGGTGACTATATCTCAATGATTCTTGCGATACCTTCGCATAAATCATAGTTGTGTCTGTTAACTAAACAGGAGTTGCAAAAATCTACGCTATTGCAATCCATGAAACAGCTGGTCTTAAAACTGCACCAGATGTAGCACTGTTTGCAATTTTTACGGTAAATCCAGTCTTAGTGACAGATGAATAATCTACAAATGCATTTACACTTCCGTATACCGGATTAGTTGTTCCACTTCGTATAGAACATAAGACTGTAGGTACAGATTTGAAAGCTTTTTCAAATGTAACATCTATTGTTTGGATACTGTTGGTTGCTATTTCGATGTCCGCTGTCGTGCCAAACTGAGCCTTTGGGTTACTATTTAATTCATTAATCGCCCCCAGTACCGTCTTGTTTGAGGTCTGCAAGTTGCGGATAACCGCATTGGTCAGTTTTCCGACAATCCAGTTCCAGATTCCGCTGAATGGTGAAAGTTTGTTTGTTTTTGATGCAGCATCATAGAGCATTAAGGTATCTGCATCTTCTGGAGTTGCCTTTACTGTGTATTCATTAAATTTTGCCATATTAATTCTCCTTTTCTATATTGAACTTTTTATACAGCTGATTAATTAGTTTCTCCTGTCGGTCAAGCTGTTCTTTCTGGCTTTTAATCATCGCAAACATAGCCGGTATCATGATACGTTCGTTCCAGTTCTCAGCTTTGCCATCTATGTGGTCAACCGCCAGAGGAAAATATATATCCACATCTTCCGCACGGAACATCGGAAATTCAACTCCAACACGCTCATCATGTTCTTCAAGATAGCCGTCTTTGTACCGTGCCATTATTGGTTCGATGTTATACAGGCTTTCAATGAATTCTTCCGTCAATGAATCTCCAAGAATCTTGTACCTTTCAGATGATGAGCCATATGCGCGAAGTCTATAATCGTTATTTGAAATCCAAGCATTCCATCCAGATGTTGTAAAGCCAAAACCATACACTTTCATGCTTTGCCTAAATATCGGTTCGTTATTTTCATCATCAAAAGTGCACGGACCAGATACATTCATATTTTTGACTTCCAAGTTACAATTTTCGGCAGTCAAATTTGAAAACTTACCGGTATCAGCCGATACTTCTGTTGCACTAATATTAAGCTCTTCGGCAGTCCAGTCGATTCCCCACGCCGTTTCAACGTATTCAATGTCCGCAGTGCTGCTAAAGTATTTCTCGGCACTAACAGGATTTATTCCAGTATCTGAAAAACAAATTCCTGTATATTTCATGCGCGTAGAATTTTCTTCATAGCTTGTAAATGCAGTGTAGCCTGAGTAATCTATCAGTCCCTTCACGGTGCCTTTTTTATCTTTAATCTTTAGGTATCCGTTGCCGTTTTTGGTTCCACCTAGAATTGCGGCGTTTCCCATCAATGCGTCTAAACTGATGTACAGATGTCCATTCAGATAGTAGAGGCCTTTAAATTCTCCGCCATTGGACAATATCTCAACAATCTGCTCCTGCGTAAGCATGCCAACGTCAACAGCAACCTGCCATGTCTGCTGATCGGCGATTTTAGTTCTTCCGGAATCCGTATAAATTGTTGCACGTATCATTCCGTCAGCACCAAGAGAATAGCTATCTGGATTAATAGTTATTCCACTGGTCTGTGAATTAAAGGCCATTTTTGTCCATGTTTTTCCGGCATCTTTGCTGTATTCTACTATCCACCAGGTTTTAAAAGTTGCTTCGTCACCCTGTCCATCTCTGTAATACGCATGAACATTGAATGGATTAGGAGTTATTTTCTTATCCTGTCCCATCATCAGGACTTCTGCGTTGGCTCTCAGATAGTACGTTCTTCCCGGAGGCCCGTCTTCTCCACGCATTCTCGCCCATGTATATTTCGCTGGGTCTACACTGTCCGTCTTTTCGAAATCGGAATAATGACCAATGTAAATTCTATCTGTATCAGTTGTGGAAAAATCCACAGTTCCGTCAATACTATTTGCATAAGCGGTATGGATGTAAGAAGTTTCTCCGTTCTCTCCCGGAATGCCAATTCCATCCGCTCCGTCTTCGCCACGAAAACGGCTCCAAATGTAATCTTTCGGATTATCAGACGGTGTTTCTGTAGTTTTATTGTCCGCAATTCCAACATAGATTGCTTCTGTGACTGTATAGATTTTATCCCCGGTACTGTCCAGTATGGGACTTTCGGAGCTGTCCAGAAGTTTTACATAATCTGGGCTATCACTCATATCAGAGCCATCCGGCATGGATGCGTATTTTCTCCATGTATAAAGCTGTTTTCCGTTTTTCCCTGATTTCTGCTTGGAAATCGTAAATCTCTTCGTTATAGAAAGATTAATCAGGTACGTTGCCTTAATATCCACCCATCCATTGTCTGCACTCAAGCCTGTGACAGTGTAAGTATGCGTATCTACATCCCAAGAGCCGGTTACACTGTCTGATTTTGTAATGGTATAGCTACAATCATTTGTGATATCTGACGAGCCGTACATAACTTTCGCTGTAGTTGTCACTGTTGGAAATACCGGAATGTTTCCGTCTGCGTCAGATGTGATCGTCTGCATATCGTTCGACAGCTGGAATGTCATATTCTTGGCAGATGCAATATTGTTGTCCATTTTTGTCAGTTTATCCGGCAAAGAACTACCACCAATTACAACATTATCACCACTGATGATTACTTTTTTGGTGTCCATATCAACCTGGAAGATTATGTTTCCATCGCTATCTCTGACAGTCAGTGCGCCTGTGTCAATATAATCAGCATTGATACCATGTGCGTACAGAATTTTTGCTATCAAATCGCCTGTCAGAAAGAAACCGTAAGGATATGTTTTGCCACCATCATTGGATACGCCAATGGCTTCTGCTGTGAATTTAATTACATTTTTTGATTCTGCAAGTGTAGGCTTGTCATGCAGATATGTAATAGTACTGCCATCTTCCTGTGCGACTGATGTTTCATATAATCCAGAAGAATTTTTTAAGGTTTCTTCTAATTTCTTTACTGCTTTTTCTCTAGCTGATTGTTCTTTTTTAACAAGTCGTCTTGCCTCTACGATTGCCTTAGTGGATTCTGACTGGAACTTGCTCTGCCCTCTGATAGGGTCGTCGGCTTGAGTTTTTACAGTAGTCTTTCCATTAACGGAACAAGAAACGTCCGTCAGCGGAGTTATATATCTGTTCCATTTGCGATCATAAGTATATGCCATATCTCCAAACTCAATGAGTGGGTTATATACAAGTTCTCCCGACATGTTACGGAATTTAGCTCCAATTATGGAATCGCCAATTTGAGCAGCTACCGTGTCCAAGTCCGAATCCGCAACAAGGTCGTTCTCCAATTCAAGAACATATCCTGTGCTTCCGTACATGGCTTCATTTTCTCTATTTTTTAGCTTGATTCCAGTAATCACAATATCATCACTAGAAACGGTTGGACTTGTAAAAAAGTCTTTGAGCTTTTCGGATGTGTCAACTGCTGATTCGATCAGTGTCAAGAATCCATCACTATCAATTGTCCAGTTCCCTGTCGGACTGATAAAACTTTCTGAGTCAATACTTGCGCCGCCTTTAAATGTTACATTTCCATCAGCGTCCACTACTGCGTTGTAATCTTCTTGTACATTGGAAAAATCCCATCTGATAAATCGCAAGTATCCTCTGCTGTCCAGGCGAGCGTTCGCAGTCTCAAGCATTGCTGCCCATCCGAACAACTGACGAAACGTCATGTTTTCCGGAATCTCTGACACGATCAGATTTCCATGAGCCATGGAGACTTCTGACGGAATACCAAGAGTCTCACACGCATCTCTAACAAGAGTCTCTATTGACTGTGGCAGAACCAGATGAGATATATAAGTTGCGTTCGTTTTATACATATCGTCCAAAGCGGTAAAACTAAGGATTTCGCCATATTGTTCTGGTGTCGTAATTGTATAAATACCTTTATCAATGGTTTCGATTCTGTCTTCTGTCGCTGCTTTTGTTGCCAGAATCGCACCGCCACTCTGGTCAAGAATTGGGTCATAGTTTTCATCCAGCAATTCATCTGTTGCAGCCGGACTTGCTACGGAGGTCTGCATTTTAAGATACGCATGGACTTTCGCCATGTAGAAGTTATAGTTTTTCCACTGGTCGGAAGTGTTGTCCAACTCCAATGTCATGGATTTACAAACAACGCAGCCAATCGGAAAGCTGCTACTTTCTGCACAATCGGAAAAGGTGCAGTTTTCACCCATGATTTCATTTTTGACTATTTTTACAGTTCCGTCAGGAAAGATGATTTCCACTTCTTGCCAGACTCTTTCTCCGTCCTGTAGTTTTTGTTTGAACGCATCAGATACATTAATCAAGTGGATTCACCCCCTGCATGTTAAAAGATATTTTTGATACAAATTTTAAGTCTGGCGAAATTTCTCCAATAGTTAGGCTTGCTTTTCCGACATAAAACGGGTCAGTTCTCCATGCCATGTGGTAAAGCGACCAATGGTACAAATTGAAAGTTTTTCCTTTTGCGATAATTTTGAGAATTTTGTTTGCTTCTATAACTGGAACGTTTGATGCTTCATAGCTATACTGTTCGACTGTAAACAATGGAGTTAACAACGCTTTTCCGAACTGCGTACGGTTACTACCTTCTGAATAAGTTGTTTCGAGGTTATAACCCATATCTTTATCTGGCTGATAGATGGAGGCCCCGTTCATCTTGTATCGTTTTGTTATACTTTTTGGAATAGTTGCCACGTTTCCACCTCCTATGCCAGTTCAAACGGATTTCTTCCGCTTGTGCTGCGTCTTAATTTTGCTTCGTCTATAATTTCGTCAAAAATAGTCCGTCTATTAATCTGAGCTGTGAATCTGTAATCACCACCACTCTGCTGCCCTGATTCCTCACGCACGATTCTTCTGAGCAGAGCTTCTGGTGCCTCGATGTTGTTTCCTTGCTTCTGATCTCCTAACACAGCGAGGAATTCTGATCTTGGAGGGATAACCGCACCTTTTGCAAGATAAGGTACTGTTGGCACTCTCGGAAATGTTGCACTAAATCCGATTGTTTTCTTTCCGAACGGTGTAGGCACTTCCCACGGGCCAAAAGAAAATGCAGATTCAATTCCACCAATCGCACTGTTGACAGTTCCAATTGCGCTATTTACAATGCCAATGACCTTGTTCAATATTTTTCGAATGGTATCTTTAATTCCGCCAAATATATCGACAACCTTATTTTTGGCTGATGTAAATTTTTCCACTATACCGTTTTTAATTCTCTCAACAAGATTTCCTACTGTTGACCAAATTGCAGTCCATTTTTGATATGCGCTGGATTTGACATTATCCCAAATCGTCACAATTTTAGATGCGAGATTCTTAAGACTAGAGCTTATAGCGTTGACAAATGTTGATGTTTTATTTTTAATCCAATCCCATACTTCCCCTGCAACTTCTTTAATCTTGTCCCAGTTTTTGTACAGTAATACGCCAATTGCAATGCAAGCCGTTATTGCTGCTATAAAAATTCCGCCCGGTCCGATAGCCGTTGCAATAGCTTTAATTCCTCCCATAATGCCGCTAGAACCAGTCATAAGTGCAATAAGGCCTTTTATAAAACTCGCTACTGTCGTTATACTTCCTGCTATTCTTGACGCTAGCCCTGCAATTTTCGCCGCCGCGAACGCTCCGATTAGAGCTGCGCCGAATGCTTCAATAATTGTTTGATGATCCGCAAAGAATCCAGCCAAATCCGATACCAGATTGATCACTGTCGGAAGTCCTACTTCAATCACCCATTTAAGCATCGGAAGAACGATATTGTTGTAAATCCATTCAAGAACATTTCCAATCGATTCCAGAATTGGCGCAAATGTGCTTGTTAGATTACTAATAGATTCCAACAACGGATAGAAGTCCAAGTTCGCCGCCCATGTCGCTGTATCCTCTGCAATCTTCTCAACAAACTGCATGACCACCACAAGAGCATCTGCGATATTCTGTATAATCTGCGTTCCGACGTTGTTTTTGCTCCACGCGTCAGCGAAACCGGAAGCAATGTTCCCAACGGTCTTAAGCACGTTCTGGGCAATCTTAAGCATGGTCGTGAGCATTGTTGTGCCTGTGCCATTTGTCCAGACCTCTACAAGGCTTTTACCTACACTCTTGGCGAGCTTTCCAATTCCCGACAAGGCAATGTTTGCCGCGTCAATGGTATTCTTACCCTCTTTTTTCCATGCGTCCTGGAATGGCTTCCAGAGTTTTTTGAGAAGATCAGCAAGTTTTTTTGCGGAATCGCTAATTTTATCAAGCGCGGTTTCACCTTCTGCGAGATTTCCATAGTCCACATTACCAACTGAACTCGGAAGACCGCTGTTACCTGCTCCACCACTTCCACCAGATGAAGATGGTGTGGAAGATGAATTGCTGCCAGTAGATGTGACTTTGTGAACTTCATCAAGTGACGAAAGATAGTTTTTTGTTACTTTATTCGCTTTTTTTGTTGCTTTTGCATTGTCGTTCGTGGCATCAGCCAGTTTCTTTGCATTATCTGCCGCCTGTCCATACTGGTCCGCTGTATCTGCGATCGCGTCTGTTCCGGCAAGACCTGCTCCACTTCCGCTCGTTTGACCGGAAGATTTCTTGCCAGTAATAAGCTCCGTGAATGACTTAAATGCGTTTGCCAGAGTCGCCAGTTTGCCGAGAAGAATATTGATCACTTTCAGAACAGGCGTGAAAATATTAATCAGCCCTTGTCCGACTGTTGCCTTGAGGGACTGCAACTGCAACTGCATCACTCGCACCTGGTTCGCCCAACTGTCTGAAGTACGGATGAAGTCGCCAGATGCGGCTGATAACTGTTCCTGCACAAAAGCAAAGCGGAGAGCAACTTTCTCCTGTTCAGTCATTGCAGATGTGGTCTTGCCGTAGCCATTTGCAAGTGCATATTGGTCAAGTGCCGACTGGGTCATTACCACGCCCAAATCTTTTAATGTTTCCGTTTCACCCGTAAACACTGATTTCAGTTTGATATAAGCCAAGTCCTGACTGATGTTGTAGAATGATGCCACATCACCAGTCAGCTGTGTCAGGGCCGTTGACATGTCGTAAGCCTGTGATTCTGAAAATCCGAACGACTTAGACATTGCTCCGAACGTGCCGACATACCTTTTTGCCATAGTTTCAGATAATCCGGCAGAAGTCATGGCGTTCTTTGCGAATTCATTTACTTTGTCAGACATGGTTGTAAATGTAACATCGACCACGTTCTGCACTTCTGCGAGATCTGAGCCAAGGGCAACGCATTCTTTTCCAAACTGTACTAGTTTACCGACAGCAAATACTCCGCCGATAAGTAGTCCTATTTTTTTTACTGTGCTTCCAAGCCCGTCGAATGACTGTTTAATCGCTGATACACCTTTTTGGACACCGGTTGTGTCTAATCTGGTATCAATAATGACTGAGCCATCAGCAGCCATGTGTCCACCTCCTAACTATTTGAGGTTTAACATCTCATTCAGCGCATCCTTGTACGCTTGCTCCTCTTCGCTGAGACGTGTTTTTATATCAATAATGTTCTTATTTTCCTGATAGAATTTCTTTTCCCATTTATCGAGCTTTTCGCCCTTTGCCTTTTTTGAACGAATTCCAACTACGGTATTAAAAAGACATTCGCCAGATTCCATAAAATATCCAAAAAACGTCCACCAGTGCATATAAGGCACTGCTCTGATTTCTTTACCGGCAACCTTGTTTACCGCCGGGACAATCATGTCTCCATCCTGTTCCCAATCCATCAAACGGGGCTTTGGGCGGTTTGGATTATCGTCAGACTGCCCGCAGTCGATGAACTCATAAGCTTTTTGAAGAGCTTCGCTTAAATTTTCTTCTGGTATCTCCCACCATTTTTCGTACATTATCTGAACAGCAATTATTGCTTTCGCTTCATTGCTAAAATCCGGATTTCCAAGAGCGATTAATATGCCTATTATTTTTCGAAAATCCGTTCTGATAGAAAAATCCACCCCACTTATGTTCAGTGAGGTGGGTAGCTCATAGGCGGTCATTTTGTATATTTCTCCACGTACTTATTGACTGCCGTCTGCATTTTCTTTTTTCTCTTTTCGATTTCCGGTGCGATTGCTTCTGCGATCTTGTCAAGTACGATGTAGGCGAATACCTGACCATTGCCGAATACAGTAGTCGCTGTGATCGGCTCCTTGAACAGGTCTTTTGATGCTTCATATCCGAGCAGATAGTTGATTTTGTCTTCGATCTGTTTGTTCAGTTCTGCCACTTCCTTACCAGATGTGACTTTTTGAATAGAATTTTTAAGCTGGTCAAAGTACTCTCCCAGTTCCTCCGCACGTGCTGCTACATTGATATCAGTCGGGTTAAGCTTGAAAGAAGAAAAAACTTCGTCTTCGTTGTTGGTAAACGTGAATGTAAAAATTCCATCATCAATTTTGGTATTAATTACTTTTGCCATTTAGCATATCCTCCTTGTGTATGTGCTTATTCACTGTCAGCTGTGAATGTACCGGAACTGATATCAAATTTTCCTTTTACACGTTCGCCAACATAGTTGACAGTAAATGGAATCTGATAGCCAGATGTGTCTCCACCGTAGGATGTCGGCACAACGTAGCAATCCTGCTGGTATGCTTCATACTTGCCTGCTGTGGCTTCTGTCCAGAGATGAACTTCAACTGCTTTTGTCTTGAGGCTATCGTCTTTGAGGCGTCCGTCTACAATCTTCTGTAATGCTCCGAACAAGTCAGATGTGGTATCCGCATAGAACGGATCAGCATCAGAAGATACCTCATAGCCATTATGCTTAAATGTGGATTCTCCAAGAATGTTTTTAGATGTTTCGGTATCCGGGTTGAGTTCGATGTTGTACTCTTCCAGATCCTTTCCAAGACGCTCATATTTCGGCGTCAGCCCTCCGCAGAGGGAACCTGCGTCAATGTAATGAGCCATATATTTACGGTCAATCTTGCCTGTAACTGCCATAGAAATGTCCTTTCTGCCTATAACTTTTAAAAGGCTGTGTAGGTTAGCGACTATCTCCAACTGATAGCCGGTTGTTACTCGTTATATTACTTCATAAGTGTTTTCGTAGCGTACCGATAATGGCAATAACCAGTCCTGTACACCACTCTCCTGCGGCTCTAAACCATAGGAATTATCACGGGTTATACGTTTTATCACTCTTCCTTGAGAAAGCTCTGGAAAAGCATTTAAGCGTGTCTCAGAGCCATTTATGATAACTGGTTCTCGACATATCCATTTACCAAGATTATCCAGGAACTTCTGAACAGATAACTTCTGCCGTTCCTTGTCGGATGCTGTTCGGTACACTACATAAAATGGGTACTGACAAATTTGGTGCATTATTCCGCAAACATCTTCTTTTTCTGAATAGACCAACGCCCCGTTGTCTGCCGAGAATGCGATTCCTGATTCCTTGCCGAGTTCCTCAAATTTGATTGTTTCATTATCGTGCAGTCCCGGATACTGGTTCAGAAGTGCTTTCATGGCATCTGTCAGAATCTCATATCCAGTTGCATCTTTTCCGATAGGTTTATCTGCCATGTCTGCCACCTCCTGCCTGTGCTTTTACTTTGCGAATCCATGTACTGCCGTATTGCCGTTTAGCGGCGTCAAACCACTTTGCCTGTGCCCGTGGGTGAGCCTGTTTGGTGTATTCAAGATTTTCCTTTGCGGCTGTCTGACCAGAGAACTGACTGACAAGGACTTTCTTCGCATACTGCCGAGCGTAAGGACTTCCGGTCAGCTCGTCCACCATCGTTTTTCCCATATAGAGGAATCTGCCATAAGGCTCTGCCGCCGCACAAACAAAGCCTGTGCCTTGCATAGAGGAGCTTCTTGCCCTTGTCTTATTGATAAAGTCTCCTGAAATCATCGGCATAAACGGAACCATGCTGTCCATTACCATCCCATCAAGGAGATACTGAGCTTCTTGATACTGTCTGGAAAATCTGTCCATATTCAGCTTGATTTTCATATCTCCGTCAACTACAGAGAATCCTTTAAAATGATGAATCTTACTCATATTACTTACCCAGAATCTCAAAATGCGGAATTAGCGTATACGGACCGCCCACACTGGTAATCTTGAACACGTTATCCTTGTTCTCGTTCATGTACTGATAGAATCCATTTCGGTAATCACTTTCGGTTACTGTTCCACCAGTCCACTCACCCTCCCAGAAGAACGATTCATCTGAGAATGTAATCGTATCCTCCAGAGCGTTGTTAATCTGCCTTTTCCACTCTTTAGGCGGTACATATGGGAGAATCTTACCATTCTTGTCAGCAATGGTTATATCGCCATTCTGGACAGTATAACGCACGTGTAACTGTGCGTTGTCTGTTGCGTCTGGTCCGTACTTCTTGAGGATTGCTCCCTTGTCCGTAATGAGGTCAACGCCGGATAAAACATGAGGATACCAGTACGCATCTCCTGTCGTGGCACTTTCGTAATAGTTGAAAAGTGTAATTTTAGACGAATACATGATACCCTCCTATCCTTCACATATTGCTTTTGAAAATCTATCGTGGAACGCTTTAATTCTAACAATATTACCCTTACATTCTTCCGGAACTTTCCCGTAGAAAATAATACTTTCTGGATGCAATCGTTCCACCATTGCATTATAGCCGGATAAGAATAGGCGTTTTTTGCCTAAACTGTTCATGCATCCAACCGAACTTACCGCAACCGTTCCACCCTCTGGCTCACCGTCAAAACACCATTCGTAAGAATCTGGTGTACTCCATGAGATTGTCGGAATTACCTTGCAACCATATTCTTGCAGATATGCACCTATCCAGTGCTTGCGGTAATGATTGTAAATCTGAATAGCCTTAGGGAAATCGGTGTAGGTGCTGAAATCCGGTGTCAGAACGTACAGGAATTTGCTCAACTTGTCCACGTACCTGTCTGGATTTCTCCATAGTGCGTCAAATTGGTAATCATCTAAGAAGAAATGAACCGCTTTCCCTTCTGGATTACTGCATTTCCCTCTTGCATAATTGAAGCCAATGAACTCACATTCCCATTCGAATGTTTCCGGGTATATCTGCGGTATGCCGTATTCTCCAACACCGTCAAACATGCGTCTATTCAAGTTTTCATACGCTATGCTATTTGACTTATCGGACATGATAATCACCTTTTTCGCTTCATCATTCTTGTCGTAAGCCTATCACGCCGTGCTTTCTTTCTGTACGCTGAATTATCTTTCAGTCCCATACCAAGTTCATAATCTGGTCTGTTCATGTGCTCTATTTCTCTGGCTTTCTCTGTTTTATTCCAGCTAGATACACTCATTTTCTTTACAGTGGCGCCGTTGGATTCTACTCTTTTGCGAAACTCAGACGCAGACATGTTCAGTGGCGTTTCCTCAATATGTCCGCCTATACCGCGCTGGAAATAGTTCTGCTTACCTTTTTTTGTAAACTTATATTCTGTTGTTTCTCCATTCATAGTTACAGAAAATGCGGTTTCTTTTGCTCCGCCAATTCCACCACGTCCACCCATAAAATCACTCTCTCATAATATTCTGTTTAATCAGCTGATTCACACCAGTAGCCGACAATCCATTAAACATACCGACTGCAACCGCTGTGATATAATCCGTTGCCGGGAAATCCGGGATAATTCCCATTCCGACCGCTCCGAGAATCCCACCAATAACCGCCATGATTACTGGAATCCATTCATCAGAGATTCTTTTTGATGCTTTACAGCCCATTCCTACGATGTAGCAAATCATAACGATTGCGATACATGAGCCAAGTGTTGAAATGTCCATCATTCAACTACCTCCCAATCATGCGATGCAACATTAGAAAACGTATACGCCACATTATCAGTCTCTCTGATATCCAGCACTTTACCGTCCTTACAATGCATTTTGATCGTATTGTCTTCCCATGCCCAATATCCGCTCCAAGATGGGAGCTTAATTTTTTTGCCATTTAAAAGCTGAAACCATGCTTCTCTAAAACTCATATCTATCACACTCCTGCATACAATACTGGTATTCCATCATCCGTCCTTACTCCCATTAGAAGCGGTAAAGCTGTCTTTAAGAGTAAGTCGTTCGTTTTCTGCGTATCTCCGGCGGCGGCATACACCGCGCTCCATTCCTTTGCACTCGCTCCAATCTGCTGTGGCGTTGCGTAAGAGATGGATTCACTGCCAGATGATACAGATGTTACAACGCCTGTCGTGCTACCACCAGACCCGATTGCGGCTGACGTACCGCTCACAGCGGCATTGGCAGCATTCTTTTCAGCAAGCTCAATCTGATACATTAATTCAGCCAATGAACAGACCGCCTTTTTGATACGCTTCTGAGAGCGTTCGTTTGTTGGCAGTCCATCCACCAGTCTGTCAAATGTCATTGTGTCCACGAAATCACTGGCTCTTTCCGCCAGTCGTGGAAAGTCGGTTTCTGGCACGACCGAACCGAAGTATGAAGTTGTATAAAAATCATAATCTGCATAAGCCATGCCAGTTACCTCCTGCGATCATCATTTTGCTGTCACGCTTGCACTTCCGGCATTCAGTGCTTTGTATGTTCCATCGCACTCAACCACCGTGATCTTCTGTCCGGTTGCTGCCTTAATGTCAGCTTTTCCGTCCCATGTAGTCCAGTTTCTGAGATTCTGTCCATATCCAACAGTTACTGCATCTGCTGCAACTTTGTATTTATATACATTGCCAGCATTTTCCTTAGCCGGATTTACAGTGATTTTTGTATCACCGCTCTCTGTCCCAGCCACGGAATTTACTGTCAGAGCACCAAGTGTTGGCGTTTCGTCAATGGTAATTACTGCGATTGCATCAATGTACTCTGCGAAAAGAGTAAGCCCCATGACCGCAAACGCTTCGGACACCGCTGTGTGGTAGTTGCCCTGAGTGTGGAATCCGATCAGGTTTGTCTCGCCAGATACAGTGTATACAAGACCTGCTCTTGCGAAGTCAGATTCATTCGGATCAACATAGTACAGGACGATGTTCTCAACAGGGGTAGCGATAACCTGTCCTCTCGGAATCTCACTGTCAGATAACAGGAAGATAGTGTTGAATCCCATAAAGTCTTTCATGTACTGGAAGCCGAACTGATTCTGAATAGTGATCTCAGCCGCTCCGAGATATTCATATACATCCAGAATGTTCACAAATCCAACAACGCCAGTCACATTTCTGTGCATCTGTTTGAATTTGTTTTCTACACGACCCTTAGCCATTGCCAGAGCCATCTGGAATGTTGTTTCTGTGGAAGTAAGTGTACCGGTTTTCAGATAATCATAAAATCTTTCAGTAACATTGGTCTGAAGCTGGAAAAGGAATTCATCATCGGTCATCTGAACAGCGTTCTCATAACCGTGATCCTTGATTGCTTCGATAGATACAGCCTTTGCGTACTTCTCAATACTCATTTCTGCATAAGGCTTCTCTTTTACAGTGAATTTGCTGTAAGGGATTTCTTCACCCTCTTTAACATTTCCATCCTGCAATGTGCCTTCTGCGTATTTGGACTTGAGTACAGCACCCGGCTGTTTTTTGATAGGTCTCATGATGCCCAGAATATCACGTAAGTGCTGCCAGTTTCTTTCGAATCTGGTTACAAAGTCAATCTCACGTGCTGTGACCTGAATATCATTACTCATAATAAGATTAGTTTTTGCTGCCATATAAAAAATCCTTTCTACCCATAACTATTAAGGTATTGGGTTAGCGGCTATACTCTGGTGTATAGTCGGTGTAAAAAATCACTGGAATAACTGGATATTCTGAGCAATTGCAGCCTGTCTCTCGGACGGGTCTTTGATTGCTTCGATATCTTTCTTTGTCATGGTTCCCGGTGTCTGCTGATGTCCAATCCGCGCTGTTGCAAATCTCGCCTGTTGCTGCTGGGCCTGCTGCTGACTTTCATCTACAAATGTATCAGGTTCATCCTGTTTCATCTGTTCAAGCAGATCATTAAGTCCAAGAATCTTTCCGTCCTTAAGCTTAAGCCCAGCTGATTTGATATCAGCGGTAACAGATCTTTTAGCTGCTGGAGATGAAAAATTAACATTTTCCAATGCAGTTTTAAGAGCATCGTCAAAATCTCTTTCGTAGATCTTCGCATTGAATTCTTTCTCCGCGTCCTCGGCTTTCTTCTTCCATTCAGCAAGCTCTGTCTGAATGTTCGCCGGGTCGATACCATCAAAGCCTTTTAAGGTTTCCTCTGCTGTCTCAGCACGTTCTTTCCAGTCATCACGTTCACCCTCGACTTTTGTCAGAGTTTTCGCTACTTCTTTAGCATTCTTGTAATGCTCAGAAAGTGCTTTCTTCACATCTGCCTGCTTGTCCTCCGGGATTTCAATTCCAAATGATTTAAGTGTGTCAATAAGTTTCTGCATAACATCCTCCTGGTCGTGTTTATTGACCTGCCGCCGCAGGTAAGTGGATTAAGCCAGTTAGACCACTGGCAAGGTAATCGGAAAGGCAGGATTCGAACCTGCGACGTCAAGGACTATGCGTCCTCCGCTCTCCCAACTGAGATACATTCCATTATGCTTTTTGATCCGGACACCAGACAGCAGGATAAGCAATAACCTTTTCTCATGAGATAAATTCAGTCGAATCATAGACCATCTGTATACAGACAGCGTAATTCTAACCGAATCAAAGCGGAATGCCCGGAATCGAACCGGAGACCAGAGCGCGACTCTGTCAGTTTTCCACTAGCGTACATTCCACATAACCCGGATTCCCGGGTTAGCAAGGTATTTTACGTGCTATGCCTAAACACGAGACGTTTCGGGCTACGTCAACACCGCCTATACGGTCGCGCACCTCTGCACTGGTTGGATTCCACTGTTCAGTTATACGCTCTCACAAGGAGGTATGCCGCCATGCACTAGCGGCAATGATACGTGTCGGAAATTGCATCCGCTTTTCAACCTCCAGATTCCACCCCGAACCTGTTTCTATTAAGGACACGCATCTGCTTAAAGAAATGAGGAAAGCAATAAAAATGTCTATGTCAAGCATTTCTGCTTACAAATCTTCCCTACGAATATATTGTATCACAGAACCTCCAAAAAGTTGTGGTACATGTTTTAGCAAATTAGAGCATATCACGGAGCTTTTCCACGTATCTTTTAACAAGATCACGTTCCTCCCGGCACTCCGCATCCTTGGACATATCACTCATTTCTGTAGTGAGTTCGTCCAGATGTTCTTCCAGAGCGGCAAGCATCTTCCTTTTGCAGTCCTCAGATTTGCCGGAACGATAACTCTGTTTCTGCGTCATGTAGTCATCGTAAGCGTCTCGCCCATCAGAACGGCTGTAATGCCCTCTGACGTAATGCTCGCCACGTCTGGCATAAGAATTGCCACGATCGTAATCCGGCATCATTCTGCCGTCATTTGAGCTGTATCTCCCCATACTGTCACGTTTTCTTCCACGTTCGCTGTAATCGTCATTGTATCCGCCGCCACGCATCTCATCAAGGACAGTGTTGTAGTACTCTACTTTCTTATCCCAGTACTGCGTGTTCTTTATATCTTTGTACATATCAATCAGCTTATATGTCATTTCCAGATTTCCGGTGGTCAGCCCACTGTCAGCAATTTTGGACAGTTCGTCTTCAATTCTTGCACATAAATCCTTAATGTCTCTCATAATCACACCTCCTACGCTTCTCTGGTCACAACAATATTTGCGTTCGCAACAGAAATCGCCTGATCGCTTGTGTTTTCCACTGCGATATTAACGCAACATCCACGAGGTACATCAATATAGATGCCAGAGGACACATTGTTGTACTGATCCACTGCCGCCGGTGTGGAAATCATCTGAGAAGATAATACAGGTTCGCCAGAGATTGCGATAGCCAAAGAAATAGCCCCGACAGTACCTCCTGTTGGAATTGCGATATTACCAGAAAAATCCACGAAAAATCTCGCTTTGCACTGGTTAGTAAGCCCTCTCAGAGTGATGATTCCACTTCCTTCTCTGTGCTGAATGCAGTTAGAACCTTTAACTGCCACGTTTGAAAATACTACATTCCCTTTTGCTGCTACGGTCTGAGCAGCTACATTTGTAAATTCTGCCATAAAAATACTCCTTTCATATCACAAAAGGACAGGTCTCAGCCTGCCCCTCTGTGTAATACGGCATAAGCCGACATCCGAATCAATCGAAAGATACTCTCGATATGAAGTTGTTAACAATTACATCCGGTGTTGCATCCGCATCCGTAATATGTGTTCGGATTAGGAACCTGATATGCCGGAATCGGTGCTGGATTAATCGCATTAATGAGCTGCTGTGTCTGAGAAGCCATTGCAGTTGTGAGAAGTGCACTCTGGCGATCCTGAGAAGCGGCACGTCTGAGATCATTGTTTTCAGCCTGCAGGTTAGAAATCTTTTCATTGCAAAGATAATCAAGAATGGCTCTTGTTCCAGCGTTCTGGCTGTCAATAATATCTCTTGTGTTGCTGTTCATGGTGTTCTGCAATGCACAGGTATTCTGTGCCATGTTGTAGTTTATGCCCTGGATTGCTTCTCTGGTTTCGCAGCAGCAGTTTGCAAGCTGTGCCTGGAGTGCATTGGTATTCTGCATATTTGCTACAGTGTCAGCATTAATAGCCTGCTGAATGCCGAAACCAGTCTGCATGATGTTTGTGTTGATTCCGTTAAATCCGGTAAGCATACCGTTATTCATGGCATAGAACCCATCACAGAGACCGTTGTTGATTCCGTCAAGTTTGCTGATTACTGCGGAATTATCAAATCCTCTCTGAATGTCTGCCTGAGTAGCTGCTGTGGCTACATATCCACCGCCGTTTCCATTATTGCCCCAGCCGTTGTTTCCCCATCCGAAGAAAGCAAAAATGAATAAAACAATAATCCACCAGCTACCATCTCCGCCAAACATGCCGTCGTTATTTCTACCGTTTCCAGTAGCAGCGGCAATATCTGCTAAGCTATAATTTCCATCCATAATATAATCTCCTTTATTGTATATTTACATCAATCTGGCCAGATTGTAATGTACTATTTCATTCCTTTCAGCATGTGCTGGAACTGCCCTGCCATCTGCTGAACCTGATTAAGCTGTTGCTGTGAAATCCTTCCAGACTGTAGCATTTTCTCAACTTCTGCTTTCGGATCTCCTTTAAAATTCTGCTTAAACTGCATAAACTGCTGTATCATCTGCATTGGTCCGTTTCCCTGCGGCATCCCACCGCCAAGTGCATTAAATAATGGATTACTCATCTGCATTTCCTCCCTTGTTTGCTGATTCCTGTACGGTATTAGCCCTAACAGGTTCAGAAAAAGAATTTAATCGGTTTATGATAGCTTCGTATTTGCCCTTTAAATCGTCATATTCCTGTCTGGTGACGTACTTACTGTCCATGTTCTGAACAGGCTGTTTAGGCGGCATCTGAGAGCCTATCTCGTGATACTCAAACGTTCGCAATGGCTGTGGCATACCGGAAACGTCTGTGGATTTTATAAAGAATTTTTCTGATTCTGAATCCATTAGTAAAACACTTGTCCCGGGTGCTACCAGATAGGATTTCGCACCGACTTCGCCAGATACCCACAGAATACCATTGCTATTCTGCTGGGGTTGCTGTACTGGTTGAGCTGGCATCTGGACAGGCTGTTGCTGAAATTGGTTCATCTGCCCCGGAACGCCAAAACTATATTGATAAGGATTGTTATATAATGCCATCTCGTACGCCTCCTATGACTTATTCTATGACTTATTCTATGACTTTCTATGACTATTTTTACATAAAAAAAGAGCCTTAGACAGTTCGTCTAAGACCCATATAAGTATCTGAAAAGTATCAGCATACTTTAATTATTTTATTGTTCACCCTCCGGCTTAATCGTTTTGCCGTGGATATGCTCACGTTCATTTCCTCAGCGCAGTACTCAAGAGTGTGTTCCTTACATCTCAGCCGGAACAGCCTTTCTTCGTCCGGTGTGAAATTACACTCCCTCAAGAACCTGTCTATATCTTTTTTCGTGAACACATATAATTTCATGAGCATACCCCTTATTAATGCAATTAACGCTGATTCTGCGCAAGATAATTTGTAAGCTTCTGTTTTGTTTTTTTTAAT
>ERZ791902.861-NODE-861-length-18087-cov-93.510703_pt1 | contig 18087 bp, 20 predicted proteins | sample MGYA00510149_ERZ791902 | MGnify/ENA primary metagenome ERZ791902 (study PRJEB30046, sample SAMN00792060) | human gut metagenome | study: EMG produced TPA metagenomics assembly of the A metagenome-wide association study of gut microbiota in type 2...
GTCGTTTTACAAGTAAATTCCCACGAAACCCTATAGGTTGCGGATTTGAGGATTACTTTACATCTATGACACAAAGGTAGTCTGAAAATGGGAAAAATTACTGCACACCTGAAAAAATATTTTAGGTGTGACAACATTTTACACAGGAAATATGTACCTTTGCCACAAAACAAAATATACAATAGAAAAGAAAGAGATAAAGCTACAAATGAAGGAAAGTATGTTTTTCACCAAATACGGCGAAATGATAGAGTTCTTGCTAAAATAATTGGCAACAGTGCAACATTATTTCTCACTTTTTCATTATCTTTGTGCCAAATTTTAAAAGTTATACAATATGGCTATCAATCAGTTGAACAAATATGTCTGGCTCGTGGAAACCATCCACAGGGCAAGGAACAGGGGTGGCATCACCCTGAAGGAGATTCAAAGCAGATGGTTGGACTCTGATCTGAGCGAGGGAACGGAACTTTCTCGCCGTACCTTCATCAATAATCTCCATGCCATCGAGGAACTGTTTGAGATTAATATCGAATGCGGCAGCGGATTCCGCTATCACATTGAGTATGGTGACTGTTTCGAGGAAGGAAGCGCCAGAAACTGGTTGCTCAACGCCTTCTCGCTCAATGCCATGGTAGGTAACAGCCGCAAGCTCAAGGAGAGGGTACTCCTGGAAGACATGCCATCGGGCAGGAATTATCTTCAGGACATCATCAAGGCCATGCGTGACAACCATGCCATCTTCATATCTTACTATAGCTACAACACCGAGGAGTATCATGAATTTGATATTCATCCTTATTTCTTGAAAACTTTCAAGAAACGTTGGTATGTGGTCGCATATAGTCCTGGCACAAACGATATCCGCTGCTATGCACTGGACCGCATGGAGAATGTCATGATCTCAGACAAAGTGTTCAAGATGCCTAAGGACTTGGAACCGGCTGATTACTTCAAAGATTGTTTTGGTATCATCAACAACAAGGATTCTGAGGTCCAGAAAGTTGTACTCAAAGTGGATGCCTTTCAAAGTAACTATATACGCAACCTGCCTCTCCATGCGTCGCAAAAGGAGACAAAGCGAACTGACGAATACTCCATCTTTGAGTATCACCTGAAACCAGAGTTTGATTTCGAGCAAGAAATTTTCTCTAACATGGATACCATGGAAGTGTTGGAACCACAATGGCTAAGGGAAGAGGTGAGTGAAAGGTTGAGAAACCTTGCTAAGAAATACAAGATTTTCCCTTCTTCTTAACTCCTCTCAACAAATGATTAAGGCGGTAAATACGTAATTTTGTATTTACCGCCATTTTCATTTCTGCCAAGGAAAATGATATTGATGCAAACTATTTTGAATCATAAGGAAATGACGATTCGTGTTCATCACTTTTTTCCCCGGATACCAGTAAACAAAAGTCATGAAAAGCATCACCATAAGGATATAGACCGCAATAAATTTTAGGGCACCATAAAACCAACGTTTCATTTGACTGATCTCTTTGGTATTTAAAATTTGAATTGCTACTCTCACATCAGCCTTATCAAGACCTTTGCTACCTTCTACTTTCACCAGATGTTCTCGTTGAGAAAACAGAAAATCTTCCTCGTCATCAAGAATAATATAACGATAAGGCTCTTTAGCGTTCAATCTCAACCATTCTGCAATCTCCAAGCCTTTACACCCATGTAAGCCTTGCCATTCCTCCTGCCCATCTACATTGCTAAAGTTAACGGAATTGCAAGAAGGTGTCAAACCTATGACTTCGCCTGGCATATGGTGTTCCTGCCACAACTTCTGTATGTACTCCATGCCTTGCAATCGCCAAGTGGAAGAAATGATGATCTTGGCATCACTTCTTTCCACCAAATGGAGCAAATTGGCTACAGCTTTCTTAGCAAATTTACCTTTTGGAGTATTGATTACTCCATCAAAATCTAAAAATATATACTTCTCCATACCTTTTTTGTTATATATCAGCCGTTAGAATCCAATTTTTCTCTTGGTACGACTCCCTTCCAGTCTTTCATTTTCACAAAACTCAACAAGGGATTTGGCCATATTCTCTGGCTGGCCATGCAATATCGTCTGGATGGTAAAATGACGGGCGATGTTCTCTATTTCACCACCGCAGAAATCATACTTGCCCGCCAGGTAACTGGCGTCGGCATCATTCAAAGGCGGAATCATCGCTTGCCAAATCTGAGTACGGCAATTCAAGTCTGGCTTCTCAAACTGTATCTTATAGAGGAAACGGCGCTCGAAGGCCTTGTCCATGTTCTCTGCGAGGTTGGTCGTGGCAATGAGGATGCCATCCAACTGTTCTATCTCCTGAAGGATGATATTCTGAATACTGTTTTCCATCTTCTCAACGGCTCTTTCCGCCCCCACCTGACGCTTGCCGATGATGGCATCAGCCTCGTTGAAAAGCAAGATGGGTGCCTTGGCCAATTGTTTCACCTTCTTCTTATAATCATCGAAGATGCCCTTGATATTCTTTTCGCTCTCGCCTACCCACATGCTCTTAACCTCTGAAACGTTCACCTGAATCAAGTCACGGCCAGTCTTCTTGGCTATCTGAAGCACAGTCTCTGTCTTTCCTGTACCAGGCGCACCATAGAAAAGGCAGGCAAAGCCGCTTCTGAAGTTGGTTTCTTTCAATCGATTTTTGATACGCTGGAAATGCTCCTCATCCAAGAGGGAAGTTAACTCTTCCACTTGCCTTTGTTCCTTGCTATTGTAGAATAGTTGCTTGGGGCTGATGTCCTCAAAGGATAGCATGCCACCCTTCGGGCGAGAACCATGCATGGATGATAGGTTGAGTTCCGAGAAAAGCTGTTTCTTGGCATCATCCGTAATTTTGAACGACTCTCTATCCACAAAGCCATCGTCATTGGTATATTCAATGAACTTCTCCACAAAAAACAAGTGATCACCTTGACTCAAGCCTCGCTTTTCGCATCGCCATTCTGCATCGCCTTCTTTATATATAAATTCCAAGTCGTGGTATCGGATGTCATCATCACCATTGACAACAAAGAGTGTACAAAACAAGACGAAAAGCGGGAAGTACATATCATCCGCATCTACATCGTAGGAAGCCATCGCCTTGACAAAAGCCAACTTTTCGTTCTTGGCTACCAATGCCCTCAATTTCCTTCTCAGCACTTGTTTGTCAATCTTTCTACGGCGACATTTCGTAAACAACTCATCGAACTTGTCAAATAGTTCTCTGGCTGTAAGTTCCTCCACATCCATAGGATTATAACGCTCATTATGTTGGAACGCCTCCATCACCTCCATTGGGATGGTATAATAGAAACCTTCATCCCTATTGCGGCAGATATATTCCTTGTCAACAAGCTCTTGGATTTCATTGGCATATCGAAGCAAGCTAAGGATGCGGCAACCCAAGAAATCCGTAAAGTCCGAGAACTGGATGTGACTGTCATCGCATCTGTCGGCAAACAAGGCCATGATGGCACTGGCACGCTTGGATATGTCCAGTTTATCGGAGACAAATCCAAGATATGAATCAGTCTCCTCATAAAACTTCTCACCCAGAGAAGAATTCTTTGCCTTATCTACGATTATTTCGAATGCTTGGAGCAAGTCCATCTGCTCCATATCTTTTTTACACGACGTTTGCATAACCATAACAGCACTACATTAATATTGTCCATAATGCTTTATTTTTAAGTATATGTTCGATTTATGAAATAAGAATCTTACCTTATGAAAGATTCATTTTTCGTAGGTGTCTGAGAGTAACAGGATTTGCTTCACCTTGGAAAGCAAATCTTTCTCTGTAACTTCTAAGTTCAAAGATGCCCCATTTCCTGTTATATTGACACCTAAAACACCTGCAAGTTTTATCAGATGTTTTGCACTTCCACTCTTTACAAAAAGACAAATAGACCATTCACCACAAATACAATAAAGGGTTATATAAATGGGCCTGTTGTCATACATGATTTGATAACCATATTTTTCAACATATGGAATCTTGCCATCGAAGGTTTCCGCTATAAAGGAAGCTATCTCCTCGTGGAACTTCTTCTTAAAAACGTTGGCGTATTCTTCGGAAATCTCATCCTTGGCACAGATAATCTGCTCTTGGGCATCTTCCAAATCATCAAGCAAATCGTCTAAAGCCGAGCATTTTTCGATAATGTTCAGTCCTTTTAACTTCGCCATTTCTTTATTAATATCAAACTTCTCCATTGTATATCAATTAAAAATTCTGATGCAAAGATAGCCCACACCTGTGTAAGTTCGTTTCACACAATAAAAAAATTCAGGCGCAATGATTTTTCTCACGATTCACCGAATTTTGCAGAAAAATGAATGAGCAAACAATGGAAATGGAAAAAGAACAATTAAACGGCAAGATAATGGATAGGGAGGATATCAAACATACCTTCAAAACGAGGTATCTCAATAGTGATAAGGTAATCTTCTCAGAAAAGGGATGATTCGCAATTTAAATATAAAACACAACATTCCGACAATAAAAGCAACTTTTATTTTGGTTTGTCCAAGTATATCGAGAAAAATGATATTTATGAGCGGACAGGGCTTCTTTCCTTAATGACAAGATGAAAAGAACCTATATCCGAATCATCAAGGAAAGAATCGATAGGTTCAATAGGCAGTCAGAATGGCTTCCTATAATTCCAAGTCGAGCCAATCATCAAACTCAACATTCTGGAATGTATGAATGCCGAGGTTTTCCGCAGCGACACAATTCTCCTGGAGGTCGTCAATAAACAACGATTCTTCAGGAACTATCGCTGCTTGTCTGATGACTTCCTCGTAGATTCTTGCATCCGGCTTGGAGAGATGGAGCCGCTGTGAGAGGAAGACTTTTTCAAAATAGTCTTCCACATTATGCCCCTGATAGGGGAATAACTTCTCCACACAATAATCCCAGTGAATGTCTATGGTGTTGCTCAATAGAAAGAGACGATAGCCCTTAGCCTTGAGCTTTAAAAGCCTGCGTTTCTTCTCATCGGGAATAACAACCAACATTCGATTGGCCGCTTCAATAATTTGGTGATTAGAAACTGTTGTCAGGGTCAAGTTCCTTGCCGCATCGCAAAACTGTTCCGTAGAGATCAGTCCAACACCTAACTCACCCATGAGTCTCTTTGCCTCTGGGTTAGAGTCTATCAGTTTCTCCATTCCAAGTACCTTGAAAGCATTCATACATCCTAGAGAATTCAACTTCACAAGTACGTTCCCCAAATCGAAAATGATATTTTTGTATTGCATCTTCATTGTTGTTTAATAGAGAGGTTGAGCACTCTTCTGTTAAGTCAACTCCAATCACCTTCTCGTGGGCAAAGATGATTCAGAGAACTACTTGTAGCTGAAGCTGGCTCATGTCGTCTTTAAGGAAACCTGTTATTTCTCAAACTGAAATTGTTCCAGTTTCAATCCATGCTTCGTCAAAGCCTCTATTTGAGGAACCAACGTGGTAAAGTGAGCAGACTCCATGTGAGTTTTCAGCACCTTAGCGTTCTGCCAAGTCTCACATATCATCATCACGCCATCACGAGTACCACTAACGAAATAGTCATAGGCAATGTTGCCTTCGTCAGCCAATGACTTTTCCACTAACTCCTGACACAGGGCATTAAGTTGCTCCATATCCACTCCTTCTTTCACTTCAAAAAATACATTCAGTCTTATCATGTCTGTAATATTTAAATTTTTACTATCAAAAACTTTCGGTGCAAAAGTACTGAATAATACTGAAAATCATCTATTTTTAAATGATTTTTTAATATCTTTTGCTCCATATAAGCAAAATGCCTAGCGAAAGAGCAACACTATAATAAAGGCAAGCTTATAGGCATGCGCTTGGATTGCCAGGGAACTATTATAACTCTTCCAGCAAAGTATTAAATTGAGTCCAGAATGGATCTTGCCGCATCGTATACTGAAGTTTGCGATCAAGCTTCAATTTTCCTAACACTTTGCCCGCATTTTCAGGATTATTTACCATCCAATAGATGCTGCAGACATTGTTGCCCTCCACAAAACCAACAATCAGTGGATATGGCACATCTTTACATTTGATGCGAAGGGATAAATCGATGGCGCCTATCAAGTCCCCAAGGTTTTTTTTCTCCTTTTCCGTGGGCAGGCCCTGCTCGTCCATCTCTTCAATTGGAACTGTCACCTGACAGCACCACTTCAGTAAATTTCTCTTTTGGTAATTGCGCAGGCCAACATTTACCTTGCCCTCATAAAGCTTGTCTCCTTTCGTGAAGGTATTCAAATCCTCAAGCTTTTTATTTGGACAAAGTTGATTGACATGTTTCCAGCCATCCCTTATATAAGCTACAAAGCCTAACAACTTTTCCAAAAGTGCCAGGATACAGATGCCAGCACAAACGTATGCTATAATGTATGTTATAGAAATCATAAAATCAACAATTGAGCCAGTTGCTCCTTTAAGTTATTACTACCAGTAATGAAATAAGGAATTTTATCTTTTATGGTGAATTATGATCATCAATCAATGATGTGATTGATTACCATACCTGCGATTGCCATACCGAAAGTTGCGGTGATGTGGCAGAGTGAACCATTGATCTGCGCCTTCGTAGAGCACCATTCATGTTCTACAAGGTTCTGGTCGCCTGGAGCATCATAGACGGCTGTGTCTGTTCCACGTTCTCCGCTGAGCAGTTTCGCTTTAGGGCACAGACAACCGCCTGTACCGCAGGCTTTGTTTACGCCCATATTCTTCATTGGCGTTTCTACGCTATATACACATTGGAATTTGCGGTGAGGGAAGGTCTTGTTCTTCTTGAATTTTTTACGCAAGGCTTTGGCTAATGGATCACCTTCTACCTTCCAAAACTCAGCCTTCCTGACCTTGAACGGGTCGCGTCGGAGAGCAGCACCCATAGAAGATATAAATGTGATTTCCTTCGGAAGGGCAGTGGCACGGAGTATCAAATCGGCCTTATCCTTCAGTGAGTCGATGGCATCAATGATGAAGTCGTATTCCTCCATGTGGAACTCGTCGGCAGTTTCAGCCTGATAGATTTTCTGATAAGCCGTGATGTTGGCATTGGGATTGATCTCCAGTAGTCGTTCGCGCAGTGCATCCACCTTTACTTCTCCGATGGTACGGCTTGTTGCCATCAGCTGGCGGTTGCAGTTGGTTACGCAGACACGGTCACTGTCCACGATAGTGATGTTGCGCACGCCACTACGCAACAATCCCTCGGCGCACCATGAACCCACACCTCCAATACCGAAGATAAGCACGCGTGCCGACTGTAATTTCTCCAGATTATCCTTTCCTAAGAGCAGTTCTGTGCGTCGCTGCATTCCCTGTTCTATTGTTGTTATTCTGTCTCCCATTTTATCTGAAATAATTGTTGTTTTTACTGCTACTTTTCTTTTTCTTTCGATTGCGGGTGCAAAGATACAATATTTTGAAAGAGCAAGCAAGAAATTTCCACTTTTTATTGCAAATACTTATCTCGCGCTATCTATTCCGAAGGGGCTGATGAGTTTAACGGTTTCTTCACTTTTCCATCACATCTTTGAAATGTGAATTAAGGGTGGAGTACAGGTTGTACCCTTTCCTTGTGATGAGCACCCTGGTCTTGCCGAAATGGATAGCAAGGAAATAAGATTGAAACAATCTCGATACTTCAAAATTTTCGTCCATAGACGAAAAAAATGATGAAAATGAGGAGATTTTCGTCTATAGGCGAAAATCTTGTTAAAAACAGAGATATTTTCGGCTATACACGAAAAAAATGCTATCTTTGCACAAAAATTCGAATATGAACGAAAATATAGAATCAGTAAAGAAGTATAATCTTTGGTTCGGTAACACCATCGATTGTGGTTTTCCTCGTCCGCTTTATACCGAAAGTGTCGCTTGATGATCTCCAGTTGCCTTCTCGCAAGGGTATTACGCATGTAAGGGCATGGGAATTATCTCAGATGTTATAGTTTCATTCAGAATAGTAGATAGCTGTTATTTTACCTTATAAAAAAGGTGTACATCGTTTGTTTTTTTTTTTGAAGTCAAACGATGTACACTTTTTGCTAAATTTCTCTTCCTTTAGAAACTTACATAGAGTCGGGCACAGAGTGCCGTGAAATCTCCATTGTCGTTTTTAATGTATTGGAATGAAGGCTGGATGGAAATGGATTCAGTCAACTGTCTTTTCCAAGTAGCCTCCAAAGAACATTCTGTTCCCTGCTGGAAACGGGCATACTGGGCAGACAAGCCACACTCGTTCTTTTCATCCTGATAGGAACCGCCCACTTCTGCATACCGGTAACAAGCATTCTGATGACTCGTATTCTCGGAATACTGCACCATGCAGGAAATCGTCTTTTCTCCAGAATTCCAAACCTCCTGTTCACCATAGACCCACCAGGCACCGGTAAGCTTGCTCCTAGATTTATCAGAAGATACCATTTCCCCATCCTCATTGATCGGATATTGACGGGTATGAAGGGCAATACCTGCAAAATATTTTCCACCTTTATAATTATATTCCAACTGCGACATGTTGAAGATTCCATCCTTTTTTGGACGAACCAGGAAAGGATTATCGTGAGCTTTCCATCCACTATAACCTGCACCATTATTCAGACTATTTTTGAAGGTCCATCTTCCCTTCGTAACATCAAAATAAAGGGTTAATCCCGAATGTGGATAATTCGCTATCGGATAACTGGATGCAATGGTAGGAAAAATTCCTTCAGAACTGTTGAGAAATAGTGACGTAATGTCTGATGTAAAGAAATCCTCGTTTACATTCCTCACACCCGCAAACAGATGGCCAGAATTCCACTCGTGCATATAACCCAACACGGCAAGGAGGGCAAAATGATTATCTTCATCTATGTTTGAAAACCCCTGCCAGTCATCTATAATGCCATCGTTGGTCTTTGCCACATGGAGCGTTGCTGCTTCGAATGAATCCTTTCCGTTTCCTATTGGAATACTCAGTTCTAATCTCAACTGGTTCACAAGATTGGTATTCTTGTTCATATCCCATTGCCATTCAGAAATATACTGTCCCCTGAAAACCTGTGCATGGGTCTGATTTAAACAGAACATGCCTAATAATAATATAACAATGCGCTTCATCTTCATGTTTTTGTATAATATTTATTCATTTTATCCACTCACTCGCTTCCCGCGAGTTTAAATCCAATTCGGGTTGCAAAGTTATAATTAAGAAAACTACCTTGCAATACCTAAAAATAGGTATTCTATCACACCACTTTAGTATGCATTTCTTGCAAAATACCCATTTGTAGGTATTCAGTCACTTAAAAATTTTGTTTTATCAGATATTATTCGTATCTTGTCGGAAAATACAAGGATTATGTTAGAGCAACAACAGACCATACCACTTTTTAAAGATGAAATGCTTCTTGGTCAAGAATTAAAGTTCAAAAACAAGCTATGCAACTTAAAATTGAGTACCTTTTTCAGTGCCTTCACTGGGCTAGGAACTTTTGGGCCTTCAGCCCGTACTTGAACCACATGCGAAACTTCGTGTTAATATAGGTTAACTTCATTAACAAAAACACTTCTTTTCCGTTTATGTAGTAGTTTTGAACAAATAAAACAAGTGAGAGCAAATGACAGAGAATGAATTCATCCATATCGTTCCGCAGTTGCGGCAGATAGCCTTGCAGATCAGTCAAGGTTATGGCGTTGGCAGCGATGAGGCTGAGGACATCGCACAGGATGCGATGCTCAAGCTCTGGGCCATCAAGGATGATATTCAGTCTGCTGCTCATGCCAAAGGTTCGATGGGTTGCATCGCCAAGCATCTTTGCATCGACTTCTTTCGCAAGCGGAAGATGATTTCGATAGATGCCCAGCCTTTCGATAAGTCGGTTAGCCACTATGCGCCGCCCGATGTGGAAGTGGAAAACTCGGAGAACGACCAATGGCTGCAGAAACGCCTCAAGGCACTGCCCTCCAACCAGTATCAGGTGCTTTATCTGCGACAGGTAGAGAAGAAAAGCTCTGAGGAAATAGCGCAAATCGTGGGCATCACCCCTGAATCTGTAGCAGTGTTGCTATCGAGGGCAAGAAAGCAGATGTTGCAGGAAATCAAGAAAAGATGTCGATAGCCCTTATATATAAAATAGGTATAATTAATAAAGGAGGAAAAATTGATATGAACGAAAAAGAAAAAGATATACGTTTGTTGCTCAATTGGTTTATGGCTGGTGAGACTACTCTTGAAGAGGAGGCTCTGCTAAGGGAGTGGTTTCGCCAGCATCCCGATGTGAGCGATGACCTGAAGGAATACCAGATGATGTTTGGATATTTCGACGAGGGGATGCCCCTCGAACATGAGGCTGAGAAGTGTGAAGAAAATGTCGTCCATCCAAAGACTTCAAGGACTTCAATGTCTAAAGCGAGAATGCGCCGCCTATGGTTGCCGATTAGCATGGCTGCATCCATCGCCCTGCTCATTGCATTTGCTGTTCCTCGCATAGGGAAACAGATAGGACAACAAGCAGGGCATCAGGATGAATCGAAGATGGCTCAACTCGATGGCAGAACGACTCCGGAGGATGTTGATTCTGCTGTTGTCCACGAGAAGAAATCGACAGATGCCGATCTCTCCATGCCTGAAAAGATAAAAAAGTCGGGTGATTTCGTATCTCCCAAAACAAGGAAGCACAAGCAGAGGAAATATCGTCAGCATCTGTTTGCTCCTGCTCCTCCAAAGCTTTGGATAGCTCAGAATATTGCTACCGATTCTTTGTTGGCAGAGCCGGAAAAGCTTGCAGATGAGCATCTCTGTGAGATGGAGGCACAGCAGAATGAAATGTTCTTCAAACTCTATCTCATCAATGCTCTTCAGACCCAGTCGCTCAATGCCGATATTGCCAGTGCCTCGTTCGAAAGCGAGGAGAATGTGCATGATGAGGACCATTTGAGTGATGACCAGGAGGTTTATTAAAATGAAGACCAGGAGGGTTATTAACAAGAAACAATTAAAAAGAAGAAGAATATGAAAACAACTTTTAAATTAGCATTTGTGGCTTGCCTGATGGTGCTCTCTTCAGCTTGCCATGCCCAGAAGCCTATACCGAACATCGACCAGGCTTTTGATAAATTCGTACAGGATTTGTCGCAAGACGACCTCGTTACTTCTTCCACGATGAATACCTATAATATAGGTATGATGAAGGGATTTGAGTTCGCCGTTCCCAGGAAGAAGCAGAAAATGGTGGATACCTTTCATAAGGCTTTGTTGAGCAATAGTCGCCTCGCTTATATCAGTTTTACCAAGAAAGCGGGTTCTGCCAGCATTGAGACGAATCGGGTGGGATATGGCAATAACAATTCCACGACCTACGAGTTTGGTACTCACAAGGACCGCAACTATAACCTGCAGTATTTCCGTGACCGCAAGGATTCTACCATGCGATATGTTTATGCCTTGGTATGGTATCAGGGAATGGATCGTTCGGTAAAGGGCAGTGTATATAAGTTCTACTCCAAGGATCCGCAAACCTATAAGAAGCCATCCGCCAATACGCAGCCATTCTCTTATACGAAACCGTCTATTCAAGATCTGGATTCTCTGTTTCTCCAGCGCAAGAACTTCAAATTTAACATGAACTTGGCTGGCAGTTATTATTTCGATGAGACTCCTCCAAAGGATGCGGCAGAGTTTATGATGCAACTCAATACGCTCCGTGCAGCCTTTAAGAATGCCGGAGACCTATACTCTAATTTCGGAAATCAGGTGACTCGGCGTACCCTCCAGACGGGCATTGCCAACAAAATAGTCAAGCTTTGTAAGGGATATGGCAAGTTGCTGAATGCTGACGAGAAGAAATTCTGTGCCACTTCGCTGAATAAGATGAAGAAGGATACAGACGATGAATATCTGCAGAGTCTTCTGGAACTGACTGCCAATTCTTTGAGAAAGTAGTAAGTTCTTGATGTATAAGCTTTGGAAAATGTGGAATTCTCTCTCAAAATATCGCTTTTAAACGATATTTTGAGAGAGAATTATCATTTCCTATACTATAGTCTTGCTATAATTTTGTATCTTTCCTCTATAAAACGAAAATGATTTCCCTCGCATAGGGTAACCTTCCAGTTGAAATGTTAAAACTCCGAAAACTTGCTCAAACAATTCACCATCACTGTGCAAAATACAAAGAAAAATACTATCTTTGTGCACGTCAAGACCACATACTGCTTTCATAAGCCTACATTTTTGAAGTTTAAAAAATCAGTTAACGAACACTGCTTCAAAGATAATTAATATTTTTGTGACTCAGAGCACGTTAGTAGGATTTTTTGCAGTTGTGGTCTTGATTTCTCAAAAAATAAGGCAAATCTCGCACAATTCGAGGGAAATCATTCAAGTTTTTTATTTTACTGGCTTATAATTCGAAAATTTTATATAAATTTGCGATGCTAAATGATATTTTAAATGTGGGAGATTGAATCTCCACTTAGAAAAGGAGTTTTTTGATATGAAAAAAATATTGAATCCTTATCTGAATAAGGAAGGTTACAACTGCGTTTGCTGCGCACCAAACAATCCGGTAGGATTGCACCTTGAGTTTTGGGAAGAGAATGAGGATGTTCTTACCATCTGGAAACCTGGTGAGAATTATCAGGGATGGGTAAATACCTTGCATGGCGGCATCATTAGTATGCTGATGGACGAAGTGGCAGGCTGGGTCATCAACCGCAAGCTGCAGACTACTGGTGTTACGATGCAATTGAACGTGAAGTACAAGAAGCCTGTGATGACCACCGATTCTCAGATTACGGTGCGTGGTCACATCGCCAGCCAGCGCCGCAACATCGTCACCATCCACTTGACCCTGGAGAACTCCAAAGGCGAGGTTTGTGATGAGGGCGAAGCCATCTATTTCACTTTCGGATCAGACAAAGCCAGAGAAATGGGCTTCGAAGGTTGCAAGGTTGAAGGGGAGTTCATGCTACTCAAATAAAAATAGGATAAATAATTTATACAATATGATTTCATTTGAATTGGAGGAGTTGGACGAGATCTTACAGAATATCCTATCATAAAGAATATAACCGACATCAATATGCAAATACTCTTAGCATCAGCCAAAATCATGAATGCTGCCACATCTGTGGACATTCCGATGAAAAGCAAGCCTAAGTTTCAGGAACAAGCCGGACTGTTTGCCTTGGAACTTTCCACATGGGACACAAATCGTCTCATGAAGGAATTGAAATGCAGCCAAGCCATCGCCCTGGAGAATCAGCAACGATATCAGAGTTTCTGGAACGAGGAAGAGCTGTTGCCTTCCATCCTTGCCTACTATGGCCAGGCATATAAATATCTCCAGGCAGACAACTTTAGCCAAGATGATTTTGCTTTTGCACAAGATCATCTCTTCATCACCTCTTTCCTATATGGTCTGTTGCGTCCTTTGGATATGATTCATCCTTATCGCATGGAAGGAAAGGTAAGGCTGGATGCTACTAAGGGAAGGAATCTCTTTGCCTTTTGGAAAACTTATCTTACGAATATGTTGATTGAGGCTGTGAAGGCAAACGATGGCATCCTCATTCATCTAGCCACCGAGGAGTTTGAGCATCTCTTCGACTGGAAGCGAGTTTGCCAAGAGGTAAAGGTGATTCAACCTTTATTTTATGTGGACAAGGGTGACACCATCAAGATGTTATCCGTCCATGCTAAAAGTTGCCGTGGAGCCATGACAAGGTTCATCATTCAAAATCGGATAGACCAGCCTTCAGATATATTCAATTTCGAGTTGAATGGATTCAGATATGCTCCCAACTATGGAGATGAACTCCATCCTCACTTTATTAAGAAATAAATTTTAATTTACAAACGATAAAAGACTTACGATGATGGAAAATTAATCGTAGAGATAGAATATGCGTTCCATCATGTGCCACTTTTCATCGCTGGTAGCACCTTTGCCGCATTTTTGGAATTTGCCTACCACTTCTTCCCATTCTGCTTGTCTTGGGAGTGTGGCAAGTTCTGCCATTGATTTGTCCCAATCGAAATCTTCCGGCGCATCAACTATCATCACCAGTCTGTTGCCAAAGATGTAAATCTCCATCTCCAGAATGCCTACCTGTCGGATTCCATCACGAATTTCCTTCCATTGCACACCCTCGGAATGCAATTTGCGATATTCACGGATAGCCTCTTCATCCGATTCTAACTCCAACCACTGTACGTAGCGCTTGGTGGCTACAGGATATTTCTTCTGTTTATAACCTTCCATCATTTTCTATATTTAATTCATGTTTTACGTTCGTATTCTGTTTATTTTTGCAAAAATATAAAAAAAGTATGAGGAAAACAAGTCAAACTATTGATATTTTGTTTATTTTTGCAATATCGTTTTGCAAATGCTGCATGATCACTAAGGAAATACGGCACTTTAAAGCACATTTTAAAATATATCATCATAAAAATTATATCAGATGAAAAAACTATTTCTATCCCTCGCCTTTCTGCTCCCTGCTATGGGAATGATGGCACAGACACAGGTCAAAACTGCTGAAGGTATCCTCGAAGGAAAGGATCTCTCTGGCATCAAGGTTTTCAAAGGTGTTCCGTTTGCAGCCCCTCCTGTAGGTAATCTCAGATGGAAGGCTCCGCAACCAGTACAGAAATGGGAGGGTGTGCGCGAGGCTAAGGAATTCGGAGCGAACCCGATGCAGGAACCTATCTTCGGTGATATGAACTTCGGAACAAAGAACAATAGCGAGGACTGTCTCTACCTGAATATATGGACTCCCGCCAAGACGATGAAGGAGCATCTGCCGGTATTGATTTATTTCAATGGTGGTGGATTGATGGCTGGTAGCGGAAGCGAACCTCGATATGCTGGTGATGCAATGGCGAGAAAGGGAATCATCTCTATCACTGCCAATTACCGTGAGGGCATCTTCGGATTCTTTGCTCATCCTCAGCTCTCCAAGGAGACTTCCTATAAGGGCTCAGGAAACTACGGTTTCATGGACCAGGTAGCTGCTATCCAATGGGTAAAGAATAATATCGAGGTTTTCGGTGGTGATCCTGACCGCATTACCATCGTAGGCGAATCGGCCGGTTCTATGTCGGTTAGTGCTCTGATGGCTTCCCCTCTCTGCCAGGGACTCTTTGCCCAGGCTATGGGTTCCAGCGGTTCGGTGATGGGATTCAAGAAGATTGCTACCCAGAAGGAAGCCGAGGAGAAAGGCGTGCAGCTTGCCCAGAAAATAGCAGAGAAGATAGGCAAGAAAACGGGCAAGAAGGTGAAAAAGAACGTAGGATTGAAGAACCTCAATGAACTTCGTGCGCTGCCTGCCGAAGAACTGATGATGCTGGCGGGCGTAAGAGCCCTTCCTGTTTATAATGTTGATGGATATTTCATGAAAGAACAGCCTACAGAGGTATTTGCCAAGGGCGAACAGACCAAGGTGCCTCTGCTCATTGGCGGCAACAACCTGGAGATGAACCCTGGGGCAGTATTGATGGGCAAAAAGCCAACCGTTGAGAACCTGAAAGCTGGTGCCAAGGCTACCTTCGGAGAAGAGAACATCGACGAACTCTTCCGCCTTTACGGAATCAACAGCGACAAGGATGTGTTGGAGCAGCCGGGTGTGAATCTGGCTTCGGATATCTTCCTGGATTATTCTACCTGGAAGTGGGGCAACATGCACAAGCTGACCGGCGGACAGCCAGTTTACCGCTATCGCTATTGTCATCCTCGCCCAGCAATGGCCATCAAGGGCAAGGTGGCAGCTTTGGCTGGCGGCGTGGTAGATGCTAAGGAAGATGCAGCTCCTGCTCCACAGGATAAGGGAGCCGTTCACTCTGCCGACATAGAATATGCAATGGGCACTTTGCCTACCAACCGCGTGTTCAACTGGCAACCGGAGGATTACATGATTAGCGAAATCTTCAGCCAGTATTATGTAAACTTTGTGAAGACGGGCAATCCAAACGGTTTGGGTCTTCCGGAATGGCCATCTACCAACGGCAAGGCCGTAGCTCCTGTGCTTCAGATAGACGTGAATACTGAGGTAAAAGCTGATGCCCAGATGGAGAAGCGCTATGAGTTTATTGACCAACTGTTTTGGAAAGAAAAATAATCTTTGTATTGCATTCAAAAGCTTTATAATTTTGTCGCAGATAAAATGACAAGGCTGATAAAACAGAATAAATAATAAAATTCATGTTTCAGAAATTCATTATCAATAGAGAAGGTGTACTGAAATTCGGACACGTCTATTTGCACCGTGATATGCTGGCTCCAGGAGAGCAATGCACATACGGTGGAGGACTATGGAAAATAGACGAAGGTCGGGGAGCCATAGTCCTCTATGGTCGAAGCTTCGATTTCGGTCCTCCCGATTTTGACTACGTGAAACAGATAGACTGGTCGGGCTTGGGGGGCACCCCTCGCCCACTGCTCTATCTGCCCCATTGGCCTAATGAAGAGGAAGTTGTGTCAATCCTGATGGACTAATATCTCTCAATCGCCCCCTTTTTCTTCCCTCTGCATATTACAATCCTATTACATTCCTCATCATTCACGTTAAATTCAATTAAGTTTCCTCATGGAACTTTCTCTATTTCGAATATTTTTTCTAATTTTGCGCCACGTTTCTAACGGTTGAAATGAATCTGAAAATTCTATGATAAAGAATCTGGTTATTTTATGATATGAATCAGATTTGGATGAAATAGGAATAATTTAGGTATTATATATATAAAATAGGTAAGAAAAGAAAAAATGGAACATGTTTTTACAGAATCGATGTTTTTGGTGGGCTTCGTGATATTCATCGCTGCCATACTCGTATTAGACATGCTGGTTATCGACCGAAAGGCGCATGTAGTTTCCATCAAGGAAGCTGGATCCTGGACAGCAGTTTGGATTATTCTCGCCCTCGCCTTCGCCGTATTCATCTACTTCCATGGCGATATGGTGCACGGCATAGAGAATTTTGACGATTTGAAACTGATAGCCTCACGCTATGCTTCTCATCTCAAGCTGAATCCGAATGACTATGAGGCAAGTCTGCAACAATATCGCCACTACATGACCATCTCTTACATCTCAGGTTATCTGATAGAGAAGACGCTCTCCGTAGATAATCTCTTTGTGATGATGATGATCTTCAGTTCATTCGGAGTAGATAAGAAAGATTATCAGCATGTATTAAACTGGGGAATCTTGGGTGCCATCGTACTTCGCTTTGTCTTCATCTTTGCAGGTGCAGCCCTCATCAGCCGATTTGCCTGGATATTGCTTGTATTCGGAGGATTCTTAGTTTATAGCGGAGCCAAGATGTTCCTGAATAGAAATAAGAAGGAAGAAATCAATGCACTTGAACATCCTGTGGTGAAGTTCATGCAGCGACGTCTGCACTTAGGTCCTTTGGTGATGACGGTGGTATTCATCGAGTTTTGCGATCTGATATTTGCTTTCGACAGTATTCCTGCCGTATTCTCAGTATCACTCGACCCGTTTGTCGTGTTTTTCTCCAATATCTTCGCCATCTTGGGCCTGCGAGCGCTCTTCTTCCTCTTGGCAGCGATAGCCGATAAGTTCCGCTATCTGAAGGTGGGTGTAAGCGTGCTATTGGTGTTCATCGGTGTGAAGATGCTCATCCACGATTTCTTCGAGATAGATGCAGTAGCTTCTCTCGTCATTATCCTTCTCGTATTGCTCGTCAGCATCGGAGCATCGGTTGTGATTCCAAAGAAACAGGAAGCTTAAATTACAGAAAATTGTATAGCAAAATATAACCCTTCATCTTTTCCCCTGGAATGCCGATAAACACAGGGGATTTGAGGATGAAGGGTTTTTCTTTTGTTGACATCATCAGTTCCTGTTATGCTCTTCAAGCGGTCCCTCGGGGATCACGTGATGGGGAACTGGTGAACAAGAGACGAGCAACGAGGGATCACGAGACGGGCAACGAGTGCCCAAACAAATGGCTATGATTTGGGCAACGCATCTATCATCATCAGTTGACTTTTCCTGATTTCTGTAGACACTTTTTTACTTTATAAACTAAAAAGGTA
>ERZ791902.864-NODE-864-length-18053-cov-3.017780_pt1 | contig 18053 bp, 16 predicted proteins | sample MGYA00510149_ERZ791902 | MGnify/ENA primary metagenome ERZ791902 (study PRJEB30046, sample SAMN00792060) | human gut metagenome | study: EMG produced TPA metagenomics assembly of the A metagenome-wide association study of gut microbiota in type 2...
TATCTCAGTCGGAGACCCACCTCCCACTGAGAATCATTTGTTATTACTCACCACCCGAAGAGGTGGGAGTCTTCTCGTCTGAGATAAATATTAAAATTGATGTTAGGGTCAAAAGCTTTTGACCCCTCTGATACCGGATTGCTCTGCACTGCGTGCTCCCGCATCTCCACTTCTGCTTCGGTTAGTGCTAAACATGTGTCACTGGCACATAGCACTCTCAAAAACTTAGTATAACACATTTTTTTATCTTTTCCTATGGTCTTTTATAAAAACACCAAATTTTTGTTTCACGTGAAACATTTAAATGGCTTTATCGTTGCCTTAATCATACCAATGTATTATAATAAGCTTATCCAATTGTAACTGTTCCGTAGGTCTGCGCACTTACAGAGCAGTTACTCTGTTTTCTATTTTAATAGGAGGAATTTCATGACAACAAAAAATAAACTTATCACTACTACCCTCTTATCCGCCAGTGCGATCGCATCCATCGCCTTGATCAATCAGTGTCTCAAACTATCCGCCACAGCAAGACACGTGCTGGACGAACCGGAGTCTCTCTGCTATCACTGGAGACTGGGAGATATTCATTATACCAAGTGTGGAAGCGGACATCCACTGCTTCTGATCCATGATATTTCTCCGGCTTCCAGCGGTTATCAATGGTCCCATATAAGCTCTACCCTCTCCGCTCACTTTACCGTTTATACCATCGACCTTCTTGGCTGCGGACGCTCCGAGAAGCCAGATCTGACCTACACCAACTATCTGTTTGTCCAGTTGATTTCTGACTTTGTCAAATCTGAGATCGGACACCGGACTGATGTGATCACCACCGGTAACTCCGGGACTTTTGTGATCATGGCCTGCGACCATAACCCGGAACTATTTAACCGCCTGCTGCTGATCAATCCACAGAGCATTTCTGCCTGCAGCCATCTTCCAGGAAAATACGCAAAGATCTATAAGTCCTTCCTGGATTTCCCGGTGATAGGCACACTGATCCACAATATCGCCTTCAGCCGTCATTTTCTGCTGGAACGTTTCCGCCGCAGATATTTTAGCAATCCATTTGCAGTAAAGGATACCGATCTTACTGCATACCATGAGGCTGCCCACTTAGGTGCCTCCGCCAAATCCATCTACGCCAGCGTTCACTGCGGTTACACCAACTGCAACATCGCAAATGCCCTGAAACGGATCGACAACAGTATTTACTTAGTAGGTGGAGAAGATTTTGACCAGGAATCTGATATTTTGAAAGAATATGCCCTCCACAACCCGGCTATCGAATACACCCTGATCCCTAAGACCAAGTTTCTCCCTCAATTGGAAAAGCCTGCTCAGCTTCTCCACACGATCCAGATGTACTTCGGTTTTTAACATCTTCACACTTACCCGGACGATGCTGAACATGAACAGTAAAAAAAGGGGAGCGCAAACGGGCGCCGCCGGGCGCACTAACAAAAAAGGAGAATGTTTCACGTGAAACATTCTCCTTTTTTGTTATCATCTTTCATCCATCAAGCCTCGTACTGCGCCACTCCTGCTTCATATGCCTGTCCACAACCTGACAGCCACCTGTTTTACTCCTTACTTTAACGGTTCTTTTCCAGGCATACCTGCCTTCCTTGGATACTTCTTCGCCGTAGCCTCAACCTTCCGGATCACCACCAGCGTCCGCTCTCCCTCTGTCTTCGGAAGCTCAAAAGACACTGTATTCTCAATCTTGCCACCCAGCAGCTTCACAGCACCCCTGGCCTGATTCAGCTCCTCTTCCACCTTTCCTGACTTATAAGGAATAAATGCGCCTCCTACTTTTACGAACGGCATACAATACTCTGATAGTGTTGCCAGATTGGCCACCGCTCTGGATACGCACAGATCAAACTGACCACGGTACTCCGGATTTCTTCCAAAGTCCTCAGCCCTTCCATGAACCGCCTCGACCTTCTCCAGTCCCAGGGTGCCGATCACTTCATTTAAAAACTTTACCCTTTTATTCAAAGAATCTAACAGCGTCAATTTTAGATTTGGAAATGCGATTTTTAATGGAATTCCCGGAAAACCGGCTCCTGTTCCCAGATCCATGATCCGGATTTCTTTACTTCCAAGCTCTGAAACCGCCTTCACTAGAGACATACTGTCCACGAAATGCTTCGTCACTACCTGATCCATCTCTGTGATGGCAGTCAGATTCATCACTTCATTCCACTGGATCAGCATCTCATAATATTGAAAGAACTGTTCCATCTGCTTTTCACTCAGCGTCACGCCGATCTGGCTGCACTCTTCTTCCATCCACTGTGCAAACTGTTTCTCCATCAAATTTTCCCTTCCGGCGCACACGCCTGATTATTCATGATCATGATGATATCTTATCTGCTCCAAATAAACCAGCAGTACTGAAATATCTGCCGGAGACACGCCAGAGATTCTGGACGCCTGTCCAATGGACATTGGTTTAAACAGATTCAGCTTCTGGATCGCCTCTTTTCTCAGTCCTTTGACCTCTGAATAATCAAAATTCACATCCAGTTTTCTCTTCTCCAGCTTCTTAAACTGGGCCACCTGCTGCTTCTGGCGACGGATATAGCCCGCATATTTTAGATTTATGTTAACCTGTTCCTGAGTATCTTCTGGAAGCTCCGGACGATTCTTATCTAATTTGGTTAACATAAAATAATCTAGCTCTGGTCTCTTGATCAGTTCCGCCAGACTGGCGCCACTCTTTAATGGTGTGCTGCCATGACTCTCCAGAAATGTCTGGACCTCTTCCGTAGAACCTACATTGGTATGCTCCAAACGCTCGATCTCTTCCTCGATATCCCGCTCTTTCTTCAGTACCTTCTCATACTCCGCATCGCTTACCAGACCAATCTCATGGCCGATGGCACGCAGGCGCAGATCTGCATTATCCTGTCTCAATAACAGACGGTACTCCGCCCTGGAGGTCATCATCCGGTACGGCTCATGATTCTCCTTGGTCACCAGATCATCGATCAGCACGCCGATATATGCCTGGGAACGATCCAGCACAAACGGCTCTCTTCCCAGCACCTTCATGGCCGCATTGACACCTGCCATAAATCCCTGGACAGCTGCCTCCTCATAACCGGAGCTTCCGTTAAACTGCCCGCCACTGAACAGACCGGAAATCGCCTTAAACTCCAGTGTTGCCTTCAACTGTCTGGAATTAATGCAGTCATACTCAATGGCATACGCATTTCTCACGATCCGCACATTCTCAAGACCTGGAACTGTCCGGTACATGGCATACTGGACATCCTCCGGCAGAGAACTGGACATACCGCCCAGATACATCTCATTGGTGTAAAGTCCCTCTGGTTCAATAAATACCTGATGACGTTCTTTATCTGGGAATTTCACCACCTTGTCCTCGATGGACGGACAATATCTTGGTCCGGTACCTTTTATGGAACCGGAAAATAATGGAGACCGGTCCAGATTTGCGCGAATGATCTCATGGGTCTTTTCATTGGTGTAAGTCAGCCAGCAGGACACCTGCTCCTTCTGAACGGAAGCCGGATCTGTAGAAAATGAAAACGGGACCACCTTCTTATCACCAAACTGCTCTTCCATTTTAGTAAAATCAATACTTCTCTTATCAGCTCTCGCAGGCGTTCCCGTCTTAAACCGGAACATTTCCACGCCATTTGCCTTTAAAGAATCTGTCAGATGCGTTGCTGCCTGCAGTCCATTCGGTCCTGTGGCATTGCTCACATCACCATAGATACATCTGGCATTCAGATAGGTTCCCGTTGCCAGAACCACGGCTTTACAGTGATATACTGCGCCTGAAAATGTCTTAACGCCCTTGATCACGCCATCTTCTACCACCAGCTCTGAAACCTCTGCCTGGCGGATGGTCAGATGGTCCGTATTTTCCAGGGTCTTTCTCATTTCCCTGGAATAATTCTGTTTGTCTGCCTGGGCCCGCAGGGAATGTACTGCCGGTCCCTTGGACTCATTTAACATCTTTGACTGAATAAAGGTTTTATCAATATTTTTTCCCATCTCGCCGCCTAAAGCATCCAGCTCTCTTACCAGATGCCCCTTGGAGCTGCCGCCTACGTTAGGGTTACACGGCATCAGGGCAATGCTGTCCACGCTGACCGTAAACATAATGGTCTCCAGTCCCAATCTGGCACAGGCAAGAGCCGCTTCACAGCCTGCATGTCCTGCACCAACTACTACAGCATCATAATTTTCCTCTAAATATGGCATTTGTTATCCTCTTTCTTACGGTCAGCGCAAATCCATGCGCAGATCTACCAAACAATTATTTACCCATACAGAACTTGCTGAAGATCTCATTGACCAGATCATCCTCCACAGCCTCGCCAATGATGGTTCCCAGCTGCTCATATGCGTTCATCAGATCAATGGAATAAAAATCTTCCGGCATTCCGTCTTCAATACTTTTCTGAACCAGTTTAAGGCTGGAAAGGCTTTCTGTCAATGCTGTTTTGTGGCGGATATTAGTCACATACACCTCATCGTTAAAATCAATGTCTCCCTGATAGAACATGGACTGGATCTCTTTCTCCAGCTCTTCAATTCCAGTCTCCTCCTTGGCGGACACCGGAATCACCCGATGACCTGTTTGTTTCTCCAGCTCTTCCACAGACACCACCTGCTCCAGATCCGTCTTGTTTAACAGAACCACCGCTTTCCGGTTTCGGATCATTTCTATAATATCCCGGTCATTTTCATCCAGTGGAACAGATGCGTCCACCACGTAAATGATCAGATCTGCGTCCTCTGCCGCCGTCCTGGCCTTCGTTACACCGATCTTCTCCACCACATCCTCTGTGTCGCGGATTCCCGCCGTATCCACTACATTCAAGCTGATACCACGCAGGCGGATGTGCTCTTCCAGCGTATCCCTGGTGGTTCCCGCAATATCCGTGACAATGGCACGTTCCTCACCAACCAGCACATTCATCAGAGAAGATTTTCCCGCGTTTGGCTTTCCTAAAATAACCGTTTTCACACCTTCCGACATGACCTTCCCATTATCCGCTGAAGCGATCAGACGCTCTAATTCCTTCACCATTGGCTCTAATTTCTTCGCCAGTTCCTCCCCATATCCGTCTAAGGAAATGTGTTCCGGATCATCTAAAGCCGATTCAATATAAGCGATCTCATAGATGATCTTTTCTCTTAATGCCTTGACCTTCTCCGACATTTTGCCCTTTAACTGGCTGACAGAGCTTTTTAACGCATACTCATTCTGGGCGTTGATCACATCGATGACCGCTTCTGCCTGGGACAGATCGATCCGCCCATTTAAAAACGCCCGTTTCGTAAATTCTCCCGGCTCTGCTGGTCTTGCTCCATATTGGATCACAGTCTCCAGGATTTTTTTCATCATCAGAACACCACCATGACAGTCGATCTCCACTGTGTCTTCCGCTGTATAGCTGTGAGGTCCTTTCATGATCAGGACCAGGACTTCATCGATCACCTCGTCCTGATCACAGATATATCCGTACTGGACGGTATGGGATCTGCTCAGATCGATCTTTTCTCCATTTTTTTTCTTAAAAATCTTCTCGATCACTTCAAATGCCTGTCCGCCGCTGATCCGGATGATCCCGATTCCGGAATTCGTCATGGCTGTGGCGATCGCCGCTATGGTATCTGTCTTCATATTCTATCTCCTATAAAAATCGAAAAAGAAAAGTGTACGCACAAAACGTACACTTTTCCATCACTGCCTATGCCTGCTGATTATCTGCATTGTCTGCACGATCTGCACTGCTGTTCTCTTTCTTTTCTCTTGGCCCTCTGCCGCCTTCACGGTTCTCACGATTGCGGCCGCCTCTGTATTCCCGTCCCTCACGAGCTTCCCTCTTTAAAGAGATCACCACATGACGGAATGGATCTTCACCCTCGCTTCTGGTCACTACATACTTATCATTCTGTAATGCTGCATGGATGATTCTTCTCTCATAAGGATTCATTGGCTCTAAAGAAACACTTCTTCTGGTCCGTTTTACCTTATAAGCAATGTTTCTGGCAAGTGTCTCCAGCGTTTCTTTTCTTCTTGAACGGTAATTTTCGGTATCAAGCTTGACTCTTAAATAGCCATCACTTTCTTTATTCACTACCAGGCTTACTAAATACTGTAAGGAATCCAGGGTCTGTCCTCTCTTACCGATCAGAATACCCATGTCACCGCCTGTCAGATTAACAGCCAGTTCCCGCTCAGAGGCATCATAAGAAGTCTCAATCGTCACTTCCATGTTCATAGCGCCAAATACCTGCTTTAAGAAATCAACGGCTGCTTTCTCGCAAGCCTCTACGTTGATCACTTTCTTTGGAGCATCTGCCTTCTTCTCCGGCTCTTGGGCTGCTTCCACGACCGGCGCTGCTTTCGGCTGCTCTGTTTTTGGCATCTTTGTTTCTGCCTTTGGCGCTTTCACCTCCGGTTTCGTCTCTGCCTTAACACATGGTCTCTCCTGGCGGAATTCCTGTTTTGGTTTCTCTTTCCGAGGCTCTCTTGCCGGTTTTACCGGTTCGATTTTCTTCTCATCCAGGGAGAAAATGTCATCCAGATCATTTTCCTTTTTCTTCTTTGCCTGAATGACAACATCTTTTTTACCAATAAACCCCAGAAAACCTGCGCTTCCCTTTTCAATAACTGTATATTCCAGATTGTCACTGGTTGTTCCCAGCTGGATCAACGCCTTGGTAATGGCTTCATCCAGAGTCTTGGCAGTTACTGTAATCATCTCCATAGCTTCCCCTCCTATTTGCTATGTTTTTCGTTATACTTCTGAACCATGTTTGCTTTCGCTGCCAGACTGCCCGGCTTTGCATTCTGATTGTAATACTCATTGGACTCTTTGATGGTCTTCTGAGCTTTCTCAATCTTCGCCTCTCTTACCTTCTCCTCTTTCTGCTCCTCTTCCTGAAGCTTCTTTAAGGTCTCGCTGGCATTCATCGTGATCTTTGTTGGAGGAAGACCTTTCTTTTCGCGCTTTTTATTTGCTTTGGCAACATTTTTCGCGATCAGGTCATCAATATTGATCTTCTTTAAATATTCATTCACACCGATCTGCTGGATTACCTGGAAAGTACTGCTGGCTACCCAGTACAGACCGATACCTAACGGGAATGTGAAACAGAATACAACAGACATCAACGGCATGGTCACGTTCATGGATTTCATCATGTCATTTCCCATTCCGCCTTCTCCGGCGCCCTGCTGCTGTGTTGGCTGGTTTGCAGTCATCAGCTTGGTGCTGTACCACTGGGTCAGACCAGATAAGATCGGGATTAAAAGTGCGGTGATGGCTACAAAAATAGAGATGCCGGAACCACCCTTCATAAACTCCGTTAATACATTCAGTGGTGTGTATGCAATGTTCATACCAAAGAACTGCTGCATACGGTTGATCGCCTGGATCGCATTCTCACCGCCTGCAGTGGCTACGCTGGTAATATCCGGGAATGCTGCTGCCAGATCCCCCCACTGCTTGTCTGTTAATTTATATAAGAGATCTACAACCTTGTCCATGTTGGAGTAATCCATTCCGGCCAGCTTGTGGGTCTCAGCCAGGTTGGTAAATACTTCGCTCGTAGCGAAACCAGCTGGCAGTTTGTCGATAATTAAATCAAAATAGTGGCGAACAGAACCAACGTATGCCGGAATCTTGTAGATTACCTGGTACAGAGCCAGCATGATCGGCAGCTGGATCAGTAACGGCAGACATCCGCCGGTCATGGAAGTACCGTACTTCTCATAGACAGCTCTTGTCTCTACATTCATCTTCATCATCGAGTCATTGTCTGTTTTACCTTTATACTTTTTCTGAATTGCCTGGATCTCCGGCTGCATAACAGCCATCAGTTTACTGGATTTCTGCTGATTTAAGGTCAGCGGAAACATAAGAAGCTTCATAACCAGCGTGAATAAAATGATACATAAACCGATGTTCATCACGCCAAATGCACTGGTAAAACGGAATAACGCATCCATAATCCAGCCTAACACCTCTGCGATAGGGCCGAAAATGCCCCCCGTCTTTGTCAGAACTAATAAATCCAATGAACTACCTCCTCGTCATTACGGAACTGGATCATAACCGCCCCTGCCCCACGGATGACACCGAAGTATCCTCCGGATCGACAGCCATAAACCTTTCACCACGCCATACTTTTCCAGTGCTTCAATGGCGTATTGAGAACACGTAGGCGTGTAGATACAGTGATATCTTACTTTTAATGGAGATAAAAAAATCTGATAGCCCCTGATACACAGGATCATTGCTTTTTTAATCATTCCCTCATCACTTCGATTCTCTTAAAATGTTATGCAGTCCGCACAAGTGCAAATATGCACTTTCAATTTTTTTGAAATCTGATTCCTTTGCCATCTGTCTGGCAACTACTACGATGTCTAGTCCAGTCTCGATCTCATCCTTGTGTAAACGAAAACTCTCTCTTACCAGCCGTACCAGGTGATGTCTCACCACGCTGTTACCTACTTTCTTGCTGACCGAGATACCGATTCTGGTATCCGGCCGCTCAGAACGGCTGATATACATGATCAGTAACTTGTTTGCGTAGGATTTTCCATTCCGGTATACCTGTTGAAACTCACTATTCTTTTTAATAGATGGAAAACGTTTCATGGAACCTCCTTTTGTTTTGCATCAGGGAAAATCCCCACCGCATTTGTTTCCTTATAATAAGAAAGGCCACAATTACTTGTGGCCCTTTCGATCCGATTAAGCGGATAATTTTGCTCTTCCTTTTGCTCTTCTTGCAGCTAACACTTTTCTTCCGCCTGGAGTGCTCATTCTGGCTCTGAAACCATGAACTTTGGATCTCTGTCTTTTTTTAGGCTGAAATGTCATCTTCATAACGCGGCCACCTCCTCTTTATTCTAATACCTATTTACATAAGTACATTTAGACTATTCTAAACTAAACATCGTTTCAATTATATAGAAGGAAATTCTTTTCGTCAAGGGGAAAATTTCAAAAGTTCGTGTATTTTTTTGCCTGTGAACAACTTTCCACACACTCTTGTGTGTTGTGGGCAATTATTTCCACTTATCCACAAAATGTTGATAACTTGTGGATAACCGTCTGGATAAGCTCTGGACAACTAAAATTTCGTTCACAGGCCCGTCCCCGAAATCCTTATATTTTAAGGCACAGCTCTTTGTGCATAACAGAAGATAGGTTTTTCCACATTTTTGTGGATATCTATGTTGACGACTGGCTATTTCCGGCCTATTCACATGTTTTTCACATAGTTATCCACAGATTTTTGCTATTTTCGTTGAAAAAATTTCTTTCCTGTTATAGAATAGTCATATGATTGGGTCATCAGGCTCTTTTTTATAGAACCCCGCGAATGGGATTCTATTTTTCAAAACACGTTAGGAGATTCTCTATGCTTGAACAATTAAAAGAACAATGGGATAACATTCTTCTCCATGTCAAAGAAGAACACGATATCATGGACGTTTCCTTTAATACCTGGCTTCTCCCGCTGAAGATCTTTGCGGTGGATGGAAATGTCGTGAAGATTCTCGCTCCGGATGCGCAGATGCTGCGCTACATCCAGAAAAAATACGGCCTGATTCTGCAGGTTTCCATCGAAGAGGTCACTGGTTTTGCCTGTACCCTTGATTTCATCACGGAAGATGACGTCAAGGAAAAAGAAAAACCGGAAAAAATGCTGATCCAGAATACTCCTGGCGATGTGAGCCAGACTGCGCTGCAGAACGCCAACTTAAACCCGCGCTACACCTTCGATACTTTCGTGGTCGGCGCCAACAATAACTTAGCCCATGCGGCAGCCCTGGCAGTAGCCGAATCCCCAGGCGAGGTTTACAATCCGCTGTTTATTTATGGAGGCGTGGGACTTGGAAAAACCCATCTGATGCACTCCATCGCCCATTTTATTTTGAAAAACAACCCGGAAGCCAAGATTTTATACGTGACTTCTGAGAAATTTACCAATGAGCTGATCGATGCCATCCGTAACAAAAACAATATTTCCACCACGGAATTCCGTGAGAAATACCGTAACAACGATGTGCTTTTGATCGACGATATTCAGTTTATTATCGGTAAGGAAAGCACCCAGGAGGAATTTTTCCATACCTTTAATACCCTGTATGAAGCCAAAAAGCAGATCATCATCTCCTCCGATAAACCGCCGAAAGAGATCGAGACACTGGAAGAGAGACTCCGTTCCCGTTTTGAGTGGGGTCTGACCGTGGACATCCAGTCTCCTGATTATGAAACAAGAATGGCGATCCTTCGCAAAAAAGAAGAGATGGAAGGCTACAATATTGATAATGAAGTCATCAAATACATTGCCACCAACATCAAATCCAACATCCGTGAGCTGGAAGGCGCGCTGACCAAGATCGTTGCCCTCTCCAAACTGGATCACAACAAGGAGATCAACATCGCTCTGGCTGAAGAAGCATTAAAGGATATCATTTCTCCGAACGCGGAGCGGAAAGTGACGCCAGAGCTGATCATCCAGGTGGTTGCAGACCATTTTGGCATCACCCCTCTGGATATCTCTTCTCAAAAACGGAATAAAGAAGTCGTTTATCCACGGCAGATCGTCATGTACCTGTGCCAGAGTATGACCGGAGCCTCCTTACAGGAGATCGGCCGTTACCTTGGCGGACGTGACCATACTACCATTATTCACGGGCGTGAGAAGATCGCAGCGGACTTAAAGACCAATGAAAATCTGGCCAACACCATTGAGATTTTGAAGAAAAAGCTCAGTCCACAGTAATTTGTGGAAAACCTGTTGGCAAACTGTGGATAACTGCAGTGGATTTTTCGCCGGATTTTCTCCTGTGGATAATCAAAAAGTTGTTCCATGGATTTTCGGTGGTTATCCACAAGGTTTTTCCCAGTGGATTTTGAAGCAGTTCAAAGGGTTTCTCAGGTTTTACACAAATTCACAGCCCCTACTACGAATGCTACGGAAAGTATTTCTTTATACACGTATTTATTTTGGATTTTCCAGCAAAGGAGTTATCAACAATTATGAAACTGACATTCCAGAAAGACGACCTGTTAAATGGCATTAATATTGTTTTAAAAGCAGTTCCATCCAAAACCACCATGCCGATCTTAGAATGTATCTTAATCGATGCATCCGATAACCAGATCAAATTAACGGCCAATGACATGGAACTTGGTATTGTGACGAAGGTAGAATGTTCGATTTTATCCAAAGGTAAGATCGCTCTTGATGCAAAATTATTATCTGAGATCATTCGTAAATTATCTGGTGGTGAATCGGATATCACCATTGAATCTGATGATAAGTACAATACCACCATTACCTGTGACAACTCTGTTTTCCACATTCAGGGAAAAAATGGCGATGAGTTTTCCTATCTCCCATTTATTGAGAAGGACCATTTCATCTGTCTGTCTCAGTTCACCTTAAAAGAAGTGATCCGCCAGACGTTATTTTCCATCTCTGTCAATGACAGCAACAAGATGATGACAGGTGAGTTATTCCAGGTGACGGACAATGAGTTAAAAGTGGTTTCTCTGGACGGACACCGCATGTCTATCCGCAAGGTTGAGTTAAAAGATCATTATGAAAATATAAAAGTGATCGTTCCTGGCAAGACTTTAGGTGAGATCAGCAAGATCTTAAACGGGGATAATGAAAAAGATGTCCGTATTTACTTCAGCAAGAACCATATTCTCTTTGAGTTTGACGATACGGTTGTGGTTTCCCGTCTGATCGAGGGCGAGTATTTCCGCATTGATCAGATGCTTTCCAGTGATTATGAGACAAAAGTAACGGTGAATAAGAAAGAATTCTTAGACTGTATTGACCGGGCCAGCATCCTGATCCGTGAAAACGACAAAAAACCGATCATCATCAGTATCACCGATCACTCCATGGAATTAAAGATGAATTCCAGCTTCGGTTCCATGAACGCGGAAGTGATGATCCACAAGAATGGTAAGGATATCATGATCGGCTTCAACCCGAAATTCCTGATGGATGCCCTCCGGATCATTGATGATGAGGAAGTTGATCTGTATATGATGAATCCAAAGTCCCCATGCTTCATTAAGGATGCGGATGAGAACTATATTTATCTGATTCTGCCGGTAAACTTTAATGCGGCATCTGTTTAGGGAAAACTGAAGGAGTAAACCATGGAAGTTATCAAATTAAGAGACGAATACATCAAATTGGGACAGGCATTAAAGGCAGCAGGGCTTGTGGAAACAGGTGTTGATGCCAAATATGCCATCGAGGATGGTCTGGTAAAAGTAAATGGCGAAGTGGCAACACAGCGAGGCAAGAAGCTTCATGCCGGAGATGTGGTAAGCTACGATGGAGAGACCATCAAAATTGAAGCATAAATCATGATCATCGAGTCAATTGAACTGAAAAATTACCGGAATTATGAAAATTTACAGTTAGAATTAAGCCCTGGGACTAATATTTTCTACGGGGACAATGCCCAGGGAAAGACCAATATCTTAGAGTCGGTCTATGTCTGCTGTACGACCAAGTCCCACAAAGGAAGTAAAGACAAAGAGATGATCCGGTTCGGAGAGGATGAGGCCCATATCAAGCTGACCGTGAGGAAGCAGGATGTGCCTTACCGGATCGATATGCATTTAAAGAAAAATAAAGCCAAGGGGATTGCCATTAACGGAATCCCGATTCGGAAAGCCAGCGAGCTGTTTGGCATTGTCAACGTGGTATTTTTCTCGCCGGAGGACTTAAACATCATTAAAAATGGTCCTGCGGAGCGGAGAAGATTTCTCGATCTGGAGTTATGTCAACTAAATAAGCTGTATGTCCATGGACTGATCCAGTACAACCGGGTGGTGACTCAGAGAAATAAGCTGTTAAAAGAGCTTTCTTTCCATCCGGAATATGAGGAGACCCTGGATATCTGGGATCTGCAGCTTGCCCAGTATGGACGCCAGGTTATTGAGTACCGGACGGATTTTGTGAAACAGTTAAATGAGATGATCGTTGGAATCCATAACCAGTTGTCAGGAGGAAAGGAACATCTGGAGATTTTCTATGAACCCAATGTGGAGGCGGAAAAGCTGGAAGACGCCCTGGCGAAAAACCGGGATTCGGACCTCAGACAGCGGACTACCGGCATTGGTCCCCATCGGGATGATATCAGTTTTATCGTCAATGGAATTGATATCCGCAGGTTTGGTTCCCAGGGGCAGCAGAGAACCGCAGCCTTGTCCCTGAAACTGGCAGAGATTGAACTGGTAAAATACCTGGTAAAGGATTATCCGGTCCTGCTTTTGGACGATGTGTTATCGGAACTGGATGGAAGCAGGCAGGAACATCTGTTAGCCGGGATCGACCATATCCAGACCATGATCACCTGCACAGGTCTGGAAGATTTTTTGAGCCATCGTTTCCCCATTGATAAGATCTACAAGGTGGTGGAAGGAACGGTATCAGGTGAAAACTAATAATTTAGTAGGAGGAAGCTATGAGCGCGGAATACGGAGCAGATCAAATACAAATTTTGGAAGGACTGGAAGCAGTAAGAAAGAGACCTGGTATGTACATCGGCAGTACTTCATCCAGAGGTCTCCATCATCTGGTATATGAGATCGTTGACAACTCCGTTGACGAGGCTCTGGCTGGATATTGTACAGAGATCAATGTGATCATCAATGCCGACAATTCTATTACTGTCATTGATAATGGACGTGGAATCCCAGTTGGAATCCAGAAAAAAGCAGGACTTCCTGCCGTAGAAGTCGTATTTACGGTGCTTCATGCCGGTGGTAAGTTCGGCGGTGGCGGATACAAGGTATCTGGTGGACTTCATGGTGTAGGTGCGTCGGTAGTTAATGCCCTTTCTGAGTGGCTGGAGGTCAATATTTACCAGGATGGCAAGGAATATAACCAGCGTTATGAGCGCGGTAAGGTCATGTATCCGCTGCGGGTGGTTGGTGACTGCCCGGCTGACAAGCATGGAACCAGAGTTACCTTCCTTCCGGATAAAGAGATCTTCGAGGAGACCATTTACGATTTTGAAACCTTAAGGGTCCGTCTTCAGGAGACTGCCTTTTTGACCAAAGCGTTACGGATCACCTTGAAGGATGACCGGGAAGAAAAGCAGGAGAAGGTATTCCACTATGAAGGTGGTATCAAGGAGTTTGTTTCCTACTTAAACAAGGGAAAAGAGCCGCTGTATGAGCAGGTGCTTTACTGTGAGGGAACCAGGGATAATGTCTATGTAGAAGTTTCCATGCAGCACAACGACTCCTATACCGAGAACATTTATACGTTTGTTAATAACATCAATACCCCGGAAGGTGGTACCCATCTGACCGGATTTAAAAATGCGTTGACCAAGACCTTTAACGATTATGCCCGGAAGAATAAATTATTAAAGGACAGCGAACCGTCCTTAAGCGGCGAGGATATCCGCGAGGGACTGACTGCCATCATCAGCGTGAAGATCGAAGAACCTCAGTTTGAGGGTCAGACCAAGCAGAAATTAGGCAATACTGAGGCGAGAATTGCAGTGGACAGCGTGGTCAGTGAGCAGCTTACCTATTTCTTAGAGCAGAATCCGTCCGTAGCCAAGGCTATGTGTGAGAAATCCATTCTGGCACAGCGGGCCAGAGCTGCAGCGAGAAAAGCAAGAGATTTAACCAGAAGAAAGACAGCCCTAGAGGGTATGGCGCTTCCGGGAAAACTGGCAGACTGTTCCAATAAAGACCCGGAGAAATGCGAGATCTACATCGTAGAGGGAGATTCTGCAGGTGGTTCTGCCAAGACAGCCCGCTCCCGTGATACCCAGGCGATTCTGCCGCTTCGAGGCAAGATTTTAAACGTAGAGAAAGCCAGACTGGACCGGATCTACGGCAATGCGGAGATCAAAGCCATGATCACGGCCTTTGGTACCGGTGTTCATGACGATTTTGATATTTCCAAGCTTCGTTATCACAAGATCATCATCATGACCGATGCCGATGTGGATGGAGCCCACATCAGTACCCTGCTATTGACGTTCCTTTACCGCTTTATGCCGGAGCTGATCAAACAGGGCCACGTATATCTGGCGCAGCCGCCGTTATACAAGATCGAGAAAAATAAAAAAGTATGGTACGCCTACAGCGACCAGGAGTTAAACTCCATTCTGACGGAAATCGGAAGAGATAACAATAATAAGATCCAGCGTTACAAGGGTCTGGGCGAGATGGACGCAGAGCAGCTCTGGGAGACCACCATGGACCCGGAACGCCGTATTTTACTGCGTGTCAACATGGATGAAGATGTACGCTCGGAGCTGGATCTGACCTTTACCACTTTGATGGGTGACCAGGTAGAGCCAAGACGTGAGTTCATCGAGGCGAATGCGAAATACGTCCAGAATCTGGATATCTAAAAAAGGAGAGCACAATGGAACCCAATATCTTTGATAAAATTCATGACATAGATTTGAAAAAGACCATGGAGAAATCCTATATCGATTACGCCATGAGCGTTATCGCTTCCAGGGCTCTTCCGGATGTAAGAGACGGTTTAAAGCCGGTTCAGCGAAGAGTTCTCTACTCCATGATCGAGTTAAACAACGGTCCGGACAAGCCACATCGTAAATGTGCCCGTATCGTCGGCGATACCATGGGTAAATACCATCCACACGGTGACAGCTCCATTTATGGTGCGTTAGTCAACATGGCCCAGGAATGGTCTACCCGTTATCCGTTGGTAGACGGACACGGAAACTTTGGTTCCGTTGATGGCGATGGCGCCGCAGCGATGCGATATACGGAGGCCCGTTTAAGCCGGATCTCCATGGAGATGTTAGCGGATATCGGTAAAGATACCGTTGATTTCGTACCGAACTTTGATGAGACTGAGAAAGAACCGACCGTTCTTCCTTCCAGATACCCGAACCTGTTGGTCAATGGTACTTCCGGTATTGCAGTTGGTATGGCTACCAATATCCCGCCTCACAACTTACGGGAGGTGATCGGGGCTGTTGTCAAGATCATCGACAATCAGGTAGAAGAAAACCGGGAAACCACCATCGATGAGGTAATGGACATCATCAAGGGACCGGATTTTCCAACAGGAGCTGAGGTTCTTGGCAAAGCCGGAATCGACGAGGCATACCGGACTGGCCGCGGTAAGATCCGTGTCCGTGCCGTTTCCAACATCGAGACGATGCCAAATGGCAAGAGCCGTATCATTGTCACCGAAATTCCATATCTGGTGAATAAAGCCCGTCTCATCGAGAAGATCGCAGAGTTAGTAAAGGAAAAACGCGTAGATGGCATTACGGATCTGCGTGATGAGTCTGACCGCAGCGGTATGCGTATCGTTATCGAACTGCGCCGCGATGTGAATGCCAACGTGGTTTTAAACCAGTTATTAAAGCACACCCAGTTACAGGATACCTTTGGCGTGATTATGCTGGCATTAGTCAACAACCAGCCGAAGGTCTTAAACCTGTTAGAAATGTTAAATTACTATCTGGATCATCAGAAAGATGTGGTGACCAGAAGAACCAGATACGATCTGAATAAGGCAGAAGAGCGCGCCCACATCTTAGAGGGCTTACTGATCGCCTTAGACAACATTGACGAAGTGATCCGTATCATCCGTGGCTCCCAGACGGTCCAGCTTGCAAAACAGCAGTTGATGGAGCGTTTCGGTCTAAGTGACGCCCAGTCCCAGGCCATTGTAGACATGCGTCTGAGAGCTCTGACCGGTCTGGAACGTGACAAGTTAGAGAATGAATACAAAGAACTGGAGGTAAGAATTGCAGAGTTGAAGGCGATTCTTGCAGATGAGAAGAAGCTTCTCGGCGTGATCAAAGAAGAGATCCAGGTGATCTCCGACAAATACGGCGATGACAGAAGAACTTCTATCGGATTTGATGAGTTTGATATGTCTGCAGAGGACTTAATTCCAAACGATGAGACCATCGTTGCCATGACCAAGCTTGGCTATATCAAGAGAATGTCCAAGGACAATTTCAAGAGCCAGAACCGCGGCGGCAAAGGAATCAAGGGTATGCAGACCATCGATGAGGATTATATCGAGGATCTGATCCTGACCAAGAACCATAACTATATCATGTTCTTTACCAATACCGGCCGTGTATACCGCTTAAAGGCATATGCGATCCCAGAAGCAGGAAGAACAGCCAGAGGAACCGCTATCGTGAACCTGATCCAGCTTCTTCCGGGCGAGAAGATCACCGCCATCATTTCCATGAAGGAATATGATGATGAGAAGTTCCTGTTTATGGCAACCAAGAATGGTATGGTAAAGAAGACCCCGATGCGCGAGTACGCCAATGTCAGAAAGACCGGACTTCAGGCCATTGTCCTTCGGGAAAATGATGAGCTGATCGAGGTTAAAGCTACAGACAACAAGCGGGATATCTTTATGGTTACCAAATTTGGTAAATCCATTCGTTTCCATGAAACGGATGTGCGCGTAACCGGCCGTGTATCTATGGGTGTCATTGGCATGAATCTGGATGATGGTGATGAGATCATAGGCATGCAGATGGATTCCCAGGGTGAGACCCTGCTGGTGGTATCTGAAAATGGAATTGGAAAGAGAACAGATATTTCTGAATTCCCAATCCAGAAACGTGGTGGCAAAGGGGTTCTCTGTTATAAAATCGTAGAGAAGACCGGATATCTGGTAGGAGCAAAATTGGTTCATGAAGACCATGATATCATGATGATCACCAATGAGGGCATAGTAATCAGGATCAGCGTGAAGGATATTTCCATCATCGGAAGAAATACCTCCGGTGTGAAACTGATGAACATTGATCCGAATTCTGATACCCGGATTGCCAGCATCGCGAAGGTAAGGGATGATGAGCAGAATCCAGAGGTGGAAGATGCGATCGATGAACAGGAAACGGAAGAAGCTTCCACAGATACGGAATAATGAAAAATCAGAAATATTAAAGCAGCGAGACCTTTCCATAGATTTTCTAAGGAAAGGTCTCTTGCATTATCAGTGGGAATCCCTTA
>ERZ791902.865-NODE-865-length-18041-cov-10.106249_pt1 | contig 18041 bp, 16 predicted proteins | sample MGYA00510149_ERZ791902 | MGnify/ENA primary metagenome ERZ791902 (study PRJEB30046, sample SAMN00792060) | human gut metagenome | study: EMG produced TPA metagenomics assembly of the A metagenome-wide association study of gut microbiota in type 2...
CCGGCCACAGCGATTTTATAATTTTTCATAGTTCTGTTCTCCCTCACTAATTTTTTATTTAATAAAAACAGCAAACAAGCCCACGGCGGATTACTCCAATGGCAATCCACCGTAGGCTCGATTCGTTCTCCTTATTTTTTACTTGCTACTCATTTTGTGGGTCAAAACAGAGCTGCGCCAAAGCCTCCCACCTATAACCTCTGGATTTCAGCTTCTCCGCAGTCTGTCAGCAAATAAATACTTTTGTTGAACGAGTCGAGCCGTTGAAACCCTTTATTTATCGTGGTTTTTCTTGGTTGACCCTATTATATCTCTAGCCCCGGTACCGGCAACCGCAATTTTATAGTCCTTTTTCATAATCCTATATCCTCCTGAAATTCATCTTACTTATATGGAAGGCTCACATTGAGCCGAGCAATCTATATCAAGCAGTGTGTTTATCACACTGTGGTTATCATTTTTCTCACAGTGGGTACCTACTTTTCCGACCACCACTGAATCTTTTATGTAGACCTGTCATGGTCTACTCACCCAATTTGCTTCAACTGAAACTTTATGGTAGACACCTTGATACCAGCTCACCAACAAAGTGTTAGGTCTTACTGTCATAACTCGCAGGCACGCTTCTCTGTTTTTCAAAGTGCTGACCCTTATTGTCATAACCTGTACACCAACTTACTTTGTTAAAACTGTACAAGTTCATAGTCACTCTCTGTTGCAACATGAACAATCATCTACCCCTCACTACCTCTAATTCTCCAGAAAAATGCAGTTATGATGTCCCTCTCTCGTCTGCAATAAACTTTTCCAAAAAATAGATTTTGAGCTTTTCAACACTTTCAACCTCCACCTCTAATTCTTCGGAAAAATGAAGGTATCATGCCACTACCTTGCTCTGCAATAAAACAGGTTCGCAGCAGGGGTATTTTGTATGAGTTTTATACGCCATCGTAGACCATCATGCCGCCACTGAAAGTTTGAGGTAGACATTCGTAAGGGACGCTATAACAACAAAGTCCGCATCAGAGTATGCAGCCTTTGCATCCAGAGCTGTGGTCAGGTTCAATTCTTTTTCTGCGAGATACTTCTCGATATAGTCATCCTGAATCGGGGACTTTTATGATTGTTAATCATGTCCACCTTCTCTAGAATGATATCCACAGCAGTCACCTGATGGTGCTGGCTCAACAGAGTTGCAATGGACAGGCCAACGTAGCCTGTACCTGCAACGGCAATCCTATAATTCTTCATAATATCTACTCCTCCAATCCTTATTGCAGACATCCTCTAAAATCAGTTTGTGTCTATGTAATTATCTTGAAGGACGCGTCCAATTTTTTTACTCCCCATGTCCCAGCAAGCACACCTTAAACGTCTTAAAAATAATCTTCCAATCCACCCAGAAGCTGCGCTCTTTCACGTATTTCACATCCAAATCCATCCACTCTTCAAAGGAGAGGTCATTGCGATGTGGAGCGATCTGCCAGTAGCAACTCAGGCCGGGAGTCACATATAGACGCTGCTTTTCGTAGTCGCCGTACTGCTCCACCTCGCGGGGAAGTGCAGGGCGGGGGCCAACGATGCTCATATCACCCTTCAGGATGTTCCACAGCTGCGGCAGTTCATCAATGCTGGTCTTACGGATAAATTTACCCACACGGGTAATGCGCGGGTCGTCCTTGATCTTGAACACAGGACCATCCATCTCGTTCTGGTCCAGAAGGTCGTCCAGCTTTGCCTCTGCGTTGGGGCACATGGAGCGGAACTTATAGAACTTGAAGGGCTTTCCGTTGCGTCCAATACGCTCCTGCGAGAAAATCGGGCCTGCGGACGGATCATCTATCACAATGGCAATCGCTGTAATCAACATAACAGGTGACAGCGCCACCAGCGCCACCGACGACAGAACAATATCCTGCGCCCGGCGGACGAACCAGTACAGCCGATGGGCGTGCAGATTCTCTTTTCGGTCAATTTCAACCTTCTTCTCAATTCCAGTCGTATTTGTAGCCATTTTTTCCTCACATAAGTTCGTGTTCGTTTCTAAATTTCTTGTTTCAACCCGCTTTTGCCGCAACTATTTCAACTCGTACCGCTTGCTGAGATAGGTGCTTCAGATTGCTTTTCTCCCACCGCATCCCGATGGCATCCAGCTTGGCAATCCGCTCTTCTGTCAGAACAGCGCAGCTTTTTTCAGGATTCTGGCGGGTATACCGCTGCCGCTTGACCCAATTTCCGAGGTTGTAACCGCCCGGTGACACATAATCAGCCGGGACATTCAGGTCGCCGTGGACATCAAAATAGCGCTTGGCCTCCTGATACCCTTCGTTCCACTGGCGGTCATTGCGGTTGCCCCAGTACATCCCGATTCGGTTGAGCCGCTCGACCTGTTCGTCTGTCAGCTTTCCTTTCGGGTACGCCCATTGCTGGCTTGCGACCCATTGTCCCAGTCGTTCACCAGCTGCTGTTACATAGGAACGCGGGATATTCAGGTTGCCGTTTTCCTCGTAATAAGCCGCAGCCAGCGCATAAGCCTTTTCCCACTTGGCATCAAAAACGCTCCACACCATGCCGATCTCTTCAAGCTGCGTGATACGTTCTTCCTTCAAATGGCCATTCAGCTTCTGCTGCCGGGTCTTGATAATCCACTGTCCCAAGGGGTAACCGTCCGGGTCGGTATATTTGCCGGGCACCATTAGGTTTCCGTAGGTGTCGTGGTATTTCTTCGCAGCCTCAAATCCATGCTGCCACGCAATTTCCTTCCGGTTGCCCCAGACCATCCCGATGCTGTCCAGCCGTGCGATCTGCTGCTCTGTCAGATTGCCTTGGATCTGCCCCTCGCGCACACGACGCTGCGTGACCAACCACACGCCGAGACTCAGACCGCCGGGCGTCGTATACAGTTTCGGGACATTCAGGTTGCCATGCTCTGCGTAGTAGATGCTTGCTTCGGAGAAGTAGTGCTCCCAACTGGACGAAAGGCTCGCCTGAAGTTGCTCAAACAGCACCCGGCAGTCATGCACCTGCTCGATGACCTCGAACCGCTCGGTCACGATTTTATCGCCCTCGCCGTTGGCATAGAGCCGATGGACGGCCTCCTGCATCTCGCTTTGCAGACTGGAAATACTGGTCAACCCTTCGAAATTGTTGACTATATCCAGAATCAGCGGCGCTGCGGTGTCCCCGGCGGTCAGGGCGCGACCGATCTGCTGCTTATAGATGATGGGCGAAATCGTGGGCCGGAACAGAATCACCCCGGAAATACCCTCCACATGGACACCCTCGTTGAGCATATCGATGCAGAACAGCAGCTTGAGCCTGTTGCTCGTATCCGTCTTGAAGTCCGCAAACGCCTTGTCGGTGTTCGGGTCATCTGAATAGGCCTCATATACCGTCATATTTGGGTTGACCCCTGAAAACCACTCCGGCACATGGGACACCATCTCGTCCATGTGTTCCTTGTTGGCGCAAAACACGATGTACTTACCGGACTTATTCGTGATATGATGAGCAAAGACCCTGTCCAGACCGTCCGCTTGCTCCAATGCACGGCGGAGCGCGTCCAGATACTTTTGGTTTGCGTCTTGAATGCCCGGTGTCCGCAGGTTATCCACCCGCGCCTGATACCTTGCAAGCGCTTTCTGGTACTGATACACGGTGGTCACATACTTCGGGGCAGGCAAAATACCCCTGACGACTGCTTCGCCAAGAGTCATGTCGCTCGCAACACGGCTGTCGAAAAGCTCTTCGGCCATGTCGCGGTTATTGTCCAGATATCGGATATTTGTTGCCGTCAGCCCAAGCAGTTTTGCATCCGGGCATAACTTTAATAGGGCCACCGTGCTTTCGCCCCAGCATTCCGCGCCGGCACGGTGGAATTCATCGAGTATAATATAGGCAGGCTTCTGCGCTGCTATTTCGTCCAGCTGTGCCTGCGTACAGCACATCAGTTTGGCGTAGGTATAAAAGTGAACGTTTGCCAACGGAAAATCCGGGTCGTTCTTTTTCAGGCTCTCCAACTGGGTCTTGAAGATGTATTCACTGGGAGAAAGCCAGATCACGACCTTCTCCGGGTTGTCCTCGATCAGCTTGAACGCAATGTAGCTTTTTCCGGTGCCAGTTGGGTGGACAATCGCAGCCTTGCCGTACTGCTCCATCATCCGTACTGCCGCATGATATGCTTTTTCGTTGTGCTCAAACAGACGCAATGCCACATTGTTCACCCCTTCCTGTGACAAAGGGGTATCCTCTACAGTGAAAATGGAGGATACCGATCTTTCGACCTTGTTGTTTAGATTCTCTTCTTATTTTATCATGGTTATATCTGGGATTCAATAGGTATCTCAACAAATGTATCCCATTTGACCTTAGAAAAAACATCGCAGGAGCCAAAACTTTATTGCACCTTGCCCAGTTCTGCATGAAAAATCCAGCTAAAAAAGAGGGTGGATAAAATAAGTGGTCAGATGGGTGTCTAAGCTATAAGGAGGAGACAGCAATGGCACGACGGGGAGAAAACATTCGCAAACGCAAAGATGGTCGCTGGGAAGGGCGCTACATCAAAGCGCGTACATCAGAAGGCAAAATTCAGTGGGGCTACGTCTACGGAACGGCCTACGCAGAGGTCAAACGTGTGCTGATTCAGAAGAAAGCAGAAGCGGGTTTCTACAACCTGAAACGAACCGACCTGACCTTTGAAGCACTCGCCGAGGTATGGCTGCACTCCCAGCGGAACAGCATAAAAGAATCCACCTATGCGCATTATTCGTACACACTGCACAAGTATCTTCTCCCTATTTTGGGCAAAGTGCTCGTTGCTTCCCTTGACGAAAGCTTTCTGGAACAGGCCATGCAGCAGATTATTGCGCCCGCAGATGCCGTACACAAACCGCTGGGAAACTCTTCTGCACGGGAATGTCTCTCGATGCTACGCCGTATATGCAAGTATGCCGCGCATCTACGCCTGATCTGTCCAATGGAGCTGGAAGTGGCGCTACCAAAAGCCACCGATAAAATTTCTGCGCCTCTCTCCCCGGCGGAACAGCAGCGGCTTTATCAGTATGTACAGTCGAACCCCACGCCTCGCAAGATCGGCTTAATGCTGGGGCTGGAATTGGGTCTGCGTATTGGTGAGATCTGCGGCCTGCAATGGGGCGATTTCGACCTGAAACTTGGAACACTGAAAATCAACCGGACAGTCTGCCGAATTTCCTGTGGAAACGGCCATACAAAGGTGGTCATCCAAACACCGAAAACCCGCACCTCCCGCCGGGAAATTCCCATCCCGAAACAGCTGCTTATGATGCTGAAAAAGTTGCGTGCAAACGCCAGTAATTCTACATGGTTTCTATCCGGCAACGAGTCCAAACCCGCAGAGCCACGATGCTATCGGAAAAGTATCAAGGCATATCTGAAACAGGCGGCTGTCCGCCAAGTACGTCCGCACGCGCTGCGTCATACTTTTGCTACCACCTGTTTACAGGCGGGGTGCGATGTAAAGACCCTAAGCGAATTGTTAGGACACGCCAATGCTAACATCACCTTGCAGCGCTATGTGCACTCTGACCTGACCCGAAAGCGCCGGGAGATGAACAGGATATTCTCCCATCAGGTGTCTCTAAAGGGTGGAAAGTCGATAAATCTGATGGAATAACGCTCGATTTCGGCCACTGTCTTTCATTTTCACTGTGGGGGATATTTTTTTTATTTTGTCGGCAGATGCATCTTTTATCATTACGCAATCGCGTATCCCCTTGTATTATAAAACATTCTTGCAATATACGCAACTGCGTATACCAAGCCACACGAACTTCTGTACTATCATGTTGAGGTGAACTTCATCATGACTGTAAAAGATGCCGTTGCCAAACGCTTTGAACAGCTCTGTGACCAGCGTGGGATACGACCCAACGAGTTAGCGACCCGCGCCGGTGTAACACCATCTACGGTATATAGTATGCTCGACCCATCTCGGCAGCGTGTATCCATCGCCACCATCAAAAAACTCTGTGATGGCCTTGATATCACGCTTGGTCAGTTCTTTTCCTGTGCGCTGTTTGATGAGCTGGAACAGGAGATCCAATAATCCATCGAATGATCTGTTCGGAGTTTCTTACTATGCGCACTCTCTTTTTAAAGTGATTTTAGACTTTCATATCCATTGTCAGCCTGATTTGTGCTCTTTTGCATAGGTCGGGCTATTTTTGCGCTAAAAAGGCCCCCGCCAATCACATTTCTGTGAAAGACAGAGGCCTTCTGCTGCTAGATTCAATTCGGTCTGGGGAGATGGAACAACGCTCTCATTCTACCGGGTCAGTGTCCCCTTCCAGATTTTTAACCACCCCCGGTGTGTCTAACATGGCGTTTTCCTGCTCCATTCGAAGGCGTACTGCCTCCATGATGTATTCAGTCAAACTTTGCCCCGCTTTTTGGGCTGCCATCTGAACAGCCTCCTTGTTGGGGAAGACATCCATCCGAACGTCAAGAACAATCCGCTGGTATGTTTTATCGTTAAATTTCCGTTTGCTGGCTGTGCTTGTTTTTCCGCCCATCCTCGCACCAACTTTCTTTTGACTTTTATAGGTATTATAACACATATCCGTCATTTGTCCATCTCGTACGAGTATGCGTTTTGCACAGATATTTGTACTTTTCTTTGGTGAATATTCCGTCTTGCATACTCGTACGAGATGCTGTATACTCATGCCATCGGGAAAACCGGTTCTCACATCCGACCATTCACCCAACGATTTGAAGAGAGGTACACACACATGAGCATCAACGTTTTACTGACCCTTGTCGAACAGTACAAGGAGGCCGCCCAACTGATTGAGACGGCACAGGCCGAACAGGAAGCCTTGAAGGCACAGATTCGGGAAGCCCTTGCAGAGCGCTCCACCAACTATCTGGAAGTAGGCTGCCACAAAGTCCGCCTGTCTGATTTCTCCAGCACCCGACTGGACAGCAAAGCCATCAAGGCTGTGGCTCCTGACCTGTATGACCAGTACAGCAAAACAGTCACCGGCACCCGCCTGAGCATCACCTGAAAAGAGCCCCATACAGCACCTACCGATCAAAGTTTGCGCTGTACAGAGCCCTAAACCACCCGCCGGGGCGGGCTACACCAATATTATACCTGTCCCGGCCTTTTTTATCAAGAGAAAGGTTCGAAAAATCATGAAACAGACTGTCAAAACCTCCCGCGCTGCTGGTCAGCTGGAAAAGATGTTCCGCGAGCTCAACAAGCACTACTTTGCAGGCAATCTGCCTGAGCCCATCATCAGCCTGAAAAAGACCCCGTCCGCCTATGGTCACATCACCTGTTCCAAAGTCTGGCAGGCAGGCGGCGAGAACAAGTACGAGATCAACATCTCCTCTGCCACGCTCGACCGCCCCATTGAGGAGACCGCTTCCACCCTGCTGCATGAGATGGTGCACGAATACTGCATGGAGACTGGCATCAAGGACACCAGCAACAATGGGGTCTACCACAACCGGCGCTTTAAGGAGCAGGCAGAGACACACGGGCTGACCGTCGACCACCACGAAAAGTATGGCTGGACCATCACAAGCCCGTCCGAAGAGCTACTGGACTTCATCATCTTCCAAGGCTGGCAGGACATCCAGATGGGCGAGCGGCTGGCATGGTCGGATATGGCAGGCACCGGAGCAGGCAGCAAGGCACCCGGCAGCAGTCAGACTGGAGCACCGAGACCTCCCAAAGCAAAGAGCAGTACCCGGCGGTGGGTATGTCCCAAGTGCGGTACCATCATCCGGAGCACCAAGGAAGTGCGGGTCATCTGTGCGGACTGCATGGAGCTGTTCGTGAAGGCCGACTAAATCATAGCAGGACAGAGAGCGAGGGCACGAGTGAGAGTAGTGCTGCATGTGAAAGTGCACTCGTAAAGACAGAGATTCGCTGGGCTGTGAGAGGACGCCCATTATATCAAAGGAGAGCAGCCATGACTATCATATCAGAACGCCTGCAATACCTGCGCCTAACGCACGGCTATACTCAGACCGATCTTGCACGAACCATGGGAGTAACCCGCCGGGCAGTCTACGCATGGGAGCACGACAAATGCCCCGAAATCCCCCATCTGATCCAACTTGCCCAATTCTATCAAGTGTCGACCGATTATCTGCTGGGGCTGACTGAGTGAGAGGTGTGCCAGCCACCGGATGCCTTACCGGAGACTTTTTACCTGCGACAGTGCGGTCATCCGTCAGTTTGAGCGACAACAGTCAGAAATTAAAAGTGCACTTGTAAATCCACTTTATCGGACACATTGTTTGGTAGACTTCAGGTACAGCAAAGGCAAACACACTTCAAAATACAGGAGGACAAAATCATGGCAGGCGCTTTTTCATTTGTTTTAGGCATCTTTGGTCTTGGTGCGGCTGGTGCAGTCAGCGCGGGACAGAACGCAAAAATCAAGAAGGCAGACTATCAGTATGGCGAGGAGCACGGCCTCCATGGCACCTCTGAGGTCCTACAAATGCGGGAGCGAGTACGTAAAGAATGGTGGAGCATCTGCGGCAAGACCTACAACGCGTGTGAGCGACCTGCATCGAGTTACGGCGACCTCAGCAGAACCCCGTGGTGCTATCTGAAAAAACGCTGGTTCATTGACCACCTGAATAAAAAGGGCATCCCTTATGATGATCTGGTCGTGAACGATGTTACCGGCGTTACCTTTTACGAGAGCCAGAAAAGAACGTCCGAAGCGTATATGAGAAAGCTGCGGTAATAGAGACATCGCGCCCACCTTCACCATTTCTATCAGCAGGAGGAGGTAGATTTATGGCTGAAAATAAATTCGTCGTCAAAACGGTATTCCATGATGAAAACGGAGACACTCTGCTTCGCGAAGATTACCGTGAGACACGAGAAAAAACACAGAAACTCAAGGATTTGGCCGATTTTGGCTATGCCGGACTTTTTGGCAAAGGTCAAACAAAGGTTACCACAGAAATCATTGAACGCTGACACCAACCACCATTTCCTATAGCAACAGAGTCCTGCCGCTCAGATGTGAGTAGCAGGGCTCTTTCTATTTTATACAGTATTCAGTCAGAAAGTGAACTTAAAAAGCCGCGTTTAATATCAGACAGCACACATCCCGGCAGATTTTCGGTTCGATTATGTGACTCCCCGAAATTGTGGGGGAGCAGTTTCATTCGACCACTTTTGGTCAAAAGTTATTGGTTTTGTAGAACATGGGGGTCTGCCCAATTTTCGGCATACTCACTTGTGTGCACAGAGAACATTTTTGTCCACCGTCTGCATTTGTCCAAAATTGGACACACCTTTCTTAATGGAGTCAGTCTAAGCGACCTCATCTGAACTTATGTCGTGACAGGTGCGTACTGTTTGGTACAGGGTCGTGTATGGCGATTCTATCAGCGCAACAAAGCGCGTCTTGACCCATTGAGCTCGACTTTCACTTTGAAAGTTGAAGTCAAAAACCCAACGCAGATTCGTCAGATTTATGTTTACAGTTTGCGTGGCGTCATGGAGATCTGCCGATTCAGCACCCAGCCCAAGGCAAACGCCTTTATAGACTGTATATACCATGTTATCATCCAACCAAGCACTCCGCTGACGCGTTCCTATCCCCTGCTATACCCCTGCCGGTTCACGCCGCCGTGCCGTTGCGACGCATTTCAGCACTTAACGACGTATTTAGACGCTTTTCGCCAGGTTTGGCATGTTTTGCGTTACATTTATTTCGAACAGGATGGAACTGATCCAAATATATGTAATAGGAATGATGTCAAAATGGTTACTTCCGATTTGTCCGCCCGTATCAATGATGTACTGCGCTACGTCGGGATCACCCGCAACATGAACGCCTACATGATTCTATCACAAGCCCTGACGCTAATTGCCGAGGATGAAGACCGCCTGCGAGCCGTAGAGAAAGAGATCTACACGCCCATTGCCGACAAAACTCTGCGCGGGCCCAGAGCAGTCCAAAGCACGGTCCGCCGGGCATCCAAGGTCGCATGGGATTTCTTCCCCGATCGCGTACAGGAGCTGGCTGGCTATCCTTTGAACGGTCGCCCATCTGCTGTGACCATGCTTGAGCTGCTCTATAATGGTGTCGCTCGCTATGACGATCTTTCTATTCTGAAATAAGCGCCCTTCAACAGCAACACCCCGCTACTCTATGCCGAGCAGTGGGGTGTTTTTGTATCTTGATTCGATTTCAACCGTTACCAGGTTGGTAAGAGTTAATCGCAAAAAAGCGAAATACCGTAAAATTATTTGTCAAAATCTGCACAGTGTCATAGAAAGCCGTCATGTACTATGCGGAGTTTTGTACAGCCCTCAAATCGAGGGCTACTGCGAAATACCGACTCCTCCTCTGAGCTCTATTGAAGTGTCCCCATTTTGACGACAGTTGAACCTTTACCAGTTTGACTAATGTTTATTGATCGTATCATCGACAGAATATGCTTCTCATCAGTCACTTTGACTACTGAGCCTTTGAACCTGCATCAAGTTGAGCCATGTTGCAGGGGTGTCGCTCTGACCCACTCCCTTTTGGACGGCGTAAAAATCCGCCCACGAAAATAGTTACGGAAATATCCGTATGTAAATTTGGCGGCCGAAAATTGAGCTACGAAACAGTATCCACGACGTATACAGCCTTATATTGAATCAGCGATAATACGTCATATTCAATTCGAAGTGCACTTTTCACTCGTGTTAATCCAGATAGAGTAACGATTTGTGACGTCATCCGCCGGGCAGACGCTTTCTTGTTTCTCAATATTCGACGCATCATCGTATTTTCTTAACAAACTGAGAATCAACATTATTTTGATTATTTCGAAGAAGCACCATATATTTTGACGATAAATCGAATCATTATGACACATTCGCTGTCGCTCATCAACTCCAATCTTGAAAAAGCTTACAGGTTCGCTTCGTCAAGATTTCCGTTAACGTGTTCATGATAACTGAGCGTTTCCGCCCATCCTCATTCTTCGGACGTTCGAAAGCACTCAGCTATCATTCCACGCAGAATAGAATTTGTCAATAAAAGACGCTTCCATTCTTAATCATCCACAATAAAAGCCCGGCCACTCAAATCAGTAGCCGAGCTTCCATAATCGATATGCGTACATTTTTCGCTTTATTGTATAGTGTAGTGAATTTTATGCGCATCTTACTTCTTTGTTGCTCTGTGACATTGTGCAATTTTTCGTGTAGTTTCTATAGTATCGGCACGCGTTTTTGCACATTTTGTCGATCATTATTTCAGTTCCACAAGCATCCAGACTGTCTTAAACCGCCACTTCCCTGCTGTTTCTCTTGTTGTTATAATCTCTACCCCGTATTTTTGAAGCTCTCGATTTAAAAGCAATTTGCCGATCGTCTCTTGGCTAGAGCGTCCTTTAGCCGGAACAATATTCAGGACGCGAATCAGTGCTGCCTTTAGCTCATCCTTTAGCATAGGCTCATTGAGATGTTCCGCAATGTAGGCTGACACATTATCCGACTTATGCTCTGGAACAGGACCACCCAAATCGCCCCGAATCATACTAAGAATTGCGTCATGATATCCATCCTGTAACATTTTCAGTGCGACACTTTTCTGATACTGGAAGAACATCTCTTTCATCTCGTTGATATGGTACTCTTTTGTTCGATGATCGTAGTACAAAGTGGACTCCTCACCGATTCGCTCGTTTACATCCGGCGCTGCCAAAAACTTCTCCCAAGTCTCCCCGCCTGCACGATAACACAGCGCTGGTTCAAGATTATAGGTAGCCTCTTTAAGGCACGTCTCCAGCTCCCGTTTTCCCTTGCCGCGCAGATAGAGTTTAAAGATATCCTGCTCACTCACTGGCCGCTTTCTGCCGATCTCCTGAATCACCTCCATGGGCAACCACTGCTCAATGAAAATATGTTTGACCGTCTCGTCTTTGATGTCAACACCGTTATAGAAGACAGTCGTAGTAAAAAGGATCCGCTTCAAAAGCTTTCCGTGCCGGACACAATCATACAGCGTATCCATCGCGCCGGACTTGTTGTGGTCAGAGCAGTAGTAGGAAGCCGCATCACCGTATATCAGCTTCATTTTTTCAAGCGTTGCACGACTCGATACAAAAACAATCACTTTTTCATCTGGTGGAATGGAATCCAAGAGAGCCTTACGCTCAGCATCCCGATAGTAGAATCGAATTTCTGAGACACTCGATTTTCTTCTTGGGATTCGGTAATAGTTTTCTGGGGGAAGTGTCCCCTCCTCCTTCCACTTCTGAATCAAGAAGTCCATCGTGGCGCTCATGTAGATCACTGTTTTACACGAAACCAACTGCTCGACGCACTGGTACGCCATGTTCGTCTTATGGTTAAATTTGGCATCATTCACAAAATAATGAGCCTCATCACAGACAATATAGGTATAGCTGTTCTTGATGTGCTCCAGCGTCTTCTCTGGGTTTTCCTGATAGTCCTTCTGGAGCTTTTGATAGGTTTGCACCTCTACAAACTCAAAACTCAGGCACTCGATCATCGCCAATCTAATCAGGTCTGTATCTCGGAAATCCCTTTCGACTCCATCCGCTAAAATGGCTTGGACGATTTGCTCCCACAGCGTTTTCCGGTTGCAAAGATATAGAATTCGCTTTCGATCTTCCACATTGAATCTTGGGTAGCTAGTCATATTTTTCTTCAATAAGTCAATGATTGCAGTTGTTTTGCCCGCGCCTGTACCCGCATCGATCACATAGCGGCCAACTCCCCAGCTTTGTATAACGTCGCCGATGGCCTGTGAGACGTAGCATATGTCCTCTGGCAAAGCCGGTAAAGCCCGTTCAAATAGCATTTTCTCACGGCGGATATCATCCAGTGACCAAATCATTTCCTGTTCGGCTGCTTGCGGTTTCGTCATCGGAGCAGATACGCGCGGCAACTCTTCACAGGGGTCCAAGCCAATGTCGGTAAGATCCCCAAATAGCGCCAAGATAGACAATGCACCGTTGGGTTTGTTTTGGGGCAGAGATACAGGCTGCATGGGTGTAGTGGTAACATTTGTTTCTTCAGTCATAAAATAATATTGCTCCTATAAAAATATAAGGCGCACAGCCCAGCCATCTTGCCAGACCATGCGCCGGTTTGTTAGCGTCTACCCAGAAAAAAGCTCTGGTCAAACGCTTCGTTCTGTGCTATTATAGGGGCGGGAACTTACGTACGCATTTATATTCCCGTCTCTATGGCCGTTTTACCTGTTGGCGCAGGTAAGGCGGTTTTTGTTTTACTGTTGCGCATGGGACTTTGCCTCGATTGCTGCCGCCGCTTCTGCAAACGTCTGCATGGCGCTGTTGTAGCCAATTTGGAACGAGTGCTCGGCAACGGACGCAATCAGCCCTTCCAGAATTTCAGATTGGATCTCGTTCTGCGCTTCGCTCAAATACGGTCGAATAAGCGCCTCTGCCTGACGATTGCTTACGTCTACGGCATCCTTAAACTTCTCCTGACTCTGCTTGATCTCGTCAGCGGTCTCAAATACATCCTTTAAAAAACTCATTTTGATCTCCTTTTTCATATTTATAATCGTATTTTCCAGCTTTCCCCCGGCGGGGTACGGAGCAACTTCTGGGTCCCACATATTATGCAGCACCTCCGGGGTGTTATTGACCTTCTGCGCATCGAGCCATTCCATCAGCCCTTCGCGGAAGATCCGGTAGCTATTGCCCACCTTTACCGCCGGGAAGCCCGGTTTACTCACCAGCCGATAGACAAAATTCTGCCCGAACCCCAGCAGCTCTGCCACCTCGGCAACGATCATCATGGGCGAGAGCTGTGTCGCAGTCGTCGGCTTTCCAGTGGTGTTCTTTTTGCTTCGTGTCATAATTTGTATGCTCCTATATAATCGGATTGTATTTTTTGGCAGTCAACTGGGCATTGCCAAATTACGCCTTATTGTTTTTTCTCTACATGCTATCAAACCTCCTTGTTTTGCTTGTACAAACAGTATATCACCACTTGTATTAAAATTCAATAGTTATCTGTGATTTTTTCTTCTGTATTTTAAGCAAAACCCAATAATACCTTTTTTGAAAAGTGCTATTGTCTTTCTGTTGGTTTTTAACAAGCGCATGCCATTTTCACATCAGATATAAAACAATCCGTAAAATTGTCGTATCAGGCATCGTTTCCAGCACTGAGAGGATTTGGGTTTCCCCTTCTGCCGCTCTCCGACGTCCGTTCAGGCAATCATGCCATCCATAGCGCACCACCTCCTGTGCTTCCATTGGCGAAATTGCGCCCTTTTTCGCTTATTGGCGATACCATGTCTCTTTTTGGTTTTTCCCCACTCCACTCAACATCGCCAACATCGCCACACTGGCGAAGTTGATTTTCGCCGTGTATTCGTCATTTTTATGCAACTTCGCCACACACCCGTCTGACTGCCCGTACAGCGCACAAGGAGGTGATGAACTTGAACTTTCCGTCAGCCTGCCGCACCCGCTTGGTTTGGATCTTTTTCTCTTTTACAAGGAATGTATGTGCCCGCTCAACGGTGCGTTTGCTGCATCCCGTTTCGTCCATTACCAGCTTTTTCAGATCCATACCAGCCATCGGTCCCTGCTCTTTCAGAAGGGCCATGATGGACTCCTTGGCATCCTGCTGTGACGGTTCCAGCGGCATCGGCTTGTCGGCCATCAACTCCTTATAATGCTTCTCCGTGGTCGCCGCCAGCACTGCCCGGACGGTTTCCACCTCTGCGCCCACCTTGTTCTTCACGCTTACCGTCTGGGTACGGAAGAGGATGCTGCGTGCCTTAGTGCCAACGTTCAGCTTTTCCTGCGTTACATAGGTAATGCTTTCGTCCTTCGGCAGCCGCCCCAGAATGGTCACACTACGAGCGGCATTCCACAGCTCACCAGAACCGGCCAGCAACATCCGTGCATCATCGCCTGCCTTCTTTACCATGTGAGATACAATGACCACGCTGAACTGGTCTGCCAATGCTTTTTCTTGCAACATATCAAGCGCCCTGCGCATCACATCACCATTTGCCACTGCATTACCCTCCAGAAAGCTCCTGAGCGGGTCGATGATAACCAGTGCCGGATGCAGCTCATCAATAAGCTCAAAGAAGCTTGCCCCAACAACAAGCTTTTTCTTTTTCTGCTGCCAGTACCAGCCGGGAGTCGCGTAAAACACCCTGCGCATATCCGCCTCTGCCGCGATCATGCGCGGAGCCAGAGACATGCCGGGGTCATCCTCGCTCGTAAGTACTAAAACATTCCCCTGTGCAACTGCAGCATCAGGGAAGAGCATCGTGGGACGTCCGGTCGTTACGGCAGCCACCACATCCGCCATGAATACGCCCTTGCCCACGCCGCCTGGACCTGCCACGACCGATACAGCACCCATCGGGAAGTATCCTTTAATAAGCCACCGGGTATTTACCGGCTCCACATCTCCCAGACACGGAATCATGCCTCCATGGTAGACCGGCGCAGCTGAAGCAGTGGTCACAGCAGGGATCAACGGAAAGAAACTCAGAGAACTCATATTTTACTCCTTATATTCGTTTGCGATTTTGGCATATTTTTATACTTTTTCACGCTACAACGTGCATCTCCTAAAAAATAGCAACAAAAAAGACGCACAAAAAGATAGAACTCCCAAGCCGCACTCATACCGTATACCGGCAGAATACAGCTTCTGGGAAACTACTCTATCTAATCATGCGTCTCGCCTTAGGCTGAGACCTCCATTCGTCTAGGTGAGGCTCAGTATCCTGAACCTCGACGAACAGATAAAATATGTTACGCAGTCCATCACTGTGAGTCCGCGTAATGGCCCTCGGAGACATCATCTTCACTTCTGGGCTTCATACGAAACATTCCGGGGGTAAGGTCATTATAGCACCGTCGGCAGTAATTGTCATTCTCCATTTTATAAACATTTCGTGAACTTCTCTTTCTGCACAATTGGTCCTTCTCACTTCAACCTTGCAATGACCGCTCAACTTTGCATTTCCGAAGTCATCAATTTATATCGCATTTTCGTTCAATTTCATCAACATTGCAAAGTTGCAAATTCATATACACAATCACTGCAAAGAAGCCGCCACACTCCTTCACCTTTCCCGTTTCATCCCTATTTTTTCACCCCGTTGCTTTCCATGGCTCATCTGTTCCAGCGGGTTCAGGGCGTCGTAGTTGGCTCTCAGGTCGTCCGCATACAGCGCCACATACCGCCGGGTCATCGTAAGGTCCGCGTGGCCCAGCAGCTTTTGCAGACGGAACGGATCGCCGCCAGCTTGGATATACAGTTTGGCGTAGGTATGCCGGAACAGGTGCATCGATGTTTTCTCCACGCCTCTGCTATGGTTATAATTCCACACCGCATTGCCAAGCGAATTCAGGGTCATCTGGTTGCCATACTCTGAGACGAACAACGGGGCTGCGGGGTCGCCGCTGCGGTGCTCCAGATAGTCCTCCATGATCCTGACCAATGCCTTTGAGAGGGGTACGATCTGCTGATTGCGCGCTTTCATGTGGCGGAAAAACACTGTCCCGGCGGAAAGATCCAAATCTCCAATCTGCAGGTTGAGCAGCGTGGATGCACGGCAACCGGTACCAAGCAGGAAATTGACAATGACCCAGTTGCGGTATTCAGCAAAGGAGCACGTCTTGCAGTCCGGTTCCTTCAGCAACTTCTGCAGCTCGTCGGTGGTGTAGGGTTCTTTGATTGGATCATCTGCCCGCACCAGCTTGATAGAGAATTGCTCCAGATACCCTTTCTCCATACACCAGTATAAAAACGCCCGGACCATGCACAGGTTCGTATTGATGGTAGTATCTTGAAGCTTCTGGTCCTTCATATAGAAGATATAGTCCTCCACCGCTTCCTCTGTGATGGTATGGATGGGCTGTTCTGTGTTCCCCAGAAACCGAAAGAAGCTTCTGCCCTTAGCGGCGTAGAAGTCGAGTGAGCCTTGGGAGAGATTCTTGAGCCGGTTGTACTTTTGGAACCTTTCAAAGGCCTGTTGGATGGTGGGGTTTGCCTTGGCAGTGGGTCTTAAATCACGGTTACGCACGAGAGAGACTCCTCCTTTTTTCGCGAAAAATCCCTCTCGCCCGCTCAACGCTTCCAGAAAATGGTGCAAAAAGAAAAAAGCCCGGAATCATTCGAATCAACGAACAATTCCGAGCTTTCTCATGCCACCGGCGGGGCTTGAACCCGCACTCTGTCGCCAGAAAGGGATTTTAAGTCCCTCGTGTCTGCCAATTTCACCACAGTGGCTTCTAAATGAACTGCCGCTGCAAGAGCTGCAAACGGCAATTCATATCATACAATAGAAATCCCGATTTGTCAAGTTATACCTTGCCGCCATGCAGCTCGGCATACATGCGGGAGCGGCACTCGGCGACGGCAGGGGTCATGTTGACGTAGTGCTTGTGGGGGCACTCCAGGCGCAGCTCGCTCTCCCAGGTCTCATCGGTCAGTTGGTGAGCGATGTAGGCCTTTTTCTCTGCGATGGAGGGCAGCTCCATGGCCAGCTCGCCGTGGAGGATGTGCGGCACCAGCAGCTTTTTCACCTTGGTGGGGGTGATGGTCACGGTGCGCTCAATGGCGTCAGAATCCAGATTGACCATCGTGACAGGCTTGCCTGCCTCAATCTTCTCGCCATCCATGGCGATCAGGTCGCACTGTGCCTGGCCGTTTTCATCGTAAAGACGCCACGGCATCTTTTTGCCAGGGATGATGGCCTTGCTGGCAGAATCCGAACACTTCATCTTGGGCTGATAGGTTCCATCCGGGCGCTTGACGGCCACCAGCTTGTACACGCCGCCGAAGACGGGGTCGGAAGCCGAGGTGATGAGGTTCTCGCCGACACCATAGGAATCGAAGTGGGCATGCTCATACAGCTCCATGTTGGCGATCTTCTTTTCGTCCAGACCGTTGGACGCCACCAGCTTGATGTAAGGCTTCCCTGCTGCGTCCAGCGCCTTGCGCAGGCGCTTGGAGCCGCGGGCCAGGTCGCCGGAGTCGATGCGGGCGC
>ERZ791902.872-NODE-872-length-17855-cov-120.393652_pt1 | contig 17855 bp, 19 predicted proteins | sample MGYA00510149_ERZ791902 | MGnify/ENA primary metagenome ERZ791902 (study PRJEB30046, sample SAMN00792060) | human gut metagenome | study: EMG produced TPA metagenomics assembly of the A metagenome-wide association study of gut microbiota in type 2...
AAACATCCTCGCATGAACATCTGGACGTAGGAAACCAAGTCTTGTCATTGAAAATATCATGGGAGATGGCTTGGAAAGCCTGATAAACCAGATACTGCGAGAAAGATTTATCTACCATCTGCCTGGTCTTCATCTTAAATAACTTCATCGTCGTAACCCTTTAAATCATCAAGAATCATATCAAGAGAATTGATCAAGGCAAACTGAGAATTCCCATGACAATCACAACAGACAGCATCTCCTATAACCAGGGCAGAAATCTCAGCATCAGATATTTTCACCTTGGTTCGTTTCAGCGAACGGGAAGAGGTACACGGACCTGTCCAATAGTATACCTTGATGCCGTAATCTTCTTTACTGCACAGGTTCACCAACATGGCAATGTCTCTGTTTGCCTTGTCCAAGTGCAACTGCTCACCAGGATCAGTTTCATATCTGGCATGATACTTACGAGCATTGATGCACTCCATGAAGGAATGCTGCATCTGTAATTGCTTGACAAAGGAATATGGCGCATCGCTAAGAGTCTGATGGCGAGGAAATGAAAACACTACAGCCTTTGGCTTATAGCCAGCCTTGATTCTTTCAGCCACGGCATCAAAGAAATCACCAGGTGGCAACTTGGCAGAAATCACCATATTCCAGCCATATTGATTCGCCACCCTGTTGATATTATCACGCAGAAGAGCCACCACCTTGTCCTGTCCTCTTTTGCCGCCGAAGATTCTGGATTCTTCCACAAAAAGGAATCCTTTGTTGGGGCGATTATCAATAATCACCTTGCAGAAAGGCTGGTTGTGAATTTCATTCTCCTTAAAATCACTCCAATAAAATTCTTTCTTGTCTGCGCATACATCCAGCACAGCCACACCTTCGCGAAATCCCAATATTCGGTTGTCGTGAATAACGTCTTCCTCATACTTCCGTGATTCCACCAAAGTCATTTTCTTGCTTTTCAGCAAACTGTCCATTACCTTCTCGAAACCAGTCTGACATTCCTGATATTTTTCAGGCGATGACATTTCGAGAAAATCCAAGGGTAGAGTACCCTCGATACTTGAAAGATTCCGGCTTTTGCAGAAATCAAACTTGAAGACAACGTAAGAAGTCTTTTCTGTGCTGTTTTTGATACGTCCAGTCATTGGCTTGCGATTTAAGTTATACCATGAAAGTTATTTTTCATAGCATCTACAAAAGTAATACTTTTTCCCCGAATAAACAAATAAATTCTAAATTATTTTTTATCAAATTGTCTTTTTTTCATAAAACCATCAAAACAAAATGTGAATGTGAATGTGAATGTGAATTTGAAATGTAAGTCAATGTATCGGGTTGTTCCATCCATTCCTTTTATAGGATATTGTGAATGAAATTCAGTCCTCGCGCGCGTACCTTATTATATATGTAATATTAACCTATTATAATGGCTACTATTACTTAAACACGATTATACGCTTCTCCTTCAGGTAACATTGAAAAACATTTCAAATTCACATTCACATTCACATTTTTGCCTTTCCTTCTATCAACCAGCTAACCCACATAGCAAGTTACTGTGCCGCCCGATGCCCCCAAAACTGCGTGGCGACGCACCTCCAGCCACGTCCCGACGCAGATGGCGATACGTCGGGACGTAGATGGCGGTACATCGGGACGCAGTTGGGGGTACATCGGGACGCAGTTGGGGGTACGTTGGGACACGCCCTGAAAGGGCAGAAGCTCCTAGCCCAGGGCAACGCCCTGGGTAGCTATTGACGCAATCCCGGCGCCCTGTAAGGGCAAAAGCTTTAAAACCTCAAGCAAAAAATATAAAGCTTTTGCCCTTACAGGGCGTATTGGCTACATCCTTAAAACCCAGGGCGTTGCCCTGGGCTAGGAGCTTCTGCCCTTTCAGGGCGTGTGGCGTCAAGCAAATACATGATTAATGAGGAAGGAATGCACGTGATTCGGGACAAGGATGCACGTGATTCGGGACAACTATTGCATTTTGGCGATTTTTTTTGTATCTTTGCACTGTGTTAGAAGAAAGGCTGCACTGCCATTCTTTAAGAACGGCAAATGGGAAATTAACCACTAAAAAACGGAGGGGGAAAACGACAGGGGTGCACACCTGCCCAATCTCTTTCTAAATGTTGAACCACTAAAAAAGAAAGGAAAAAAGAAAATGAAAAAGGAAGTTTGGAAAACTATCTTGCAGATGCTCATCGCAGTACTCACCGCCATCGGCACTACCCTCGGCGTTACCAGCTGCATGTAGACTGATTTGTTTAACCATTTAAAAGTAACTGATTGTTTAACCATTAAAAAACTATTTGGATTATGGGAATTAAAGTAAAAGCTATCGAGCGCAACGTGTCGTTCGAAAAAGGAAAGCAGAAGTGGGCGTTCGTCATGCAGGCTGACCTCTACAGCCAGCTGAACGCAAGTAAGGTAATCGAGGAAGCTGCCATCCGAAGCGGTCTGCCTAAGGCAGTGATCAATGCCGGATGGACTGCCATCGGCGATGTGATAGCAGCCTGGGCCACCGAGGGCCACAGCGTGGCTGTGCCAGGACTGGGTAGCCTCCGTTTCGGTCTCAACTCTACTGCCGTGGAGGATGTGAACAAGGTGAGCGCCAACCTCATCACCCGCCGTTACATCATCTTCGTGCCTAACACCGAGATCAAGAAGGAACTGGAGGAGACTTCCGTCAGCATCACCTGCTACGACCGAAACGGTAAGGTGGTGAAGCAGGTTACCTCTACCGACAAGCCTTCGGGCGACGACAACCCTGGCGGTGGCGGTTCTGACGGAACCGGAAGCAATACCGAGGGCGGTGGCGGAAACACCGAAGGCGGTGGCGGAAATACCGAAGGCGGTGGCGGAAATACCGAAGGCGGTGGCGGAAACACCGAAGGCGGTGGTGGAAATACCGAAGGCGGTGGCGGAAACACCGAGGGCGGTGGCACCGGTAGCGGAGACGTAGGTCTCTAAACAGCTCCCCTAAAAGAGGAAGAATCTAACAGAGAAAAAACTCTAAAAGAGGAAGAATCTAACAGAGAAAAACTCTAAAAGAGGAAGAATCTAACAGAGAAAAAACTCTAAAAGAGGAAGAATCTAACAGGGGAGAATCCTAAAAAGAAGAAGGGCGGCATGCCCGAGGCATACCTTTTACAGTATACCTTGGTCATGTACACCCTTTTTGTATCCTTGCACCTTTCTTTCTGCCTAAATTAAACTAATCTACCAAAAAACAGTTTCCTGCGCATCACTGCGCAAGAAAAAACAAACACTAATCTTAAAAACTAACACCAAAGAATGGCGTTAAAAATAACAACCAACAGCGCATCCCTGCGCAAATTGAATTCATGACGCACTTAAAAAAAGTGCTTTTACTAACAACAGAAAATCCCCCCGGCGCATCTCTGCGCCGGGAAAGACGTCTGACTTAATTTAGCACAACGCCGTGTGCATAACCCAAAATATGACAGGTCAGTAAGACCAGTCAACCTAATAACTAATTCTATAATAATGTCACGAACTCAGCGGCGATATCCACCAGCTTCTTGCGACGAGCCACACCGATGATGTAGTGCGCCTCCTTGGCTGAGCAATGGAAATGCTTCTTGATGCCAGTCACAAGCTCCTGCTTGGTGATGGAATCCACACCCTTAGGAAATGACTTCCTAACCGCCTTTTCTATATCGCTCATCTTGTACTCCATGTGTCGTTTATGGTAGTAGGAAGATACTGTGACTGCGAAGACAATCACCAGCACGATGATAGTGAACAATACTGTCTGATTCATGATCTTAAATTCTATACGTTTTTACGTTTTATCCAAGTTGTTGTATTCTCTCTACCGCCTGTAGTCCTCGCTCCCGTCCGGGGGCAATCATCCCAATGCGATAGGCGCCCGCGATAGCTGCTATCTCGAAACGCACCGCAAATATAGCAAAAATATTCCAATGTTGTTCAAAAAATCCCGATTATTTTTAGTTTTTGCATAAAAAAAGTGTTTTTTCCATCGTTTTTCCCGATAAAACATGGTTTTTTCAAAAATTATATGTATTTTTGCAGTGTGTTGGAGTGCCGCCCCAAGGTGGCGCTCCAATAATCTGAAAGCCCCTTTATATATATAATAATGTATTGGGATTCCGGAAAAGGAAAAACTATCAATTTGAAAGCAAAACTAACAAATAACACAATAACGTAATAACATAGAGAAATGCAAGAAACGGTAAAAAAGGTACTGACCGGCGATTTTAATCGCAAGAAGGCACTGCTCTTCCTCCTGACGGCACTCGTCACGGTCATCGTTTGGAACTTGCCCATCGACAGCTTCGGCATCGACGGACTGACAGTAGTTCAACAGCGCATCATCGCCATCTTCGTGATGGCAGTGATGCTGTGGCTCACCGAAGCTATTCCGGCCTGGGCCACGAGTGTGGTAATCATCTTCGTACTGCTCTTCTTTGCCAGCGACTCGGCATTCAAGATCATGCAGGGTTCTGAGGCCGAGATGGGACAGCTGCTCGACTATCAGGGTGTGATGGCATGCTTTGCCGACCCAACCATCATCCTCTTCCTGGGCGGATTCGTGCTGGCGATAGCAGCCACGAAGAGCGGACTGGATGCCAAGATGGCAAAAGTGCTGATAGCCCCGTTCGGCAAGCGCTCGGAGAATGTGCTGCTGGGCTTCATGCTCATCACCGGCATCTTCTCGATGTTCATCTCCAACACCGCCACCGCAGCCATGATGCTCACCTTCCTCACCCCAGTGTTCAAGGCTTTGCCTCCGGGCGGAAAGGGCCGCGTGGCGCTCACCATGGCCATTCCTATCGGAGCCAACCTGGGCGGTATGGGTACACCTATCGGAACCCCTCCTAACGCCTTCGCCTACAAGGTGCTCAACGACCCTCAGGGACTGAACATGGGCATCGGATTCGGCGACTGGATGATGATCATGGCGCCGATGGTCATCCTGATGCTCATCGTGGCATGGTTCATCCTGCTCAAGATGTTCCCTTTCTCACAGAAAACCATCGAAATCAAGATAGAGAGTCATGTGAACAGCAACTGGCGTACTGCCGTAGTGGCTGCCACCTTCATCCTCACCATCATCCTCTGGGTATTCGGAAAGCAGCTGGGCGTCAATGCCAATACCGTGGCGATGCTGCCTATCGCCGTGTTCGCCTTCACGGGCGTCATCACCGCCAACGACCTGAAGGACATCGACTGGTCGGTTATCTGGATGGTGGCAGGAGGTTTTGCCCTGGGTCTTGCCATGAACGGTACCGGACTTGCCGAGGCAGCCGTGAAGAGTATTCCGTTTGGCGAGTTCAACCCGCTGGTCATCATGGTAATCTCCGGTCTGGTATGCTTTGCGCTGAGTAATTTCATCTCCAACACCGCCACCGCAGCCCTCCTGATTCCTATCCTGAGCGTGGTATGTGCGGGCATGGGCGACAAGCTTGCCGAAATCGGCGGTACATCCACCATCCTCATCGGTGTGGCAGTAGCAGCCAGCTGTGCGATGTCTCTGCCTATCTCTACCCCTCCAAACGCCATCGCCTACTCTACCGGACTCATCCAGCAGACGGACATGGTGAAGGCAGGAGCCACCATCGGTGTCATCAGCATCCTGATAGGCTACTCCGTGCTGGTATTCTTCTGCCGCATGGGAATCCTGTAAGGAGAAACTACAATAAATAAGAGACCACTGCAAAATAAATGAGGTTTTATTTTGCAGTGTCTTTTTTTTGGCGTAACTTTGCACCTGCAAAAACAAAATACAGAAAAATATTGAGATGAAGAAGATAGTAATCGGAATAGACGTAGGCATTTCTACGACCAAGATAGTAGGTATCGACGCCAGCGGAATGGTAATCAGCCCTATCCGCATCAAGGCTACCGACCCCATCACATCGCTCTACGGAGCCTTCGGAAAATACCTGCACGACAACAGGATTGCCCTCGACGAGGTGGAACACGTGATGCTGACCGGTGTGGGAGCAGCCTACATCGACGAGCGCATCTACGGTCTGCCCACATCGAAGAGTGAGGAATTCGTTGCCGACGGACTGGGAGCCCGATATGAGAGCAAGCTCGACCGCATGATCGTGGTGAGCATGGGCACGGGCACATCGCTCGTGAAATGCGACGGCAACGACATCAAGCACATCGGAGGTATCGGCATCGGAGGCGGCACCCTGGCGGGACTGAGCCGCATCATGCTGAAGACCGATGACATCAAGCAGATAGTGAACCTGGCGAAGGACGGTGACATCTCGAAGATCAACCTCCTGATAGGCGACATCAGCGCCAAGCCTCTGCCGGGTCTTCCGATGACCGCCACGGCTTCGCTCTTCAGCAATGCCAAGGCGAATGCATCGCGCGAGGACATCGCCATGGGACTCATCGGCATGGTATTGCAGAGCATCGGTTCTGCCACCATCCTCTCGTCCCTGGAATCGGGCATCAAGGACTTCGTGATGATAGGCAATCTCACCCTCCTGCCCCAGTGCCGCGAGGTATTCCCATCCATGGAGAAGCTCTACGGCGTGAGATTCAGAATACCGAAATACTCGGAGTTCTGTACCGCCATCGGCGCTGCCCTCGACTACAAGAGGGGGCAGAAGGAGTAACAGTCTGCCCCGGCAGAGAAAGCACAAGAAACAAGAAAAAAGCACCCACAGAAAGCACAGCGCCGCAACGGCCTGATATATAACCATTTAAACGTTTTGGAAAACAAAATTTTGTAAAGGTTTTCCAAAACGTTTTATTATTTCCCTGATTTTCAGCGACTTAATATTTTTTAACAATAAAAAAGTTATCCAAAAGCTTGCCGTTTCAGGAATTATTTGTATCTTTGCAATGTCGAAAATGGTTACACCGTAATCTATTCGTAACATAAGAACTTAATATTAAGCAATTTAATCATTAATCGTAAAAGTAATAGTATAATGATTCAAACAGTAGTAAAGCGCGACGGACGCATCGTTGGATTCAACGAACAAAAGATAATGGCTGCAATCCGTAAAGCCATGTTGCATACCGATAAGGGTGAAGATACCGCCCTCATCGAGCAGATCACTGACCACATCTCTTATCGTGGCAAGAGCCAGATGAGCGTGGAGGCCATCCAGGACGCCATCGAGATGGAACTCATGAAGAGTGCCCGCAAGGATGTTGCCCAGAAGTATATCGCATACCGCAACCAGCGCAACATCGCCCGCAAGGCGAAGACACGCGACGTGTTCATGAGCATCGTCAATGCCAAGAACAACGACATCACCCGCGAGAATGCCAACATGAACGCTGACACTCCTGCCGGAATGATGATGAAGTTCGCATCGGAGACCACCAAGCCTTTCGTTGACGACTACCTGCTCTCAGAAGAGTCGCGCGACGCCGTTACGCACAACTATCTCCACATCCACGACAAGGACTATTATCCAACCAAGAGCCTCACCTGCGTGCAGCATCCGCTGGACATCATCCTGCACCACGGATTCACGGCTGGCCACGGTTCAAGCCGTCCTGCCAAGCGCATAGAGACAGCAGCCGTACTGGCCTGCATCTCGCTGGAAACATGCCAGAACGAAATGCACGGCGGACAGGCTATCCCAGCCTTCGACTTCTACCTGGCTCCATACGTACGCATGTCGTATCAGGAAGAGGTGAAGAACCTGGAGAAGTTGACAGGCGAAGACCTGAAGGACCTCTACGACGCTCCTATCGATGACTACGAGGAGAAGCCGCTGGACGGACTGCAGGGCAAGGCACGCCTGGAGCAGCACGCCATCAACAAGACCGTGAACCGCGTGCATCAGGCTATGGAGGCTTTCATCCACAACATGAACACCATCCACTCACGTGGCGGTAACCAGGTGGTATTCTCAAGCATCAACTATGGTACGGATACCAGTGCCGAGGGTCGCTGCATCATGCGCGAAATCCTGCTCAGCACCTACGACGGCGTGGGCAATGGCGAGACAGCCATCTTCCCTATCCAGATATGGAAGAAGAAGAGAGGCGTCAACTATCTGCCTGAGGACAGAAACTACGACCTCTACCAGCTTGCATGCAAGGTGACAGCACGCCGTTTCTTCCCTAACTTCCTGAACCTGGATGCTACATTCAACCAGAACGAGAAGTGGAGAGCAGACGACCCTGAGCGCTACAAGTGGGAGATAGCTACCATGGGTTGCCGTACCCGCGTATTCGAAGACCGCTGGGGCGAGAAGACCAGCATCGCACGAGGCAACCTGAGCTTCTCTACCATCAACATCGTGAAGCTCGCCATCGAATGCATGGGCATCGAGAACAAGCAGCAGCGCATCGACATGTTCTTTGCCAAGCTGGATAACCTGCTGGATATCACTGCCAAGCAGCTGGACGAGCGATTCCAGTTCCAGAAGTCAGCCATGGCAAAGCAGTTCCCACTGCTGATGAAATATCTCTGGGTGGGCGCTGACAAGCTGGAGCCTACTGACACCATCGAGAGCGTCATCAACCACGGTACACTGGGTATCGGATTCATCGGACTGGCAGAGTGCCTCAAGGCGCTCATCGGCAAGCATCACGGTGAGAGCGAGGAAGCTCAGGAGCTGGGTCTGAAGATCGTGACCTACATGCGCGACCGTGCCAACGAATTCAGCGAGCAGTATCACCACAACTACTCCGTGCTGGCTACCCCAGCCGAGGGCTTGAGCGGCAAGTTTACCAAGAAGGACCGCAAGGAGTTTGGCGTCATCCCAGGCGTTACAGACCGCGACTACTATACCAACTCCAACCACGTGCCTGTATACTACAAGTGTACAGCGCTGAAGAAGGCACAGATTGAGGCTCCTTACCACGACCTGACCCGTGGCGGCCACATCTTCTATGTAGAGATTGACGGCGACGCTACCCACAACCCAGCAGTCATCGCCAGCGTGGTAGACATGATGGACAAGTACAACATGGGCTACGGTTCAGTGAACCACAACCGCAACCGCTGTCTCGACTGCGGCTACGAGAATGCCGATGCCAACCTGGAGGTATGTCCAAAGTGCGGCAGCCACCACATCGACAAGCTTCAGCGCATCACCGGCTACCTGGTAGGTACCACCGACCGCTGGAACAGTGGCAAGCTGGCAGAGCTCCACGACCGTGTGACACATATTGGAGGTTCAAAGTAAGCTATGATCAGCGTATTGAGCGTAGTACATGATACGATGGTAGATGGTCCGGGCTTCCGCACATCCATATATTGTGCCGGCTGCCCGAACCACTGTCCGGAGTGTCATAATCCCCAGTCATGGGACATCAACCATGGCACGATGACGTCTACCGAGGAGCTGATGAAGGAAATCATGGACGATCCCTTCGCCAACGTCACCTTCTCGGGCGGCGACCCGATGTTTCAGGCAGAGGGTTTTGCCGAACTGGCACGAGCCATCCGCCAGCAGAGCGACAAGACCATCTGGTGCTTCACGGGCTTTCTCTTCGAGAACCTGGTGAAGAATCCGGCTCAGCTTGAACTCCTGAAGCTGATAGACGTACTGGTAGACGGTCCTTACCAGAAGGACAAGCGCGATACCGACCTCTTCTTCCGGGGCAGCAGCAACCAGCGCATCATCAATGTAAAGAAATCCCTGCAGGAAGGCAAGGTAGTAGAAATACATCTCACAAAAGAAAATCCGAATCCCGTGCTCTGATTCCCAAAAGCACGAGATTCGGATTCTTTTTTTATTCCTTGATTTTCTCCGCCAGCATCTTCCACTCTTCTTCCGAGAGATACGGCTTGAGTTCCCTGACCAGTTGCCGGATATAGTCGCGGTCCCAGTCCTCTTCATGGCAGAAGTGATCCTCATAGAAGAGCAGGTCTACATCTATCAGAATCTCCCCACGCCTGCTGCGGGCAACGGTGCGCCCACATCTCCGCTCCACATCCCGGAACGCCTGCAGCACACGGTCCTCAACCACATGGACATACGTCGCCCCAACCGTATTGAGAAACGGTTTGGAATGAGGCATGCCGATGGGTTTGGTCCACATGTCAGGGCTGAACCTGATGTCTTCAAAGGCATTCTCCAGCTGACTTTTGGCCATAGCCACATGATTCTTCTGATTCTCGTTGGAACCCACTGCAAAGATGATTAGTATTTTCTTCTTGAAATTAAGCATTTTCTCTTCATTTTTGCTGCCGGGAGCTACGAAAGAACGGTTCCCCGAATTGCCGAAGGCAGCCAATTAATATAATTCTTATGCAAAGATAGTGAAAATACTTAAATAAATGATGGTTTTATTCCTTTTTTTATTATTTTTGCACTATGAATCGAATAAAAACATATTTTCTGGCCTTTTTGCTATCAACCTGCGCACTCTCTTCGGGCGCACAGATGAAATGGAATCAGACCTACCAGACATACATCAACCAGTACAAAGACCTGGCCATCGAACAGATGCTACGTTACCGCATACCTGCCAGCATCACCCTAGCACAGGGACTCTTTGAGAGTGCTGCCGGCAGGAGCGACCTCGTGAGGCAGGGCAACAACCACTTCGGCATCAAATGCCACGACTGGACCGGTCCTACACAGTATCATGACGACGATGCCCGGGGCGAATGCTTCAGAGTATACCGTGACGCAAGAGACAGCTATGAAGACCATAGCAAGTTTCTTGCAAGACAGCCACGCTATTCCCGACTGTTCCAGCTCTCGCAGACCGACTACAAGGGTTGGGCGAGAGGACTGAAGGCCTGCGGCTATGCCACCAATCCGCAGTATGCCAATAAGCTGATACAGATTATCGAGCTCTACAAGCTCTTCGACTACGACAAGGCAAAGCGCTACGACCGCTTCATGGCAAGCCACAGCGGCACCGACCAGCCTATCAACGGTCAGGGGCTGCTCCACCCTATCCACCTGTTCAACGACAACTACTATCTCTATGCCCGCGAGGGAGATACCTTCAAGGCACTGGGCAAGGAAGTGGGCATCAGCTGGAGAAAACTGGCTAGATACAACGAACGCGACAAGCACGACGTGCTGAAGAAGGGCGACATCATCTATCTGAAGAAGAAGCGCAAGAAGGCGCCTAAGCAGTACAAGCGCCGTCCGCACGTGGTTCAGCCGGGAGAAAGCATGTACACCATCTCGCAGAAGTATGGCATGCGCATGAAGTATCTCTACAAGAAAAACCATCTCCCTGCCGACTACAAGCTAAGAATAGGCGACAGGCTGAGAGTGAGATAATTTTTGGTGAAATGTGAATGTGAATGTGAATTTCAAATGAAAAGACAATGAAGAAAATGATATTATCCCTCGCCACCATGGCGATGCTGCTGGCGCCCAGCACAATCCAGGCGCAGAACTTTGACGATTATTTCGTAGACAAGACGCTGCGAGTAGACTATACCTTTGCCGGCAACAAGAAGACACAGATGATTGCCGTAGACCAGCTGAACGTGATGCCACGATGGTATGGCAAGCACCAGCGACTGGCTGAACTGCCTGTAGAGGGCAACGGACAGATTACCGTCCGCGACCATCGCACGGGCAAGGTCATCTACCGCAACTCCTTCTCTACCCTCTTCCAGGAATGGCTCTCCTACCCGGAATCAGAGAAGAATACACAGAGTTTCGAAAACGTATTCCTCGTGCCGATGCCAAAGGATACAGTAGACATCACCGTAGACCTGCGCAACAACCGACGCGAAGTGATGACATCGCTCACCCATCAGGTGGCTCCAAAGGACATCCTCATCCATCAGATGGGCAATCAGCCTACTCCTTACGAAACCCTGCAGCAGGCTGCCGATACCACCAAGTGTATCCACATCGCCTACGTGGCTGAGGGCTATACCGAGGCAGAAATGCCTGTCTTCCTGAAGGATGCCAAGGAGGCTACGGAGGCCATCTTCGCCCACGAGCCGTTCAAGAGCATGAGAGACCGCTTCAACATCGTTGCCGTGAAGTCGCCATCCCAGGAAAGCGGACCTAGCATCCCTTCCAAGGGAATCTGGCACAAGACTGCGCTCAGCTCGCATTTCGATACTTTCTACAGCGACCGATACCTTACCACCCTGCATCTGAAGGACCTGCACAACTGGCTGGCTGGTACGCCATACGAGCACATCATCGTCCTCGTGAATTCAGACAAATACGGTGGCGGCGGCATCCTCAACTCCTACAACCTCACCACCTGCCACCAGCAGTGGTTCAAGCCGGTAGTGGTACACGAGTTCGGCCATTCATTTGCCGGTCTTGCCGATGAGTATGCCTACGAGTCAGAGCAGATTCCGATGTATCCACACGATGTGGAGCCATGGGAGAAGAACATCACCACCCTTGCCGACTTCCACGGAAAATGGGAGAACATGATCAAGAAGGGCACCAAGGTTCCTACTCCATTGTCAAAGAACGAGAAGGTGGCAAAGACCAAGGTGGGCGTCTTCGAGGGTGCCGGATACAGTCCTAAGGGCGTATACCGTGGCGTTCAGGACTGCCGCATGCGCATCAACGAGACTCCGGAGTTCTGCGCCGTTTGCCAGGATGCATTGAAGCAGATCATCGATTTCTATACAAAGTAGATGAGCTGAATCAGCATGAAGCAGGACATCGATTTCTGCATGAAGTAGATGAGCTGTATCAGCATGAAGTAGGAACATCGATTTCTGCTTTGTATGCAGAAAGAGAATCCCATTCAGAGTGGAAAGAGAATCCAACTCTGAGTGGAAAGAGAATCCAACTCTGAGTGGAAAGAGAATCCAACTCTGAGTGGAAAGAGAATCCAACGCAAAGTGGAAAGAGAATCCAACTCTGAGTGGAAAGAGAATCGGAATAAAAACCTATAAAAGAGAAACTTATGAAAGAGAAAGAATTAAAGATCCAATACCAGATAGCTGAGCTCTCGGAGTTGAGCGAAACAGAGCAAGAGTTGGTGAAGAAGGCGATGGATGCTACGAATCACGCCTATGCCAACTACAGCCATTTCTACGTAGGTGCAGCCTGTCTTCTTGCCGATGGCAAGATGGTGATAGGAGCCAATCAGGAGAATGCGGCATTCCCATCGGGACTATGTGCCGAGCGCAGTGCCATCTTTGGTGCGCAGAGCTATTATCCGGAGTTGGCGATTACCACCTTAGCGATAGCTGCCCGCAATGAGAACGGTTTCCTCAAGTCGCCTATTTCGCCCTGCGGTGCCTGCCGCCAGGTGATATTGGAGATGGAGGACCGCTATCAGCAGCCCGTCCGCATCCTGCTCTATGGCGAGAATGGCATCTTCTGCTTCCACAGCATCAAGGACCTCCTCCCCTTCTCTTTCGTGGATGCGAATATGAAGGAATAAAGGTTATTGCCATGCGCCCTGAAAGGGCAGCACCTCCTAGCCCAGGGCAACGCCCTGGGTATGTGTTAGTTATAAAAAAACGCCCTGTAAGGGCAAAAGCTTTAAAATACCAGATGATTTATAAAGCTTTTGCCCTTACAGGGCGACTTGTTTACGTCCATGATTACCCAGGGCGTTGCCCTGGGCTAGGAGCTTCTGCCCTTTCAGGGCGTGTGGCGAATCGGGGCGATTTGATTTATTTCAATCCTCCTATCATGTGGCGAATCTGGGCGATTCTTGCCTTTTCTTTGGGAGTATTCCTATACTTTAAATATCCTTCCAGGGAAAGCTCGAAGCATTCCTTCGCCTTCTTCCTTTCTTCTGCAAAGAGATGGCAGAAGCCCATGCGATAATAGGCATCTGGCTTCTCATTATCCCTGCAGAGCGGCAACATCTTCTCGTAGAGCGGCAAGGCACGGGCATACTGCTGGAGCGCAAAATAACTCTCGGCATCCATCCAGTAATAGAGCGAAAGCTCATGGGGAGCCAAACCCTGCAACAACGGAATCACCTCATCAAAAAGCCTGATGGCTTCAGCATACTCCCACTCATAATACAGGCACACCGCCAGATAAGCCCGGTAGCGGGGATTCAGCTTATAACGCTTGTTGAGCGGCTGGAGCAACACCAGGCACTCATGAAACTTCTCGGAAGCGAAGTAATCCAATGCCCTAGCCAGCTGCTCGGCATCTGCCTTCCTATCCCCCTTCTTCACTTGAAAGGAAGCGCTTTCTTCTATCTTTTTCGAGCGCTCCAAGGATGGGCTGAAAGCACAAGAACTCCTAGACCCAGAAAGGGCTAAAGTTTCCACCCCCGGCATTGAACAATCCGACATTGAACTACCCGACATTGCCCAACCCGGCATTGAACCACCCAGCAAACTCCCCCAGACAAGCAAGCTGCCAACCAATACCCTAAACTTCATTTACTCTTCCTCCCTATTCTCAAACTCCGACTCATAGCAGCCGGCATCAGGCGTCTCCTTTCTCCTCAATCCATTCCTGTCAACAGGCAATGAAGTGGCTGGATCTGCCTTTCCTATCGCTGCCGACTCCTTGCGAAGACGGAAATCATACTTCAGATTATCGGTATCGAACAGTACGAAATGCTTCTCGCCATACATCGTGGTATCCTTCACATCCTCATAAATGACATTGGTAAACTTCAGACTGTCGTCCCCCTGCATCTTCTCCGTACGAAGCACACAATGGTCGAAGAGGAAATTGAAAGCATCCTCCTTTTTCGGAGCCTCCCAAACCACCTCATCATCATGATAACCCGTTACGAGCGAATTTCTCACCTCGAAACGAGGCAACGGAGAGGCAAAACCGATGGCCGACTCGCGACGACCATCAAACGGATAGAACTGGGCAATGGTGCAGCCGTTTACCTCAACATCTCCACCCTCAACATAGAGCGGATGTTTCAGGCAGTTGGTTATCTGCGAGTTATAAATCTGCACCTTGGCAGAATCAACCCTCACTCCGTAACCCTGATTGTTATGAACCGTAGCATTCTCGATGAGCAGCTTCTGCTTCGTAGCATCGCCCGGTTCTATCATCACAGCATTGTAGGCACTATGAATATCAGCAAACGAAATCCTGCAGTCATGAGCCGAAGACATCAGTCTGATTCCCTGCCATTGTCCCGGTGTGCGGTCATAAGGCAGATAATCGAACATGTGGTCCAGTCGGTCGCCCCGCATCACCACTTCCCTGTCCTTTTCGCCCTCAACCTTCAGCGACCCGAACACCTGCAAGCCCGCATTCTCGTGGAAATAGAGTTGGGTGCCCGGAGCAATGGTCAGCGTAGCAGCCGAATCAACCCTGATGCCGCCATAAACCACTACCGGCAGCGTGCTCTCCAGAAGCTTGTCTTCCTTCACCTCAAGCGAATTGAGTTTCATCGCATCCCATGAAAACGCCCTCAGATTCACCTTCTGCTCCACGCCACTTTCCAGCGCAAACACCAGGTTATCGCTCACCAGCTGCGGCTCTTCGCTGTTCTGCATCGCCGTAGTCAGCTCTACAAACACGCGTATGCTGTCACCCTTTCTGATCTCCACATTCTGCGTCTGGAATCCCGCTTCGCTGCCCAGATAAGATCCGTCTACATTCACCCGGTAGCCCTTCTGGTTACCATTTTCCAGACGTACCGACTGGCAGCGCAGCCCCTTGCCCGTACGGTTGTAAACCCAGAAGCTTCGGGTAGGCGTAGGCACATTCGAGAAGGTGGTGTCCATCTTCAGCGTATCTACCGAAAACGAGAGCACATCTCCCCTCGACGTTGAGAAACTCTCATCGTCGGCACAACTGGCAAGCAGGGCGCTCATCGCCATCCCTACACCCATTATATACAAAAATCCCTTTTTTCGTTTCATATCTTCTATAAAACGAAAAAAAGGACGTATTATTGCATTCAGCTTTTTACTATTATTGCCTGCATTCAATTATGCAGCCTTGCAGAAAGCCATCCGCAACATAAACCGTTACATGAACAGGGCAAAGATAGAGGCACCCACAACCGTCATCACACCGCAAACCACGATGCTTAGACTGCTCATGGCACCCTCGATAGTACCCATCTCCATCGCCTTGGCAGTACCCAGTGCATGGGCAGAACAGCCGATGGCGATACCCTTGGCTATCGGTTCCTGGATGCGCAACAGCTTGAGGAACTTCTCGGCAAAGATATTGCCCAGCACACCCGTGACGATGATAACTACCACTGACACAGCCACATGACCGCCCAACTCCTCAGAAATGCCAATACCGATGGCGGTAGTGATGCTCTTAGGCAGGAAGGTGACGTAAGAGGCATGATCGAAATGGAAAAGCAGGGCAAGCAGCAATACGGAGCACAAGCTAGCCAAGACTCCCGACACGATGCCTGCCACCACCGCACGATAATTCTTCTTGAGCAATTCCACCTGCTGATACAGAGGAACAGCCAGACAGATGGTGGCTGGAGTAAGCAGATAGCTGATCATATTGGCACCAGCAGAATAGGTCTTGTAGTCTACACCCGTAAGGAGCAACACACAGATTACCAACACGATAGCGATGAGCAGGGGATTCATCAGCGACCACCCCGTCTTCATCTTCAGCAGCATACCGATGCCGTATGATGCCAGACTGATCAGAACTCCGAAGAACACGGAATCCTGAAAAAGCGAAATAGAACTCATCATCATTTCTTAGCCTCCTTTCCTGTCTTGTTTTCTGAAACTTCTACACTTGCAAGGCTTTCAGCAGTCTTCTCCTGCTGCGCCTTCATCCGGTTCTTGCGGATTACCATCTGGGTAATCCATCCCGAAACACCCATCACGATGAAGGTGCTCACCACCGTCACAATGATATACTGCAGCCACGAATTGCCTATCGCCTGCCAGGAATCGATGAGCCCCACGGCAGCAGGGATAAACATCACCGGCATAACGGCAATCAGAAAGCTGCTCGTCTCACGAATATCCTTCACCTTAATCCATTTCAGCTCCAGTGCCGCAAAAAGCAAGATGATGCCATAGATACTGGCAGGAATCGGCAACGGCAACAGGAAATGGAGCAGTTCTCCCGCAAAAGAGAACGCTATGATTATCAAAAATTGAATTAAAAACTTCATCCTGAATTACTTTTTACTTTGAACTTTGAACCTTAAGCTTTGAACTTTGAGCCTTGAGCTTTGAACCTTGAGCTTTGAGCTTTATGATTACCCATGCCCCCCTGAGCCACCGTTGAATCCGATTCCATCGGATTCCCTCCCCAGGAAAGGCCAGCAGGAAGCCCAAAAGCAAACCTCTCTTTTACAACAACCCTATATACTGTTCAATGATGCTGGCAGTCTTTTCTGCCCCCAGGCGCACGGTATCGAGGCAGATGTCATAGTCATCGGCATTGCCCCAGGTAAGCCCGGTATAATACTTATGATAGGCGATGCGGCAGTCATCCGCATGCTCAACGAACTCCTCAGCCTCCAGTCTTCCCAGACCTTCCTCATGGCGGATATTCGCAATGCGCTCCTCAAGATTGCCCTTCAGGAACACCGAAACGAGATCCTTGCGGTCGCGGAAGATATAATTGCCGCAACGGCCGATGATGATGCAGTTCTCCTGCCCAATCATATCCGTCAATACCTGAATCGGCTTTTCGGTGAGCGCCTTCTGAGGCTCACCCAGGGAAGACATGGCAAAGAGCAGCTCGTCTACCGGACGCTCATCAAAGAACGACTCCATCTCATCAAGCACCCCATGCTCCCGTGCCATATCCATCAAAGTCTTACGGGTATAGAAAGGGATGCCATAATGTTCAGCCAGCAACTTGCCCACATGAATAGCGCCACATCCACATTGGCGCGCAATCGTAATAATCATAACTCTAAAACTATTAAACCAAAACCTATATATACCAAGAAAGCTAAGAAGATTTAACTCTTCTTAGCTTTCTTGAAGTCGGGGCGACAGGATTCGAACCTGCGACCACCTGTTCCCAAAACAGGAG
>ERZ791902.873-NODE-873-length-17828-cov-3.857762_pt1 | contig 17828 bp, 20 predicted proteins | sample MGYA00510149_ERZ791902 | MGnify/ENA primary metagenome ERZ791902 (study PRJEB30046, sample SAMN00792060) | human gut metagenome | study: EMG produced TPA metagenomics assembly of the A metagenome-wide association study of gut microbiota in type 2...
GGGATTACCGAGAGCCTGCCCCGGCCTACTCGCAGGGCAGCGCGGACGACTTTGCAGTCATCGACGACAGCGACGATCTGCCGTTTTGAGGGGGGGGGTAACGTGTGAGCGCAAAGAAAAAGAAAGAGCGCAACGATGATGATGACTTCATCCTCATCCAAAAATGGATGAAGCGCCAGCCTGGACGCAGCGGGCAATGCCTCAAGGGCAACTCCCTTTCCGTCTACGCCATCATCTACGGCTTCACCCGGCGGGATGCCGGGGCCTACAAGGGCGGTTACTCGTATATAGCCGACTGGCTGAATCTGAGCGACAACGGGGCCCGGAACATTGTCAAGGACCTTGTGAAAGAGGGCTTTCTGGAAGAGTCCAAGATCATCGTGAACGGTATTGAGATGAACCAATACAAAGCCATCCGGCGGCAGACCGAAGAGCGCAACGATGATGAAAACCATGTTGAAAGTTTTCCACAAAACCCTACAAAAAAATGTACCCCTACAAAAAATGTACCCCTACAAAAAATGTGCGAGACCCCTACAAAAAATGTAGGCAGACCCCTACAAAATTTGTACCCAGATAAAACTACTAAGAAAAACTATAAGAAAATCTATCTATCAGCAGCGCAAGGCGCTGCACAGGATGGATTGATTGTGGAAAACTCGGATTTGGATTTGGTACGGGAAAAATTCCGGGAGCAGCTGGAGCTCGACACTCTGGCCCTGCGGTATGACCCCGGCGAGCTGGAAGAATTGGAAGACGCAATCGTGGACATGTACACCTGCCCGGAGCCTTATCAGCAGATCGGCCAGCAACTCCAGAGCACCAAGGCTGTCCGCCAGATGCTGGACAAGCTGACCAGCCAGCACATCGAGTACATCATGGAGAGCCTGAGCAACACCACCCAGCCCATCAAGAACATCCGCAGCTATCTGCGGGTCACCATCCTGCGGGCACCCACCACGGTGGAGCACTACTACAAGGCCCAAGCCAATGCGGCGGTGGCCAGAGCATCGCACCCGGCGGGGCCCAGTGCCGAAAATCTGGCCGCTTCCATGCGGAGGATCCAGAAGCGAGGTGATGGAGCATGAGCAAAGCGGACGACCTCGCCCAGCACTGGCCCGCAGACAGCCCTTGCAACGGCTGTGCCTATGCAGCCTGCCGGAACGGTGCGGGTTCCTACTTCCGCAAGTGCAGCCATTTCCGTGAGTGGCTGGCCACCCGGTGGCAGGGCTACCAGATCACCATGGAAGAGCTGAAAGCAAAAAGCAGATAAGCCGAAAAAGAAAGGAAATTGCAATGCACACCATGACAAAAATCGCTATCATCAACCTCAAGGGCGGTGTGGGAAAATCCGTCACCGCCTGCAACCTGGCCTGCGTCCTCGGGTGGAAGTACTCCCGGCGGGTGCTGGTGATGGACCTGGACAAGCAGGCCAACAGCTCGAAATTTTTCAAGTGCTTTGACCCGGATGAAAAGAGCATGGCCGACGTGCTCACCCTGGAGGCAAAGCTTGGGGACGTGATCCAGATCCCGGACTACAAAAATTTTCAGTTCGTGGACGTCGCCCCCAGCTGCATGAACATGATTTTTGCAAACCAGCGGCTCACGCTGGAAACCATGCGGCCCCGGCACGACCGCCTGCGGCACGCTCTGGAGCAGCACCGCGAGGATTACGATTACTGCATCATGGACTGCCCGCCCGACATCGACATGGCCACGGTCAACGCCCTTGTCTGTGCGGACTGGGTCATCATCCCGGTGGACTGCGGCGAGTGGGCCATGGACGGCTTGCAAGAGATCCTCAAGCAGGTCAAAGAGGCCAAAGAGGCCTACAACCCGGCGCTGGAAGTGCTCTGCGTCCTGCCCACCATGTACCGCCGCACCCGGTACGGTGCCAAGGCCATCAACCAGCTGGCGGAAAGTGGGCTGCCGCTCTTCCGGTACGAGGACGGCAGGATTTTGCGCATCGATGCCAGCGTGAAAGTGCAGGAAGCCATCAGCGAGCACATGCCGCTGTACGCCTACAGCCCGAAATCCAAAGCCAGCGAGCAGTACATCGAGCTGGCCCGGCATGTAGTCAAGAAAGTGGAGGGGTGAGCGTATGATGAGCACCGGACTTTTGGACAGTTTTTTGAACCCGCAGCCCCAGAATACTGACCCGGCGGGGCCGATGCATGTGGAGATGCTGCCGATCAGCTACATCATGCCGAACCCAGATAACAAAAAAATCTACATCGTGGGCGATGTGGAGCGGCTGAAAGACGATATCAAGGCCAACGGCGTCCGCCAGCCGCTGGAGGTGATCCGGTGGGCCAATGGCTACAAGCTCATCGGAGGTGAGCGTCGGCTTACAGCCTGTAAGCAACTGGCCGCTGAGGGTGACGAGCGGTTTACCACTGTCCCCTGCATCATCGTGGAAAGCAAGGGCGAGCTGGAGGATAAGATTTCCCTCATCACCGCCAACGCCACGGCCCGGGATTTGACCGACGGCGAGCGCGTGGCCCAGTATGAGGCCCTGAAAGATGCTTTGACCAAGAAAAAGCAGGACGGCAAGCTGGAGGGCAAAGTCCGGGATGAGCTTTGCAGGATTCTGGGTATCAGCACGGGTGCAGCGGCCCGGCTCAACATTGTGGCCAGCACCGAAAACGAGACCATCAAAGAGCGGTTGCGTGATGGAGAGATTGGCTTCATGCAAGCCGTCAAGGATGCTCAGGATTATGCCCGATTTATGGGGCAAGCATCCGAGGACCCTGAGCCGGAAGAGCCGCCAAAAGCAGCGCCTGCGGAAACGTTACCGAAAACTGTGCCGAAATACCCTGAATGGTTACTTGAATCGGCAAAAGAAGTGTGCGAAATCGAGTGGGTGAAGAATGCCCCCGATTTCACAGCAGATGCGCTTATAAAAAGCAAAGGCGATGCTTGCGGGAGAAGCTTAACGCACGGATTTGTTGATTTTGACCGTAACAAGATACGTTTCTGGGGATACAAAAAAGGAGACTACTCGTTTACCTGGGCAAAGTTCGTAAGATTTTGCATCGAAAAAGGCATTGCTCCTGAAAAGCACGCTGCAAAATCTGCTGCAAAACCCGTGGAACCCGCAAAGCCCGCTGCAAATCCGGCAGCACCAGAAGAACCCAAAGGGCACGGCACCCTGTATAAGCTGGCATGTAAGACCCTGCAAGATGATGCACCGTGGGCCATGGGCTGGGAGGATGTGCAATTTCAGCTGGCGTATTATAGCCAGCCTCTCCCCGGCGGGGCCACGCTCTGGAAGCGGGTGGATGAGACCCGGCAGGATGCAGACCAGCCGTGTGAGGACTATGCCATCATCCTACAGGACCACAGCTTCTACACCTGCGGCTGGATTTCGTACTATGCAGGGATGCCCGATATTTTGACCAAGTTTTTTGAGCTGAAGTAAACACCAAGGAGGCCACCACATGAAACCGCGAGAATTCCGACAGCTGCACGCAATCCCCTTTGACATCAAGGCCCGGAAAGAACGCATCCGGCAGTTGGAAGACAAACAGGCCGCGGGGCCTGAGATCGTGGCAGACGTGGTGAAATCCTCTCGCGGGGAGGGCAACGCCTGCATTATGGGCCACGCCACTGTGCGCGGCACCGCAGACGCCGCCTATACCAAGCGGGAAGCCGAGATCAAACGCCTGAAAAAAATCAACGCCGATCTGGAGGCCCGTTATCTGGAGGGCCAGCGCATCGTGGAGACCTGTGACGACTATCTCCTCCGCGCTGCTATCTCGGCCATCTGCATCCTGGGCAAAAAGCCGCAGGAGGTGGCCGTGGAGTGGATGGAACAGGGCCGAGATCTGGACGCCGAAGCCATCCGGAGGCGGGTAGATCGGTGGGTGGAGCAGAATGTGAAATGATTTCCCGGCGGGGCGGAGTTCACCCAAAAGGAAATATCTAAGATTCGCGCAAGGTACAACTTGACGGATGAAGATGAAAGGATGAAGTGATTTGAAAACTGTTCAAGATATTATGCGTCAGAACAATTCACTTGCAAACGTGGAGAGGTTCAACGCTATGCAGAAGTGGGATTACAAGAGGAAAGTAACCCACGCGCAAGAGATGGCGGAAGCCTTTTACAGCTGGGCGCGGGAGCATGGGAAGAATGTTCATCTCTCCGTTGGTGGTTTGGATTCCATCACCCTGCATTACTTCCTTGAAAGTATCGGGTTGCCCGTGACGTGCATTTCCTGCTCTTCCCTTGAGGGGCGCGGCGTACAGGAAGTTCACAAACGGATCGCGCAGGAAATGAGCGCAGAATACAAAGACTGGATGGGTGACGGGGAAACCCCGGCGTTCGTCTTTTTGAAGCCGCTGAAGAACAAAGTACAGGTTTTGCAGGAATGCGGATGGCCTGTTATCAGCAAGGAAAAAGCTGGCAAGATCATGCTGCTGCAAAACCCGACAGAGAAAAACGCAACCGTGCGGCATGCGATCATCACCGGGGAAACCGGCGAATATGGCGGCTGGCAGAAAAACAGCCGGATGAAGCTGCCGCAGAAATGGCTTGAGCTGTTCGGCGGTGCTGATCCAGAGGGTGCGGCACTGGGATATAAGGCCGCACCGTTCAAAGTGTCTGATAGGTGCTGTTACTACCTCAAAGAGAAGCCTTGTTCCGACTGGGCGAAAGAACACAACAGCGTTCCTTACATGGGGCTTATGGCGAGTGAGGGCGGCAGACGTGAAAAAGCCCTCAAGCTGAACGGATGCAATTACTACGGTAAGACTACCACCCGTTCCGCACCGTTCGCAATTTTCAGCCGACAGGATATTTTGCGGCTTGCCCTTGATCTGAACGTGCCCGTTCCCACCGAATATGGCGAAATCGCTATGGACGAAAACGGGCAGTTGTATACTACTAAGGCACAGCGCACAGGTTGTACCATGTGCGGATTTGGTATTCACATTGAGGACCGCCCGCACCGTTTCGATGTTCTTCGTGAAAACAATCCCCGCGAGTGGGAATTTTGGATGAAGAACGTATGCACCGATGAAAACGGTGAGAGATACGGTTGGGGTCGGATTCTTGATTATATCGGCGTGGAATGGGAGTGATCTATGTGAGATGATTCCCCGGCGGGGCGGCTGACTCTGAAAGGCAGAGCAGCCGCTTTTATTTTGTCCGAAATGTCCGGGATTTGTCGTTTTGTCCGGAAATGGTCGATTTGTCCGAAATGTCCGGATTGTCCGAGAATGGTCAAAATGTCCGGAATGTCCGAAAACAGTGTGCTATTATTATGCTGCGGGTTTCGGAGATCAGCTCACCGGAAACCGGAAACATTGCATTTCCCGGCGGGAAGCATAGTGCGGATTCAAGAACTTGCCGCGCTCAATGGGCAAACCCGCGCCGTCCGCTTCAAAGCCCAGCGGCGCATTGAGAAAACAGAATCATACAACCCGGCGGGTGCCAACAATGGACACCCGCTATTTACATGCCGCCATAGCTCAATGGAAGAGCGCCGTCTTTCTAAGGCGGGCCATCGCTGGTGACACCTCAAAAATATCACTGTGCATTTCACCACTGCATAAATCCATTTTGAGGGTGCTGGTTCGAGTCCAGCTGGCGGCTGACGTGATTTTAGAGTGTCCACAGTGGACACCTTTGGAGAGGAGGCCTGCAAATGTTTGAGCGCTTGAAAGAACTGATCTGCGACATGGCAAAGTTTTTGACGCGCCTCGGCGCTGGCCTTATCCTCTCGGCCTTACCGATCGGCAACAAAGAAAGCCACTTTGTGCGCCATGCGCGGCGTTTCGGTTTCCGTGCAGACCACACAAAACGCGAGCCTCGGGCAGAGATCGGAGGCCGTGGCTGTATCCAAGGAGCACGGCCTGCTATCCGTGCGGATTAACTGCTTCTGATACAATACGATTAAAAACCAGCTTTTTGCAGGATGACTCCATGCAGCAAAGCTGGTTTTTCTTATGCCGCTTTAGCTCAGTCGGCCAGAGCATCCGGCTCATAACCGGACGTGTGCAGGTTCGAGCCCTGCAAGCGGCACCAAAACGCCAGAAGAAAGGAGGCTGCCCCATGGAGCTGTACAACGGCGATTGCCTGGAAGTGATGAAAAGCATTCCGGATGATAGTGTGGACATGGTACTGACAGATTTACCGTATGGCACCACCCGAAACGCCTGGGATTCTATCATCTCTTTTGAGCCGCTGTGGGCACAGCTCAAGCGGGTGACCAAACGCGGCGGGGCGATCGCACTCCATGCGGATATGCCGTTTGCCGCAAAGCTTGTCTGCTCCAATCTTCCATGGTACAGGTACGAGCTCATCTGGGAAAAGCCCTTGGGCTCTGACTTCCTCAACGCAAACCGGAAGCCCTTAAAAAATCATGAGAGCATCCAGATATTCAGTGAATGCCAGACGAAGACTTACAATCCACAATTCACGTTTGGTTCGCCGTATGTAAGGACAAGAACCAGCAAAAGCTTAAATTACGGCGAGTGCGGAAGCGTATGCACCACGATCAGCGAGGGGGGGCGACATCCCAAAACGGTGTTGCATTTTGCCGCAGACCGGGAAAAGATTCACCCCACGCAAAAGCCCGTGGCGCTGGAAGCGTGGCTTATCCGCACCTACACAAATCCGGGCGAGACTGTGCTGGACTGTTGCATGGGCAGCGGCTCCACGGGTGTGGCCTGCATCCATGAGGGGCGGGAGTTCATCGGCATTGAAAAAGATGCAGAGTATTTCCGCATTGCAAAGATGAGACTGGAACAGGAGCAGGAAGCTTGGCAGCAGCTGAGTTTGTTATGACCGCACAGCGGTGTCCACTGTGGACACCGGCCTTTCTTTCATACCGGGGGTGTGTTTTATAACCCCGGGGGTGTTTTATAACCTGCCCCCTCTTGAGACAGGCCGCCCCACGAAAAGGCCCCGGGGTTGGAGGTGAACAAGCCACATGACAAACCCACGATATGCAAACGGCACGCTGCGGCGGAAGAATCGGGCACGGCTGAAAGCAATGGGCGGCGAATGCGCCATCTGTCATGGACGCTTCGGCCCGATTCACTATGATGAACCCTCAGACTCAGCTCATCCGCTGTCGTTTGTGGTTGATGAGATCAAGCCTGTTTCAAGATGGAAACAATTTGGCTATTCGTCAGCCCGTGCAGCGGCAGAAGACTGGAACAATCTCCAGCCCGCGCATTATTTTTGCAACGCCCAAAAGGGAAATAAAATTGCGCCACAGAATCCGCCAAAAATCCGCAAAACGCCAAAAATAAGCGACGGAAATTGGTAGAGTTTGGCAGTGGGGAGGGCTCCCCTCCCCGTGCCCTCGGCTACTCCCGCTGTACCAGCGCCGATTTACACACAGGGAAATTTTGAAAGGGGCTAGAGCATGGCAAAAATGAAAGCAGTCACGGCGAACGGCTCCCGGCTAAAACAGCTGCAAAGCCTTGCCAGCGTCCTTGCTGCTGGCATCGACTCCTGCAAGGATTGCCGGGCGCTGCCCGCTTTGACAAAGCAATATCGGGAGACCATTCGAGAGATTGAAGAAATTCAGGGAGTGCAAGACGATGGCGACGAGATCAGCAAGATCCTCACGGAAAGAGAAGATAGTGGGAAGCCAGGAGCCGTGCGAAAGAATCGCCCCGTCATATCAGTCGTCTGATGGTATGGATGCCGTCCGCATTCTTCGTGCGGGCGGCATTATTTTAGACCCTTGGCAAAGCGACGTTCTGGATGACTGGATGGGGCGCACGGCTTCCGGCAAGTGGTCCGCTCCCTCCTGCGGAGGGTCTGTGCCCCGGCAGAACGGAAAAAGCCTGCTTGTGCAGGGCCGCGCGGGTGCCGGAATGCTCATGCTCAACGAGACGGTCATCTATACCGCCCACCTCCAAAAAACGGCCACGGAGACCTTTGAAGAAATGCGGGACTTTTTCGAGAGTCCGAAACTCCGCAAGCATGTGGCCGAGATCAAGACCGCCCTGGGCCGTGAGCAGATCATCCTAAAGACCGGGGCCCGCATCAAATTTCTGGCCCGAACCCGCAACGGCGGACGAGGCCAGCATGGAGACCTGCTTATTTTTGACGAGGCTCAGGAGCTGGATGAAGCGGCTCAGGGTTCTTTCCTCCCTGCCATTTCGGCCAGCCTTAACCCGCAAACGGTTTATGTCGGCACGCCTCCCGGCCCGGATGCTGTGGGTACGGTTTTCCGCAACCTGCGGCAGCGGGCGCTGGACGGAGAGACACAAAAAGCGGCTTGGTTTGAGTTTTCGGTGCCAGAGATCGGCGACGTGAAAGACCCCAAGCGCTGGGCCGCCACCAATCCGGCTTTGGGCCGTCGCATCCAGCTCTCGACCATCGAGGGCGAAGCCGAACAGATGGACCCGGACACCTTTGCCCGGGAACGTCTCGGGTGGTGGAGCCCTATTGCTGCCGAGCACCTCGATTATGCCATCGACCATAAAGCGTGGGCCAAGTGCGCCAGCGATGAACTGAAGCCAGAGGGGAAAACCGCCTACGGCGTCAAATTCGCGCCGGACGGCAGCTGTGCATGCTTGTGCGGCGCGGTCATCCCGAAAGAGGGCCCGGCCCGTGTATCGCTGATCGAGATGCAGCCGTCCGGCCACGGCTTGACCTGGCTGGCCGACTGGCTGAACGGGCGGTACGGAAAGGCCAGCTGTGTGGTGATCGATGGCCGGAACGGCGTTGACGTCCTGGTTGACCGCATCAAAGATACTTGGCGGGCAAAGCTGTCCATCATTCGTCCCTCTTCCCGTGAGGTAATTGCAGCGACAAGCGTTTTTACAAGCTGCATTGATGAGGGCGGGCTGACCTGGTACCGCCCTCAGACCGTTCTGAACGAAAGTGCCATGACGGCGACCAAGCGCCCCATTGCGGGCGGCTTTGGTCTGGGCGGAGACAACAGCCTCCCGGTGGAAGCCTGTGCGCTTGCACTTTGGGGAGCTAAAACCTGTAAACGTGACCCGACGCGCGAAATGCGCATCGGCTGAAAGGAAAAAACATGACAAATTTGCAATTCGGCCATGTGAACGGCCTAACGGCCACTGAACAGGCAAACCTTCTTGCGCTAGCCAATGTTCTTGACTATCACCAGGACCGGAATGCGACGAAAGATAAGTACTACGAAGGGCATATCACTCTGAACGATGTCAATCTTGGCATCGCACTGCCCGAGGATTTAAAGAAGCTGGATGTTGGGTGCAACTGGGGACAAAAGGCTGTTGATATTCTGGCGGCGCGCAGTATGTTCGACGGTTTTGTCGGCAGCGGCGGGAACATCGACGGGCTTTTCCGAATTGTTGAAAACAACCGCCTTGTGGCCGAGTACGCAAAAGCTTGCCGGGATGAGCTTAAATATGGCTGTGTTTTCGCCACCTTGTCTGCGGACGACGCCATGGGGTGCAAAATTCGTTTCCACTCTCCCGGCTTTGCCTCGGCACTTTGGAACGGAAAGAAAGGACGCATCGACTGCGGCCTTGCCATCATGGACACAGTAAAGGACGAATCCAACAAGGACAAATGGATCCCGGCCACTGTGAATCTGTACACAGACACAGCCATTATCGTGTTGACTCGCACGGGCAGCCAGTGGAGCGCAAAGCGGCACACGCACAGGATGGGCCGCCCGTTGATGGAGCCGATGATCTGGAACGCCACCAGCGACAAACCTTTTGGGCGCAGCCGCCTTAAAAAAGCCATTCGTGCCCTGATTGACGACTATGTGCGCACCGTAGCAAACGCTACCATTGCGCTGGAGTTTGATACCACCCCCCAAAAATACATTTTGGGCGTGACAGATAAGCAATTCGATGCCATTACATCGGATAAATTCAAGCAGTATATGGGCTCTATCCTCACTGCAACGGCCAACCCGGAAACCGGGGAAAACCCCGTCTTTGGCCAGCTTGCTCAGGGAAGTTTGACCCCTCATGTGGAAAAGATGAGGATGACGGCCACACAGTTTGCGGCAGCCACAGGTCTAACCATCACCGACGTGGGCGTGATAAATGATGCAAACCCCACCAGCAGTGACGCCATTCTGGCCCAGAGCCAGACTCTGGTGCTGATGGCACAGCAGCTGAACACCAGCAACGGCGACGCTCTGCGGACCATCGCCTGCATGGCGCAGGCTATTGCCCGAAACGTGACGCTGGAAGAGCTGACCGATGAAGAGCGTAGCATCATGGCCCATTTCAAAAATCCGGCCATGCCCAGCGTGGCCGTCACGGCAGATGCAGCTATCAAAATTGCATCTGCACGGCAGGAGTTTGCCGCAACCGATGTCTTCCTGGAAATGCTTGGATTTGACCAGGCTGATATCCGGCGCATCAAAGCACAGGAGCAACGGGTGCGCGGCCAGCAGGTGCTGATGGAGGAAGAAAATGAGAGTGTCAGCGAAGTCGTGGAGTGAGTACGTTGAACGGCTCTCCAGACTGAACCAAAAGGCCGGAAAGCTCATGAAAGAGTACATTGAACGCCACGGAATGGAAGACACTGACGCACTGATCGCCTATGCGAACGCTTTAGTCACAAAGTACGGCGAGGGCAGCGCGGAGCTTGCGGCCCAGATGTACGACGCCATGGCCGCAGCGGAGGGCGCTTCTGTCCCTGCTGCCGTGCCTGCCGCCACCGCCAGCTACAGCGAAGTAGCCCAGATGGTGACAGCCACCCAAAACAGCCCGCCTCTGATGCAGGGCGGTGTCAGCCGTCTTGTAAAGCAGGCCGGGGCCGATACCACGCTCCAGAACGCCCAGAGAGATGGTGCGGAATGGGCCTGGATTCCTCATGGAGATACTTGTGCGTTCTGTATCACTCTGGCTTCCAGAGGATGGCAGAGGGCCACAGCAAAAGCGCTCAGAGGCGGCCACGCACAGCACATCCATGCCCATTGCGATTGTGAGTATGCTGTGCGGTTTCGCCGCAGCACTACCGTGGCCGGGTATGACCCGGAAGAATACCTCAAGCGGTACCGGGATTCAGGCAGCAACATCAACGCCTTGCGCCGGGAGCGCTATGCAGAAAACAAAGAGTTCATCAATGCCCAAAAACGGGCAGCCTATGCAGCCAGAACCGAAAAAGATACCAAAGAGCAGAGCTGATTTTCAGCTCTGCCTTTTTCATGCCAGCTTTGCCCGCATGAGGACGAAACTGGCTCCATAGCGGAGGGCGGCGCGTACCCCGCCTGAAAAATTGCCTGACCATTGCGGAGTGAGAACCGCGTGACCAAACTGGAGCTTCAGGCTGCAATTTCACAATTTGAAAGGAGTTTCCATCATGAAACGTGAAGACGTGAAGAACAAGATCCCCGGCATTACTGAGGAGCAGCTGAACTGGCTGATGAGCGAGAACGGCAACGACATCAACCGTGAAAAGACCGCTGCTGCCCAGTACAAGACACAGCTGGAAAACGCTCAGGCTCAGCTGAAGATTGCTCAGGACGGCCTTGCCAAGTTTGACGGCAAAAAGACCCCGGAAGAGTACGAAGCCGAGATGACTAAGCTCCAGAACGATATGAAAGCCCAGTCCGATGGCTTTGAGTTTGATACCGCTCTGAACGCTGCAATTTTCGGCAAGAAAGGCCGCAGCGTGAAAGCTGTCCGTGCCCTGCTGGACCTGGATGCACTCAAAGGCTCCAAGGACCGCTCCACCGACATTGCCAAAGCTCTGGATGAGGCCGTAAAAGCAAATCCGTGGGCCTTTGGCGACGCTCAGGGTGCCGGGTATCCCAATGTGGACGATGGCGGAGACCCCTCTCACAAGGTAACTGGTTCCACCAGTGAGCAATTCACTGACTGGTTCAACAAGGTCACTCACAACAACTAAAGGAGTTTTTTATTATGGCTGTTGACATCAACCGCACCACGTCCATTTCCCTGCCCGGCGAAGTTTCCAGCGAAATTCTTCAGAAGACGCAGGAAAGCTCGGCCATCATGATGCTGGCCCGCCAGATCAAGCTGCCGGGTCTCGGCGTTACCATCCCCGTCATCACTGGCGACCCCGAGGCCGCATGGGTGAATGAGACCGACAAGAAGCCCGTCAAGCGTGGCACCATGACCACGAAGCAGATGACCCCGTACACCCTGGCGGTCATCGTGCCTTTTTCCAACCAGTTCAAGCGCGACATCCCCAACCTGTACGAAGAGCTGAAGAAGCGCCTGCCTCTGGCACTGGCCAAAAAGTTTGACGCCACCGTTTTTGGCGCTGTGGACGCCCCCGGCTCCAACTTTGACACCCTGAAAAATATCACGGCTCAGGAGATCGGCACCAACGCCTACAAGGGCCTTGTGGATGCAGACGCAGACATTGCGGACCATGACGGCATCCTGAACGGCTTTGTGCTCTCTCCCAAGGGCAAATCCGTCCTGCTGAGTGCTGTGGACAGCAACAAGCGCCCGCTGTTCATCAACAACGTGGCCGAGGGCGCCGTCCCCATGATCTTGGGCGCACGCACCTACCAGAGCAAGGCGGCCTATATCGAAGACGCTACCGCCGCCAAAAAGCACGTCGTTGGCTTTGCGGGTGACTGGACTCAGGCCATGTATGGCACCGTGGAGGGTGTGCAGATTTCGATTTCCGATCAGGCCACCCTGACCGATGGCAGCACTACCATCAATCTTTTCCAGCAGAACATGTTTGCCATCCGCGCTGAGATCGAAGTTGGTTTCCGCTGTGATACCAGCGTTTTCAATAAGCTGACCAAGACCGAAGCCTAAGAGACCGGGGTGTATGTATGAGCTACGCAACCACACAGGACGTTGAAGCAGGATTCCGCACCCTTTCCGAGGATGAGCAGGCCAAATGCACCGCCCTGCTGGAGGAAGCGGCCCTCATCATCGACTCCTATAACAAGGATGCCCAGGAAGACGCCAAAAAGGTGGTCTCCTGCCGGATGGTGCGCCGCCAGCTGTACGACGGCGATTCAGGCGGCGTCACCTACCCCATGGGGGCCACGCAGGGCACCGCATCGGCTATGGGCTACTCCCAGTCCTGGACGATGGGCGGCGGCTCCTCCGGCGAGCTGTATCTCTCCAAGCTGGAAAAGAAGCTGCTGGGAGTCGGTGACAGAATCGGCTCCCGCAGCCCTCTGGAGGCCCTGTGCAATGATTAAAGGCATCGACGTCATTCTTTATGTCAAAACCAAAACAGGCGAAAATGAGGCCCGAGAGCCGCTCTACAGCGAAACGGCAGAAACTGTCCACAATGTGCTTGTGGGAGAGCCATCCACAGAGGACGTGGTTTCCGAGCTTCAGCTGAACGGCCATCACCTGGCCTATGTGCTGGCCCTGCCCAAGGGAGACGCCCACGACTGGGACAATGTCCGGGTCTCTTTCTTCGGGCAGGATTTCCGCACCTACGGAGCCTCCACACAGGGCATTGAGGAAATGATTCCACTCTGCTGGAACAAGAAAGTAAAGGTGGAGCGGTATGAGTAACGTCAAGATCAAGCTGAACAGCGCGGGCGTGCGCAAGCTGCTGCGGAGCCCGGAGATGAGGAACGGCCTGTCTGAAATCGCCTTTTCCGCTCAGGCAAAGCTTGGCGACGGCTATGAGGCTACCTACTACACCGAGCAGACCCGTGCGGTGGCCGAGATCGCCGCCGTTTCCCCGAAAGCCATCCAAGAAAACAGCGACACCAACTCTATTTTAAAGGCACTCAAATGATCGAACGAATTTTGCAGGATCATCTGAGCCGAAACGCATACCCCTGCTATCTGTCCATGCCGGAGCACCCCTCCGGCAGTTTTTGTATCATCCAGAAAACGGGCTCCAACTTGAGAGACGGCCTTTTCTCTGCCACGTTGGCGGTGCAGTCCTACGGAAAGACCAAGCTGGAAACCGCCCAGATGAATCACAAAATCGTGCAGACGATGCTGGAGGCAGTCACGCTGCCGCAGATTTCGGCCTGTGATCTGAACACCGATTACGATTTCCCGGATACCACCCGAAAACTGCCCCGCTATCAGGCGATTTTCGACGTGACCTACTACGACGACTAGAAAGGAGCTTTTTTATATGGCAAACGCAAAAAATGTAACCGCTGCAAAGCCCAAAGTGGGCGGCGCGGTTTTCCGCGCGCCCCTGGGCACCACTCTGCCCACGGACGCCACCACGGAGCTGAATACGGCTTTTAAATCGCTGGGCTACATCTCCCAGGATGGCCTTGTGAACTCCAACAGCCCCTCCAATACCAGTGAATCCGCATGGGGCGGTGATACCGTGCTGAATACTCAGGGCGAAAAGGCCGATACTTTCAAATTCACCCTGATCGAGGCCACCGACGTGGAAGTCCTCAAGGCCGTGTATGGTGACGATAACGTCAGCGGCACGCTTGAAGCTGGAATTTCTGTCCAGTCCAATGCCGAGGAAAACGTCCCGTGCAGCTGGGTGGTGGAAATGCTGCTAAAAAACAACACCAAAAAGCGCATCGTCGTCCCCAACGCTGCCGTGACGGAAGTGGGCGATATCACCTATGCGGACAATACCGCGGTAGGCTATGAGACCACGATCTCCGCCGTGCCGGACGAAAAGGGCCAGAGCCACTATGAGTATATCATCGCATCCGCCGCGGGCAAAAATGCGGCTGAGAGCAAAGGAGAGTAAGCATGATTGCAAAGCTGAATGACGGTTTTGAGCTGGACATTGATGAGACCGCTCTGGATGATATGGAGCTTCTGGAGGATTTCGCTGCCATGAACGACGGCGACGCCTACGCCATGCCTGCGGCTGTGAAACGGCTGCTGGGCAAAGAAAACAAAAAGAAGCTGTATGACCATCTGCGGGACGCATCTGGCCGCGTGTCCACCACTGCTGTGGGCAACGCAATTTTTGAGCTGATGCAGTCCGTGAAAGAGGGAAAAAACTCCTCTGCCTCGCCGACCTGATCGCATCGGATGAGGAAGCTTTGATTTGCGATTTTGCCCAGTATTACCATGTTCTGGGCTGGCGGAGCATCCCGGTGCGCCTTGCGGCCACGCTGGCCGCAGGGCTTCCACCGGAGAGCCGCAGCAAGATGCACCTTGCCGGGCAGGAGATCCCGCTGGAAACACAGATCCGCGCGGCGATCCTGGACAACCTGCGGCACATCGACTGGGTGCTCTGCGGAGGCCAGGGCAAAGGCCCGGATTCCCTGCTGGATGCCCTGCGAGGTGAAACCGCAGACGAAGACGGCGGGCTGGTGCAGAGCTTTGACAGCCCGGAAGAATACGAGGCCGCCATGCGTGCGGCGGAGGGAGGTGTAAAAGATGGCAAACGGGATTGAGCTTGCAAAAGCCTATGTGCAGATCATCCCCTCGGCAGAGGGCATCAAGAGCAAGATCACCGAAGAGATGGGCGGAGACATCTCCCAGGCCGGAGTTGACCTCGGAAAAGTCTTTGGCGGGAAAATTGCCAGCACGCTCAAAAAGGTGCTGGGTGCCGCAGCCATCGGCAAGACGATTGCCGCCTCCGTCAACGCGGGCGGTGCGCTGGAGCAGAGCCTTGGCGGCATCGAAACGCTTTTCAAAGACAGCGCTGGCATCGTGCAGCAGAACGCGGCACAGGCCTACAAAACAGCCGGCCTGAGCGCCAACGACTACATGGAGCAGACCACCAGCTTTGCGGCCAGCCTGCTGTCCAGCCTGGGCAACAACACCAAGGCGGCGGCCATTGTGGCCGATATGGCCATGACCGACATGGCCGACAACGCCAACAAAATGGGCACCGATATGGCGGCCATCCAGAACGCCTACCAGGGCTTTGCCAAGCAGAATTACACCATGCTGGACAACTTGAAGCTGGGCTACGGCGGCACTCAGGCCGAAATGGCCCGTTTGCTGGCGGACGCTTCCAAGCTCTCCGGCCAAAAGTACGAGCTGGGCAACCTGGCCGACATGTACAACGCCATCCACGTCATCCAGCAAGAGCTGGACATCACGGGCACCACGGCCAAGGAAGCTGCCACGACCCTGTCGGGCTCGTTCTCTGCCATGGGCGCGGCGTTCCAGAACGTGCTGGGCCAGCTGGCCACGGGCGGAGAGCTGACCTCTTCGCTCCAGGCGCTGACCGAGACAGCCCGCACCTATCTTCTGGACAACCTGCTCCCGGCTGTCGGGAACGTCGTGGCGGGCATCCCGCAGGTCATTGCAACGCTGGCTCCCAATATCCTGCAAAGCGGCACCGAGCTGATGCAGTCTCTGGCGTCCGGCTTTACGGAGGGGATCCCCGCTTTTCTGGCATCTGCCCTGCCGCAGGTGCTCCAATTCACCGAGGAGCTGCTGGCCAATTTTGGGCAGTTCGTCTCTGCCGGAATCGACCTCATCCTCAACCTGGCAAACGGCATTGTAGAGGGCCTGCCTGAGCTTTTTTCGTACATCCCCGACATCGTGACCAATATTGCCGGACTCATCAACGACAATGCCCCCAAGCTGCTTGCAGGGGGCGTTGCTCTTGTGGTGCAGCTTGGACGCGGCATTTTGAACAGCATCCCTCTGATCGTCCAGAATTTCGTAAAAATCGTTGAAGCCATCCTTTCGGTGGTCTCTGCCGTTAACTGGGTCAACCTTGGCGCAAATATTTTGCAGGGCTTTGCGAACGGAATCAAGAGCATGGCAAGCGCTGTTACAAATGCTTTTAAAGATGGCATTGCTGGCGGCTTGAATTGGCTGAAAACGCTGCCCTCTCAGATGGTGCAGTGGGGCAAAAGCTTGCTTCAAAGCTTTATCAACGGCCTGACTGGCAAGGGCGGCGCGGCCATGCTTGCCACGGCGGGTGCAACCGTCGTCAAAACGGCCAACAGAACCGTTAAAGTGCCTCATATCACAGCAGCCGATGAGGGGATTGCGAATAAAAATGAGTACAACTCCATGATTTTGGCTAATCTGTCCGCTGCGAACAACGCAAAAATTCTGGCGGATGCCGCCAATGCATCCGGGGCAGCGACTCAAGCTGCATCTACTGCGGCCAAGAAAACCGCACAGGACACCCAAAAAATCACGAGTGCCCTCAAGGACACCACAGCCGAGTTGAACAAAGAAGTTGAAAATGTGGCCTCTTCTGTGACCGAAATGCAGAGCCGCATTGATAAGGCTTTGAGCCAGGCGAAAAGCGAGTGGTCCGACGGCATTTTCGGGCTTTTCCGGGGCATCGTGTCGGATATCAAAAGCAAAGACTGGAGCGGCCTTGCGCTGGACTTTGCAAAACTGCTTTGGGGCCAGGTGGATCAGGGCCAGCGGGAGATCATCGCCCAATGGGCGGCCAATGCATTGAGCGCCGTCAATGACGCCTATGCTGGCGGCGGCCTGAGTGCGGCGGCTTCCTCGATCAAGGCTATTTTCTCGGATGGTATCGCAGCCGGAGCCACGGAGGCCGGGACCGCGGTGCAGAGCTTCTCCACGATCCTGGAGGGGCTGAATGCATCCGGCGGCGTGGGCAGTGCTCTTTCCGGCATCGCTTCCAGCTTTTCTGGCATGGCCTCCAGCGTCATCTACAGCCTGTCCGGCATCGTCTCGCTGGTGATGGGCAATCCCATCCTTGCGGCCATTCTGGGCATCACGGCGCTGGCGGGCGGCATTGCACTGGGCTCTTTCCTTAAGAAGAAAAACTCTTTTGCAACTTCCGTGACCGGAAGCTCTACCGGGTACAGAGACCTGCAAGAGGCATTCTGGCCGGGAGACCGGAAGGCGGCTGCGGGCTATGATGCCCTCTCTTCCCCCTACGGACTCAGTGCAAGAGCATCCGGGGCTCAGGTCACGACCTACCAGCAGAAAATGCAGGCATCTGTAGACGCCCTGTATAACGTCGTGCAGCAGTACCTGCCGCAAGAGGCAATTGTATCAGGTGTATCTGG